>WNFU01010074.1_pt1 | contig 10540 bp, 8 predicted proteins | sample 5400121 | NCBI WGS metagenome assembly WNFU01 (sample SAMN13153360, study PRJNA577476) | soil metagenome | isolation source: 100 cm soil or saprolite under grassland replicate 1 | place: USA:California | collected 2016-06-15
CCGCACCTCGTGCCGATCGTGTTCGCGCTCGAGGGAGACACGCTCTATTCCGCGGTCGACCGCAAGCCGAAGCGCTCGTCGCGGTTGCGGCGGATCGAGAACGCGCGCGCCCGTCCCGACGTCACCATCCTCGTCGACCACTACGAGGAGGACTGGGGCCGACTGTGGTGGATCCGCCTCCGCGGGCGCGCTCGCGTGCTCGACCAGGGTGAGGAGCGGGAGCGCGCCCTGATCCTGCTGAGGGAGAAGTACTCCCAGTACCGCACCAACCCGCCCGACGGTCCCGTGCTGGCAGTGGACGTCACCGAGCTGCGCGAATGGGCGAGTTGAGGTCCGGGCATACGCTTCTACCGCTGAATCGCCGAGGCACCGGACGAGCTGCCTTCCCGATCTTGCAGATGGGTGGCGCCGTCGCCCGCGTCGCCGACGACGAGCCCGCCTTCCACGGCCGCACCGGCTGCTTCACGTACAACATCAACGCCGCCACCGAGTCGGAGGCGGGGTTCGACTGCGAGCGCGAGTGGGTGCGGAGAGCGTCGGCGTTTCCTCTTACGGGTAAGGGGCGGATCGCGCCTAGCCTAGACGAGCTCGTCTCGAGACGGTCGAGCCCCAAACCGGGCACAAGCGTTGAATCTGTGCTAGGCTACGGGCGTTGCACCTATGCCACGGAGGGAAAGCACAGAATGGCTGAGCGACTGAATACGAGCCATCACAAGCGGATGCTGGCCGCTCGAATGAAGGATCCGGAGTTTCGCGACGAGTATCAGCGTGCTCGGCGCGAGATCGCCCAGGTCGATTCGGTCATTCTCCAGCTGGATCAACTTCGCGAGCAGGCTGGACTCTCGAAGGCCGAGCTCGCTCGTCACATCGGTCGGGATCCATCCAGCATCCGCCGGCTCTTTACTGCGAAGTCGAACCCGGAGCTGCTACTCGTGGCATCGATCGCGCAAGACCTCGATGCCGAGCTGCGGGTCATTCCTCGCGAATCTCGGCGCCGGAGGGCCAAAAGAGCAACAAGAGTGGCGCCCGCCTAGGGTTCCGTTTCCCGGCTCGTAGGCTTGGGCCGTGGCGTGGGACGTCATCTACTACAAGTCCGTGGATGGCCGAGTGCCCGCCGACGAGTTTCTCGACGCCTGTCCTCCCAAAGTGGCTGCGAACGTCCTCGCGGTCGTCGATGCTGTGGCTTGGCGCGCCTCCGCCCAGGTTTTCCGGAGGCGGGAAGTGGGAGGCCATGCACGGCGACATGGCCGGCTACTACGAGGTGAGGGCGACCGGTCCTTGACGCGAGCAGTTCGGCTCTTCTGTGTGCTGGAGAACGCCCTCGAAGCGGAGCTTGCAAAGCGCGGAACTCGACGGTCCCGCAATCGCGATGCTCGGCGGACTTCGGAAGCCTTCGGGAAAGGTTTTCAGCGATTCCGACTACGGCAGGATCCGCGAGCTCGGCGACGACCACAAGTCGAGCTTTCCTCGCCGAATCGCGTAAGACCGCCCGCCCGCGCGGGCGATTTCAAGCCATGCACCAGCCCTCGTCTCCGCAGGGCGGCTCGGGCGAGCATCGTAAGATCGCCTTGTGGCGCGCAGAGTGCTGTCGGCGGCTGACGCCGCGCGCGACCGGGAAGACGCAGAGCTGCTCGAGGCGGGCGAGCACGGCAGGCTGCTGGCGACCTACTTCGAGGAGGTGCGCGGCCGCTGCTGCGCGGCGATCCGAACCGACGCGGACGCCGACGAGGCCACCCAGCGCGTCCTCGAGCGAGTGCTGCGCGAGCTGCAGGCCGGCAAGACCTATCCGATCCGCTTCCGCGCCGCCTCCACAACATCGTCACCTGGACGATCAAGGACTTCTTCCGCCGGCGCCGCGACCTGCCGCTCCCGGAGTGGCTGGAGGAAGAAGCTCCCGATCCGTTCGAGTCGTTCGAGGAGATCCGCGACCTCGCCTCGCTGTTCGCCGATCTGCCGCCGCGCCGCCGCGAGTGCTCGAGCTCCGCTACGTCGTTCGACGAGATCGCCGAGCGGATCGGGATATCGGCCGATAGACGCAAGGGTCCTCAGTAAGCCACGAGGCAGGCGGCGCACAGCGCGATCGAGGCGGGGCGGCCTATTTGAGCCCGATCCGGAACCGTGACAGACTTGAGCGATGTCCAGTTGCGGCAACTGCAACGCCCGATGACGATCGAGTACCTCACGCCGGAGGCCAAGGCGCGTGTCCGGATCGACAAGATGCTCGTGGCCGCGGGATGGCTCGTCCAACACGCGAAGGAAGTGAATCTCGCTGCTGCACGCGGTGTCGCGGTCCGCGAGTTTGTGCTCGCGCCGGGGCATGGCCAAGTCGACTATCTGCTCTTCGTCGACGGTCAAGCTGTTGGCGTCCTCGAGGCGAAGAAAGAGGGCGAGACGCTCACCGGCGTGGCGTGGCAGACGTCAAAGTACGTGGACGGCATCCCCGACGACGTGCCGACGGCGATCGACGGCGCTCTGCCTTTCGTCTACCAGTCCACGGGAACTGAGACCCGTTTCACGAACACTCTCGACCCGGAGCCGACAAGCCGTGACGTCTTTTGGTTCCATAAACCGGAGACGCTCGCCATGTGGCTCGATGAGGTGCGACGTTATCCGACTGGAGTCACCGTCCGCCATCGCCTGAGGCAGCTACCGCCCCTCGATGAGACCCATCTCTGGCACGCGCAGGCGCGCGCGATTCGCAACCTCGAGGAGTCACTCGAGGCCAACCGGCCGCGCGCGCTCATCCAGATGGCGACCGGGGCCGGGAAAACCTTCGCCGCCGCGAACGTCGCCTACCGCCTGATCAAGCACTGCGACGCCCGCCGCATCCTCTTCCTCGTCGATCGTGCGAATCTCGGCCGCCAAACGCTGAAGGAATTTCAGAGCTTCACAGTCCCGGCGTCGAACAAGAAGTTCACCGAGCTGTACAACATCCAGCATCTGTCCTCGCCGCATATCGACAAGGTCGCGCGGGTGACGATCTCGACGATCCAGCGGCTCTACTCGACGCTCCGCGGCGAGGAGCTGCCCGACGAGCTCGACGAGCTCTCGGCTTATGACGTCCCGACGGCTCCGGTCGAGTTCGACTACAACCCGGCCGTTCCGCCGGAGACATTCGACGTCGTCATCGTCGACGAGTGCCACCGCTCGATCTTCGGCGTCTGGCGCCAGGTACTCGACTACTTCGATGCCTTCCAGATCGGCCTGACGGCGACGCCGAACAAGCAGGCGCTCGGCTTCTTCAACCAGAACCTCGTCATGGAGTACACCCACGAACAAGCCGTGGCCGACGCCGTCAACGTGGATTTCGACGTTTACCGCATCCGCACAAAAATCACAGAGGCCGGGAGTAAGGTCGAGGCGGGCATCGTGACGCAGTTTCGAGAGCGGAAGACGCGTGCGCGGCGTTGGCAGCAGCTCGACGACGACGTGACCTACGGTGCCGAGGTCCTTGATCGGGCGGTTGTTGCCAAAGACCAGATCCGCACTGTTCTGGAGACGTTCCGCGACCGCCTGTCCACCGACATCTTCCCTGGCCGCGAGGAGGTTCCGAAGACGCTGATCTTTGCGAAGGACGACTCGCACGCCGACGACATCGTTCAGCTCGTCCGCGAGGTCTTCGGCAAGGGCGACGACTTCGCCGCGAAGATCACCTACAAGGCGACCGGGCGGAAGGCGGACGAGCTGATCAAGTCCTTCCGCAATTCGTACAACCCGCGAATTGCGGTGACCGTCGACATGATCGCGACGGGAACAGACGTCAAGCCACTCGAGTGCGTCTTCTTCATGCGTTCGGTCAAGAGCCGCACGTACTTCGAGCAGATGAAGGGCCGCGGCGTGCGCGTCATCTCCGACGACGAGCTGCAGGCGGTGACGCCCGACGCGTCGAAGGACAGATACGTCCTTGTCGACGCGGTGGGCGTGACCGAGACCGATCTCGTCGACACGCAGCCGCTCGACCGCGAGCCGACAGTGCCACTCGAGAAGCTTCTGCGCAGGATTTCATTTGGCGCGCGCGATCCCGACGCGATCTCCACCGTCGCCGCCCGCATCGCCCGTCTCGAGCGGCGCATTAGCGATGAGGAACGCGTCGAGTTAGAGCAACTCGCCGGGATCAAGCTCCACGATCTCGCGCGTGGAATGGTGGAGGCCGTCGATCCGGACCGGCAGCTCGAGGCGGCGCGCGAGGCCTCAGGCATGGAGGAGCCAGGAGTCGACGAGATCGCCTCGGCGACGAGGAAGCTGCTCTACGAGGCCGTTGCGCCACTCGCAACGAATCCGGAGCTACGCGAGCGCCTGGTTGAGCTACGCCGTCAACAGGAACAGATGATCGACGAGGTTTCGGCCGACGAGCTGATCGAGGCGACGTATTCGCAAGACGGGACGGATCGGGCACGTGAGACCGTTGAATCGTTCGAGCGCTTCATCCAAGAGAACAAGGACGAAATCACGGCACTCCAGATCCTTTACTCGCGACCGCACCGTGAGCGGCTCACGTTCGCAGAGATTAAGGAGCTCGCGGACGCGATCTCCAAGCCGCCGCGCCAGTGGACCGCGGACAAGTTGTGGGGCGCGTACGAGACGCTTGACAGTTCCAGGGTGCGCGGCTCGGACCGGCGTGTGCTGACCGATCTCGTCACGCTCGTCCGGTTCGCCCTCCACGAGGACGACGAGCTCGTGCCGTTCCCGGAGCGCGTCGCGGAGCGCTACCACGCCTGGCTCCTCCAGCAGGAGAACCTCGGTCGCGAGTTCACGCCTGAGCAGCTCGCCTGGCTCGAGCGGATTCGCGACACGATCGCCTCGTCGCTCGGCGTCACGCGCGACGATTTCGGATATGCGCCGTTCGCCGAGCGCGGCGGCCTCGGAAAGGCGGTCGAGCTGTTCGGCGATGCGCTTGATCCGCTTCTCGACGAGTTGGCGGAGGTGCTCGCGCCGTGAGCGACCTTCCGCGCGGGTGGGCGTGGTCGACGCTCGGCGCGGTCACTGACGTCGTCTCAGGATCAACTCCGCGCACGGCGGAGCCGTCGTACTGGGACGGCGACATCCCTTGGATCACACCGGATGATCTGTCGAAGGACCGGTCGAAGCGGATTTCCCGAGGTGCTCGTCTTATCACCCAGACCGGTTACGAGTCGTGCTCGACACGCCTTGTCCCTGCCGGCACGGTTTTGTACACGTCGAGAGCGCCGATCGGGTACGTGGCGATTGCGGCGAATCCAGTCTGCACAAATCAGGGCTTCAAGAGCTTCGTTCCGAGTGAAGCCCTCACCAGCGATTACCTGTATTGGTTTCTCCACTACGCGACACCTGAGATCCGGAAGCTTGGGAGTGGCACAACCTTCGCGGAACTCTCGAAAGCGCGCGCGCGGGAAGTCCCTATTCCGGTCGGGCCGCTCGCCGAGCAGCGGCGGATCGTGGCAGCGATCGAGGAGCATCTCTCACGGCTCGACGCTGCGAAGAGTTCGCTTGGAACCGCATTAGCTCGGGCAAAGCGGATGAAGCTGCTGATCTTGAACGCGGCACTCGGTGACGCCCCCGAGACACTCCCGCTCCGGGACGTCGCCGACGTCAGGTTAGGCCGGCAGCGTTCTCCCAAGAACCATTCGGGCCCGACGATGAAGCCCTATCTTCGGGCTGCCAACGTCACGTGGGACGGGCTCAAGCTCGATGACGTCAAAGAGATGAACTTCTCGGCCGCTGAGGCTGGGATTTACGAGCTTCGTCCGAGGGACGTCCTATTGGCTGAGGCGTCAGGAAGCGCGAGCGAGGTCGGAAAGCCTGTCGTCTGGCACGGCGAAATCGAAGACTGCTGCTTCCAGAACACGCTGATCCGAGTCCGCTCGCGTGGGCCGTTGCCCGAGTACCTGCGACTCGTCTTCCTTCGTTCAGCCCTGTTGGGGCAGTTTGCTCAGGCCGCACCGGGAGTCGGTATCCACCATCTTGGATCGTCGCGCTTGGCGGAATGGCCGATCCCTCTGCCCTCGACCGACAAGCAGGCTGCGATTGCGGAAACCGTCGAGCGAGAGTTTTCGCTTGTCGAGGGCGTGCAAGGGCAACTCAGTGAAGTAAGTCGTCGTGCCGAGTCTCTCCGCCGCGCCATCCTCGCGCGTGCCTTCCGCGGCGACCTCGTACTCCAGGATCCGAACGATGAGCCGGCGGGCGTGCTGCTTGACCGGATTGCGACCGAGCGCGCGGCAGCGAAGACCAAACTCCGGTCGACCCCATCTCGTCGTCAGCAGGCCGTCGTAGGAGCGGATTAATGCCGAGCAACGAATCCTTTCCTCCCGAGGTCGCGGAGGCGCTGAAGACGTACGTCTACCGACTCATCGATCCACGAAACGGCGAGACCTTCTATGTTGGCAAGGGCCGAGGCAATCGCGTCTTCGCGCACATTCATGACGAGCTTGGAGTCGGTGGCGATGAACTCGGCGACAAGCTGAGACGCATTCGCGATATTCGCATCGCAGGCTTCCAGGCCGCCCACGTGATTCATCGGCACGGCATGGATGATGCGACTGCGTTTGAAGTCGAGGCCGCCCTCATGGACGCGTACCCGGGGCTGACCAACATCGCGCCTGGCTACGGGACGAACGACTTCGGAGCGATGCACGCGCAGGAGATCATCCAGCGTTACGCGGCCGAGCCTGCGGTGTTCGAGCACAAGGCCCTTCTCATCAACGTCCACAAGAGCGCGGTCGAGACGTCCCTCTACGAGGCGACGCGGTATGCGTGGAAGATCAGTAGGAAGAAGGCTCAGGAGGCCGACGTAATCTTGGCGACTGTGCAGGGGCTCATCGTCGGAGCGTTCGTTGCTGATGAATGGCTGGAGGCCACGTCTGCCAATTTCCCGGGTCGTGAGGATGCCTCCGGGCGTCTGGGATTCCGCGGAGGCGATGCGCCAGAACCGCTTCAGAAACTGTACGTCGGCAAGCGAGTGCCCGACGAATACCGCAGGCGCGGGGCTGCGAACCCGATCAGGTACACGTGGTGACGAGCTCCAGCGGACTCGTCCAGCGACTCTGGAACTACTGCAACGTTCTCCGCGACGACGGGCTGTCGTACGGCGACTACCTCGAACAGCTGACCTATCTGCTGTTTCTGAAGATGGCGGACGAGCTCACGAAGCCGCCGTTCAAGCGCGATCCGTTCATCCCCAAAGGGCTCGACTGGCCGAGCCTGCTCGCGCTCGACGGCGACGAGCTCGAGGCGCACTACATCCAGATCCTGCGCGAACTTGGCCAGAAGCCGGGCATGCTCGGCGTCGTCTTCCGGAAGGCGCAGAACCGGGTTCAGGATCCGGCGAAGCTCCGGCGGCTGATCGTCGACCTGATCGACCGCGAGAAGTGGATGACGCTCGACGTCGACGTGAAGGGCGCCGCCTACGAAGGATTGCTCGAGCGCAACGCCGAGGACCTGAAGTCGGGCGCCGGCCAGTACTTCACCCCGCGGGCGCTCATCCGCGGGATCGTCGACGTCATGCAGCCCGAGTCCGGGAAGACGATCTGCGACCCGGCCTGCGGGACCGGCGGCTTCTTGCTTCTCGCCCACGAGTGGATCGTCAACAACTCGCAGTTCCTCGATCCCGAGCAGCGTGAACATCTCCGCTTCCATGCGCTCAAGGGCTGGGAGATCGTCGACAACACCGCACGCCTCTGCGTGATGAACCTACTCCTCCACGGGATTGGTGCTGAGGACGCGCCCAGCCCCATCGTCGTCGATGATGCGCTCAAAGCAGATCCGGGTGAGCGCTTCGACATGGTGCTCACGAATCCACCGTTTGGGCGTAAGTCGTCCATCACCTTCGTGAACGAGAAGGGCGGGGCGGAGCGCGAGGACCTCGTTGTTGTGCGCGACGACTTCTGGGCCTCGACCTCCAACAAGCAGCTCAACTTCTTGCAGCACGTGAAGGCGCTTGTGCGCCCCGGGGGCCGCGCTGCGATCGTCGTGCCGGACAATGTGCTGTTCGAGGGCGGCGCCGGCGAGACGATTCGCCGGAAGCTGCTGCATGAGTGCGACGTCCACACGCTGCTACGGCTACCGACCGGGGTCTTCTACGCGCAGGGCGTGAAAGCGAACGTGCTCTTCTTTGACCGCAAGCCGGCGAGTGAGACGCCGTGGACGAGGGAGCTGTGGATCTACGACCTGCGCACGAATCAGCACTTCACGCTCAAGCAGAACCCGCTCCGGCGCGAGCACCTCAATGACTTCGTCGCCGCTTACAAGCCGGACGCGCGCGGCGAGCGCGAGCAGAGCGAGCGCTTCAAGCGTTTCACCTACGACGACCTTGTGCAGCGCGACAAGGTGAGCCTCGACGTCACGTGGCTTCGCGATGAGTCGCTCGAGGACATCGACAAGCTCCCGCCGCCTGAGGTTATCGCCCAGGAGATCGTCGAGGACCTCGAGGCAGCGTTGACTGAGTTTGCCGAGCTCGCTGAGTCACTTCGTGGCGGGGAGCCCAGCGCCGCCTCTTAAGCTGAGACGGCCCAGAGAGCGGCGGTTCGTCGCCTTAGGGCCACGAACGTGTGTATGTTTCCGCTCGTATCGGCGAATTCCAGGGAGCGTCCAATGGATCTGGTACGATTCCAGATCGACGATATCTGATTGTGGAGGAAATATGGCAGTTCCAAGCTCGTACATGCAGTCGACCAAGCACCTCAGCGAGATCATGAGCGAGATCCAACAGGCGCAGGTGCCTCCCAAGTTCACGGTCGAGTTCCTCAAGACGCTCGGATTCACTTCATCGAACGATCGATCGATCATCGGTGTTCTGAAGGCTCTAAGGTTCATCGATCAGAGTGGCGTTCCAACGGAGCGCTACCGCAAATATCGAAACAAGGGCGAGGCTCCGTACGTACTCGCTGACGCCCTCCGCGAGGCGTATTCAGATCTCTTCCTCGCGCGTGAGAACGCACAGTCCCTTCCAAACGATCGGATAAAAGGAATCCTCGCGACGAAGGTGGACAAGGGCGACGCCGTACTGGACAAGATGTCAGCCACGTTCAGAGTGCTCGCTGGAATGGCGAAGTGGGATCGACTCCCTGACATTCCCGAGGAGGTTCAGGAGCAACCAAGCGAGCCTGAGATCGCCGTGAGTGAGGACGGCGTTCCGCCGCGAGCACCAGTCCCCTTGTCATACGCATACAACATCCAGATCCAACTTCCAGTGACCAAGGACATCTCGGTCTACAACGCCATCTTCAAGAGCATCCGGGAGCATCTCCAGTGAGTTCTCCTGAGGCTCTTCAGAACTTCGTGTTTCGGGGCCTCCTGCTCCACTCGACGTTCGACGATCTGGAGGCCCTCGGCGTCGCGGCGACTCTACCGCCGACTGAGGGGGCTCCGCCCGAGGAGGAGATCTCCCTCGACGATTTCAGTGTCGCCATCCGAGTGCAGGCGGTGAAGATGGCCGCGGTGTACCAAGCCTTCTTCTGCTTCGAGAACTCGGCCCGAGAGCTTGTCGAGCAGCGCTTGAAGGAGAACTTGGGCAGCGATTGGTGGGAGAGCGGTACCAATAGCGCGATCCGCAAGCGAGTGGCGGACCGACGGAAAAAGGAAGAAGCGAACCGGTGGCATTCCCCCCGGGGTGAGAGCGAGATTGCCTATGCGGACTTCGGAGATCTCTCGCTCATGATCACGAACAATTGGCCACTGTTCGAAGACCTCTTTCCAGACCAGGATTGGGTGCGAACGCGACTCTCAGATCTCGAGCTATCACGGCACGTGTTAGCCCACAACGGCGTGTTGAATGGCCGGGAAATCACTCGGATCACGCTCTACCTCAAGGATTGGGTGATGCAGGTCGGATGAGTACAGCCGCACCTTGAAACGATCCGTGTCACTCCAACGACTGATCTGAACGAGACTCATCTGACCTTCTCCCCATCGGATCTGAACGACTTCCTCGAGTGCGAGCACCTGACTCAGCTCGAGCTCGCCGTTGGGCGTGGGGAGATAGGGCGGCCCGCCGTCGACAATCCACAGGCGGAACTCATCCGGCGCAAGGGCGACGAGCACGAGCGCGCCTACCTGCAAAGCCTCCGCGATCAGGGCAAGTACGTCGTCGAGATCGAGGATGCGGACGCCGCCCAAACCGAGCAGGCGATGCGCGCCGGCGCTGAGGTGATTTACCAGGCAGGCTTCGAACATGACAGCTGGCGGGGGATCGCCGACTTCCTCGAGCGCGTCGACACGCCCTCCAACCTCGGCTCCTGGAGCTACGAGGTCGCCGACACGAAGCTCGCTCGGCACTCGAAACCGACCTACATCCTCCAGCTCTGGTTCTACACCGAGCAGGTCGCTCGCATCCAGGGGCGCGAGCCGGACTACTTCCACGTCATCCTCGGCTCCGGCGAGCGCGACTCCTACCACCCGTCCGAGTTCTCCGCCTACTACCGCCGCGTGCGCGCTCGCTTTCTCGCTGCGGTCGAGGCTGGGATCGACGTCTACCCGCTGCCCGTCCCGCACTGTCCCTTCTGCGACTTCAAGGAACGCTGCGAGCAGCGCTGGGAAGAGGACGACCACCCCGTGCTCGTCGCCAACA
>WNFU01018070.1_pt1 | contig 10540 bp, 8 predicted proteins | sample 5400121 | NCBI WGS metagenome assembly WNFU01 (sample SAMN13153360, study PRJNA577476) | soil metagenome | isolation source: 100 cm soil or saprolite under grassland replicate 1 | place: USA:California | collected 2016-06-15
CCTAGCCGACCTCTCGGAACGAATCAAGGGAATTACGCGCCGGTGGTTCCGTCTTTTGTGTTGCCCCCAGGGTTGGTCTATAATCTGCCTGCTTTTCAAGCCACAACGCTCTGTTCGGAGCGGGAAAGGGCGGTATCTTATGGAACTCGGATTCATTGGCCTCGGGAAGATGGGCATGAACATGGTCACCCGCCTCCAACAGGGCAAGCACCGCGTGGTCGCCTACGACCGGACGACGGATCTCGTGAAACAGGCGGAAAAGGTCGGCTGCGTCGGAGCCGCTTCGCTCGAGGACATGATCTCCAAGGTGAAAGCGCCCCGCGCCGTCTGGATCATGGTGCCCTCCGGCCCCCCGACCGAAGAGACCGTCAACAAGGCGGCCGCCCTGCTGTCCGCCGGCGATATCATCATTGACGGCGGCAACACCAACTTCCACGACGACGTGCGGCGCGCCGCCGAGCTGAAGAAAAAGAGCCTCCATTACGTGGACGCCGGCACGAGCGGCGGCATCTGGGGGCTCAAGCTCGGCTACTGCCTGATGGTGGGCGGCGAGAAGGAGATAGTGGACAAGCTGGCGCCGATCTTCAAGACCCTCGCGCCCGAGGACGGCTGGGCCTACATGGGCAGCCACGGCGCAGGCCATTACGTCAAGATGGTCCACAATGGCATCGAGTACAGCATGATGCAAGGCTATGCCGAGGGCTTCGAGCTGATGTCCAAGAGTGGGTACAATCTCGACCTTGCCAGGATCGCCGATCTCTGGATGCACGGGAGCGTGGTGCGCTCCTGGCTGCTGGAGCTGACCGCGGGGTTCCTGAAGGAGAACCCCAAGCTGGAAGGCCTGAAGGGCTACGTTCAGGACTCGGGCGAGGGCCGGTGGACGGTCCTCGAGGCGATCGACAAGGCCGTGCCACTGCCCACGCTGACGGCCGCCCTCTTCACCAGGTTCCGGTCACGTCAGGAAGACTCCTTCGCCGAGAAGATGCTGGCCGCCATGCGCAACGCCTTCGGCGGCCACGCCGTGAAAAAGAGCTCCTAGCTTCACAGGAAAGGCCATCGCCATGTCAGAACCGACCCGTCCGCTCGTCCCGCAACCCTGCACGCTGATCATCTTCGGTGGCTCCGGAGATCTGGCGAGGCGCAAGCTGATCCCGGCGGTCTATAACCTAGTGTTGGACGGCGTCCTGCCGCCCAACTACGCGATCCTGGGCAACGCGCGCAAGCCGCTGAGCGACGCCGACTTCCGGCAGATAGCCCGCGAGGGGATCGTCAAATACTCCCGCCAGAAGATCAGCGAAAAGGTCTGGCCGGATTTCGAGCGACGACTGTTCTACGTCGCCGGTTCGATCGAGGATCCCAAGGCGTACAAGGACCTCCGCACGCGCTTGGAGCAGATCGAGGCCGACCTGAAGCTTCCCGGCAACCGGATTTTCTACCTCGCCATCCCGCCCACCTCGATCGCCGACGTGGTGGAGGGGCTTCGAGACGCCGGTCTGGTCCAACCACCGAGCAGCGAGGGACCCTTCTCGCGAGTCATCGTGGAGAAGCCGATCGGGCACGACCTGGATTCCGCCCGGAAGATCAACGAGGCCGTGTCGCGGGTCTTTGAGGAATCCCAGATCTTCCGCATCGACCATTATCTCGGCAAAGAAACCGTCCAAAATCTATTAGTCCTGCGCTTCGCCAACAGCATCTTCGAACCGATCTGGAACCACAAGTTCATCGATCACGTCCAGATCACGGTCGCCGAGGCGGAAGGCGTGGGAACCAGGGCGACCTATTATGAAGAGGCCGGGGCCTTGCGGGATATGGTACAGAACCACATCCTCCAGCTTATGTGCCTGGTGGCGATGGAGCCCCCGCACTCGCTCGACCCGGATGTGGTCCGCAACGCCCGCATGGAAGTCCTGCGGTGTCTTCGGCCGATTACGGGCAAGGACATCGAGAAATACACCGTGCGGGCGCAATACGGACCGGGCAAGGTGAAGGGCGAGGATGTGCCCGGCTATCGCCGAGAGCCCGGCGTCAAACCCGAATCAACGATCGAGACCTACGTGGCGATCAAGCTGTTCGTCGAGAACTGGCGGTGGTCCGGCGTGCCGTTCTACCTCAGAACCGGCAAGGGTATGGCCAAGCGGGCCAGCGAGATCGCGGTCTTCTTCAAGCCGATCCCCCAGATCCTGTTCAACGCCAACCCTGACGCCCCGCTTGACCCGAATATTCTGACCATGAAGATTCAGCCCGAGGAAGGGCTCGGGCTTCGCATCATCTGCAAGGTCCCCGGCACTAAGGCCAAGACCAATCCCGTCGAACTGCATTTTCAATATGGAGAGGCCTTCGCCGCGCCGTCACCGGAAGCCTATGAGCGGCTGCTCCTGGATGTGATGGCGGGGGACGCATCGCTGTTCATGCGCCGCGACGCGGTCGAAGCATCCTGGGCCTGGATCACCGGCATCCTCGAGGGCTGGAACACCTATGGGACCAAATGGCTGCCGGAGTATCCGGTGGGAAGCTGGGGGCCGGTCGAAGCGAATCGGCTCATTGAAAGCGACGGACGGGCCTGGAGAACGCTCTGATGGAGACGACAGCGCAGGAGCCGGTCGCGGCATCGGTCACTCGCAGACCCCAACCGCTTCGGACTCTCGCCATCGACATTGGAGGAACCGGCATCAAGGCCGTGGTACTGAGCGCAACCGGCAAGCCCCTCACAGAACGGAGCCGGGTGAAAACCCCCAGGCCGGCCACACCGGAGGCCGTGATCAACACCATCGTCGAGTTGGCAAAAGCACAGGGTGAGTTTGACCGCGTATCAGTTGGCTTCCCCGGCGTGGTCCGCCGTGGGATCACCTTGAACGCGCCGAACCTGAATGGCAAATGGGAAGGCTTCCGTCTGGCAGACGCGCTGTCGAAGAAGCTCGGCGTGCCCGTGCGCGTCGCCAATGATGCCGACGTGCAGGGCTTCGGCGTAATCTCGGGGCACGGCGTCGAGTTGGTGGTCACGCTGGGGACAGGGTTTGGCTCCGGGTTGTTCGTGGACGGGAAATTAGTCCCGAACCTGGAACTCGGGCACCATCCGTTTCAAAAGGGCAAAACCTACGAAGAGCTGCTGGGCGATGCCGTACTCAAAAAAGTCGGGAATAAAAAATGGAACAAGCGTCTGGTGAGGGCCATCCAGACCCTCGATCGGACATTCAACTACGATCGCCTCTACATCGGCGGGGGCAACGCCGAACGCATTACCGTGAAACTGCCTGAGAACGTCAAGATCGTTTCCAACGTCGCCGGTCTCCTCGGCGGCCTCGCTTTGTGGCGAGACTAAGGGGACTGGCCTCCTTGCTGAAGCGAATATGATATACTCCACCTATGAACAAGCCGGTTGTCCAATCTTCGCCTGAGATTTTGAGTGGAACCCCGGTCTTCGTTGGAACCAGGGTGCCAGTTCAGACTTTTATCGATTACCTCGAAGCAGGAGAGCCTATCACGACTTTTCTGGAAGATTTTCCAACGGTAACCAGGGAGCAAGTGGTCAGCTTGCTGGAAGCCGCCAAAGAACATCTTCTCTCTTCCGTGTGAAAATCCTCCTCGACGAGTGCCTGCCGCGCCGTCTAGCCCAAGAATTTATCGGTCACGAAGTTCGCACTGTCCCACAAGTCGGGTGGGCCGGCCTCAGTAACGGAAAGCTGCTTTCTCTCATGGAGAACAGCTATGATGTCTTTATAACCATCGACAGCAATCTTGCGACACAGCAAAATCCTGGGCAATCGGGAATTACGATTGTGATCCTCTCGGCCAAAAGCAACCGCTTCGAGGACCTTCAGCCTCTGGTCCCGGAAGTGCTGACACGTCTAGCGCCGCAAAGTGACGAGAAGCTTTTCCAACGTCGCCGGTCTCCTCGGCGGCCTCGCGCTGTGGAGGGACTAAGGGGGCTGGCTACTTTTCTCTGGAAAAGTTGCCTGTCCCCGTTTTCGTTACCGGACCTTACTTAGCAGCCAATGCCGAGACAGGGCATTCCCAGGGCAGTCATTGCAGAAGTCGCCGATGTTTTGGCCTCCCACTACTACAGCCACAATATGATTGACAATCTTCTCATACGTTGTGGAGCGCCCGGTGACCCACCAGGTGGCACTCTTATAAACAAGATTACGAATTGGCTCAGCTGGGCAAATGACGATCCTTCTGTAGATCCATTCACATTGCTCGGTTGTATTCTAAATGAATTTATGGAACGAGAAACAGAGGACCCGGCCTGGCTTCAACGGAGGGAGCGTATCAATAGGATACTGGCGAGATACAGCCTCTCCTATCATCAGGATGGCCGCATCATTGGGGGCACTTCAGGTCCACCTTCGCGAACCTTGCAAGAAATAATTCGGGGTCGTGACTGGCCTGCAATTGAGCTCGAATTCGCTCGTGCATTAGATAGCGTTGAATCTGATCCGCCAACTGCGGTAACTGCAGCATGTGCGATAGTGGAGTCCCTTTGCAAGGTCTACATCGAGGATGAGGGATTGGATATGCCGTCTGACCAGTCCATTAAGCCTCTCTGGAGGGTGGTTCAAGGGCATCTCCAATTGCATCCCGGTTCAGTTGAGGATCATGACCTTCGTAAAATCCTAGGTGGCCTCTCTTCCATTCTAGACGGAGTCGGTGCCTTAAGAACCCACGGAGGGTCTGCGCATGGGCATGGAAGCGAACATCGCCCGCTCCAGGCTCACCAAGCGCGATTGGCTGTCAATGCCGCACACACGTTGGTTACCTTTGTGATCGAGGTATGGGATCAGAGGAGATCACGGTGTTGATCAAACAAGAAGCAAGTAGGGATAAGGAAGCAAGGGATAAGTGGGGTCAGACTCGACTAAACCCCGTACATGAGAGCGTTAATCGAGTCTGACCCCACTTTCTGTCCCGGTGCCTTAGATCAATCTTGATCTCCGCCGCTAGAGAGGTGGAGAGGGAAGCAAGGCAGATGACGGCAACAGGCAAGACGTTCAAGTGGATGCTCTGGCCGCCTCACGAAAATCAGTCCGCAGCGTCTGATGAGTTCGTCGCCGAAGGGTTTCGTGTTCGGCTGATGGGCAACACGCTTGAGATGTCTTTCGAAGCCTCCGGTACTTGCTCTCCGGGCTCGGCGAGAGCCCTGGCCGAGAAGTACGTCGAGACTTTGGCGAAGCGTCTAGTAATGTCGCTCGCTCTGATCACAGAGGCGGAATTCTTGGAGCGGACGACACCTCCGTTCGGAAGCATGATGACGTTCTCCGTCACTCGGGAGGGCCGGAGCCGTGTCGCGAGTGCAGTCAGAGAAGCACGCAACGAGCTGCTCGCCTCCGCAGATAAGGCGCTTCGGCAATGCTACAACTACCTCCAGGACGCGCATGAAAGCATGAACACCCTCACGGATGAGCCTGCGTACGCCGCATACAAAGCAATGGAGGTATTGGTAGAGCAATTCGGTGATGAACGGAAGGCAGTCGCCGCCCTTGGGAAGACGTTGAAGGAGGCCAAGAGAGCTGCAAACGAAGAGCGGCACATCCCGAAGGAAGGTCAGCCGCAACCGAAGGCCTCCGTGCGGTCACTTGAATTGGCAAAAGAGGTGATCCGAAAATACGAGCGGTACTTACTTGGCCGACCGTGAGTTATGGCCGCGCCAAGGCTTCACCGCGAGCAAGGGGTGAGGCATGTTGTGAAAAACGGGGGCAGGCAGCTTTTCTAAGAAGAAAACCAGCCAGTCCATCAGCGTGGATGTATTGCAGAAGCCTGCATGGCATTGGCAAGCGCTTCCGTTATCACAGTCGTGCGATACTCGACGTTGTGAATCTGTTTGCTGTGACAGACCGTACAAGTCAAGGCCGGGCCACTTACCTCAAGCGTAAAATCATGACCATTCTTCATATGAATTGGGATCTCTACAGTTTGTCGAGACTCTTCGAGCTTTTCGAAAACGTGGTGGCACCGTGCACAGTAATCGCGTCGTCTAAAGAATCCCTTCCGTTCTGTGAAATAAGCTTTGTTCGTGTCGTAAATGCTTTCTAGGAGGTCAGGCCCAAAATCATCGTATACGTACCAACGCTCGTGATTCGCTGGACATGTTAAAACTGGGAAGCTGAGCAACCGCACAGAATGCTCTCCATCTTGTCCTTCAATGGACGGTATTCTGACGATCTCCAGTTTCTGCCCACATGTTTTGCAGTATTCTCGCTTGAACATTGATGATGCCCCTCACCCTCCCCTCTCCTTCAAGGGGCGAGGATAAATTTTGAGAGCGGGTAGCGCCGAGCGGGACCCTGGCGGGGCGGAAGACGGCACACCCGAGTCATCGGGGCTGCGACGGGGAAGCCGCCTGAGCACGTCAGGGTGGCTCAGCGACAGGACCCGCGACTACACGAGCACCTTTTCCACCGCCGCCTGCAACTTCTTCAGCCCCGCATTCACGTCGGCGCCGAGGTGCACGCGGATCGCGCGACGGTTACGCTTGCTGAGGCTGAGGAAGTCGCCGAGCGCCTGCGCCGCTTTGAGCACCCCGAACGTGTACGGCTCGCCGGGGATCGGCAGATCCTCAGCATCGTCGGACGTGATTTGAATGAAGACTCCCGTGTTCGGCCCGCCTTTGTGCAGTTGCCCGGTGGAATGGAGAAAGCGCGGACCATAGCCGAGCGTCGTCGCCACCTTTTTCTTATCCCGCACCCGCAGCCGGATCGCCTGCAGCGCCTGGTGCGATACGTCGGTCCGCTCTACATAGGCATTGACCGCAAAATAATCACCCGCCTGGACCCGTGCGAGGTGGGCCTTCAACGCGTCTTCCAGGGTTGACACTCCTTTGAGAGCTTGGCGATTCGTGGCATCCCCGTAGATTTTGACGCCGGCGGCGGTCAGGATCGGCTCCTCCTCCGGCAAGCGGCCGGCCTTCTTGTACTCGTCCAGGAAGTTCTTCGTGTAGTCCTTACTCTCCTGAACATTGGGTTGATCGAACGCATTGATGCCGAGGAGCGAGCCGGCGACCGCTGTGGCTATCTCCCACAGGAAGAATTCTTCGCCGAGGTTGATCAGGTCCGCCAGCTCGATGCGGATCACGGGATGGCCGGCCTTCTCCAGCGCCGCCACCTTGGTATCCTGCACTGCGTCCGCGCCGGCCGTGTACCGGATGTACGCGAAGAGCCGGTCCTGGCCGTACACCGCCGGCGGCCCCAGCGGCTCGTCGTCAATTGGCACAATGCCCTTCCCTTCCTTGCCGGTGCTCTCGGCGATGAGCTGCTCCATCCATGCGCCGAGATCCCAGATCGCCGGCGAGGTGATGAACGTGACCTTGTTCCGTCCCTGCTTGGCCAGCTCGCCCATGACGACGCCGAGCACTACGCCAGGGTTGTCCTCCGGCGGCACGCAGGAGTCGCAGCTATGGCGCATGCGTTCGGCGCGATAGAGCAGGTGCTCGACGTTGACGCCCATGATGGCGGCCGGGACGATGCCGAAGTTGGACAGCGCCGAATAGCGCCCGCCGATGTCCGGGACGCCCGGAAGGATGTCGCGGAACTTGCTCTCCTGCGCCAGCTTCTCCAGCAGCGAGTCAGGGTCGGTGATCGCGATGAAGTTCTCGCCGGCTCGGTCGCCCTTGATCTGCCGCATGCGCTCAAAGAAGTACCGGTAGAAGACCAGCGGCTCGGTGGTCGTGCCGGACTTGCTCGCGACGATGCACAGGGTCTTCGCCAGGTCCACCCGCTTTTCGAAGCTCTTCACCTGGGCCGGCACGGTGCTGTCGAGCACGTGTAGCTCCGGGTAGCCGGGCACGACGCCGAAAGTCATGCGGAAGACTTCGGGGCAAAGGCTGCTGCCTCCCATGCCCAGGAGCAGCGCATGCTTGAAGCCCGCCGTACGCACCGAGTCGGCGAGGCCCTTGATGCGTGGCAGGTGGTGCACCTGCTGCTCCGTGATGTGTAACCAGCCGAGCGCGTTGCGAATGATCTTCTGGTGGACGGGGTCCGTGTGCCACAGGGTCGGGTCCTTGGCCCAGAGCCGGCGGACGAAGCCGGTCTGCCGCAGTTCTTTGAGCTTGGCCTGCACGCTCTTGTCCAACGCGCCCAAGGCGTAGGTCTGCTGGCGGAGCTGCACGAGCGGATTCATCATCGTCCCTGCACGCGCTTCCTATCGGGAGTGAAAGGATATGCCAACCCGCGTGTCTTGTCCATTAGCTAGACACCCTTGCCGTTGCGGAATCAGTCTGATAAGCTCAGTCCATCCGCTCGGAGGTTCCTTCACGGAAGGAGGCAAGTCCGATGGGTGAAGTGGATGAAGCCGCGGCTCCGGCGAGAAAGATCGAAGATCCGTCTGCGCTGAATGTCGATCCCGACAGGGGTGAGCGTCTCTACAAGTCGGCCATCATCCACACCAAGCAAGGGACGACCTATCGCATGGTGGCCAAGATGCTGCCCATCGGCAAGCTGGACATCGTCCATTACGCCTGCGATCTTCTTCCCGACGGCACGCCGGAGGGCAAGCGGCGGGTCAACCGCATCCTTGCCGTCCTGCCCCAACGGTTCGACAGCGAGATCGCCTACATCCAGAAAGTCGCCAAGGGGAACGGCGAAGAGGTGCAGGCGGTCTGGGTGCACGACCTGACGGGCCTTCCGGACCTGGTCGCCCAGGCCAACAGCCTCGAAGAGTGGACGAAGAAGATGGCGGCGGAGATAAACAAGAAGCCGTCATAGCTTCGCGGGTCCTGTTACCGATCGGCCGCTGCCGTGCTCGCTCCGCCAAGGGCAAGCAAGTCGCGGCGCGCGTCGCGGCCTGGATCGGCACCACCCGCTACGCATGACGGCTTCTAGCTGCGTGTCCCCTTTTTAATTTAAAAAATCATTACCCTAGATCGCTGGGTCGCGGCCGGTGCGGGAGTGATGATGAACTCCAATTGGCGGTGGGCGGCGCGCAACGCTGCCTCGATTGTTGCCGGTGTCTCCCCGCGCGCGATGAGGAAACCGAGGTAGCGCGTCCCTTCCGGGAGCGGCACCAGCTCGTCCCCCGGCTGTGCAGTGATCTCCAGATCTTCGATCCCGGGCACGGCCAGCGCCTTCTCCAGCCCACGGACTTCCTCCAGCATCCCGGCGCGAGGGATCGGCAACATCATGACGCCGGCGGCGCTGCCTTCGCGATCGAGCGAGGGGATGTCCATGCGCAGGGCATGGCGGAGAATCACTTCTTCCAGGGACAGACCGGCGGCGAAGCGGAGGGCCCGTGAGCACCGGCCACCGATTGAGCGTGCGGCGATCTCGATGACCCACACGCCTCGATCGCTCACGCGCAGTTCGCTGTGCACCGGTCCCTCTCTCAGCCCGAGCGCCCGCGCCGCCCGCGCCGCGCAGGACGCGATCTCCCGCTGAACGGCCGCCGGCAGCCGCGACGGCGTGACATAGATCGTCTCTTCGAAGAACGGCCCATCCAGCGCGTCCGGCTTGTCGAACAGGGCCAGCACCCGCAGCTCGCCGTTGGTGAGCAGACCTTCCAGCGCCACTTCACGTCCCGGCACGAAGTCTTCCACCAAGATCTTGCCAGCGCCCTCTCCCAGCGTCTCCTCCCCCAGCTTCTCGAGCAGCGCCGCCACCCGGTGAAACGCCGCCACGAATTCGTCGCGGTCGTTCGCGCGGATCACGCCGCAACTGGCGGACAAGCTGATCGGCTTCACCACGCACGGAAAAGTGATCTTCTCGGTGATGGCCGCGGGGGCGTCGTCAACGGAAAACAGGGCGAAGCGTGGCACCGGCAGACCCTGCGCGTGCAGGAGCTCCCGCATGCGGTGTTTGTTGCGCGCCGCGGCCACGGCCGTCACGGGGTTATGCGGCAGCCCCAACGCCGTCGAGATCGTGGCCGCGACCACTGTCGTGTGGTCGTCCACGCCGACCACGACGTCAATCGGAGTGGTGCGGGCGAACTCGACGACCGAGCGGACCGCCTCCTCCAAATCATGCATATTGAGCGGGAGGAAGGCCGCGTCACCCAGATCCTCCCGCATTGCGGCCCTCTTCGAGCCGACCACCACATCCAGTTTGAGCTTGCGCGCCGCCTCCAGAAACGCCTCAGCCCGGTAAGTCGTCGTAGGGAGCAGCAGGAGAAGTCTTGGCATTGTAACCCTGATAGTTTAGAGCGGGTGGCGCCGAGCGGGCGCCCGGGCGGAGCGCAGCGACTTGCTTGCCCTTGGCGGAGCGAGCACGTCCGGGCTGCTCGGCGACAGGACCCGCTCGACTCTTAGACTATCGCACCGCACGAGACTTATGAAAGGCCTCCAACTGCCGATTTGCCTCCACGATCACGGCGAGTTTACCCACCACGTCCGCAACGTTCGATCCGGGGATCGCATAGTAACCCTCGTCGTCCCCCAGTCCGGTATACACGCGGTTGCCGATGCAGCCGAAGCTCGTGGCCGCCCGCCCGGACTGCAAGGCTTCCGGCAGCACCGCGCACGTGGGCCGCCCCATCGTCGCGCCGCCACCGGCGACGCCGGCCGCCTGGGCCGCTTCCGCCAGCAGCATGAGCTGCTTGACGGTCCCGCGCACCAGCA
>WNFU01010078.1_pt1 | contig 10538 bp, 18 predicted proteins | sample 5400121 | NCBI WGS metagenome assembly WNFU01 (sample SAMN13153360, study PRJNA577476) | soil metagenome | isolation source: 100 cm soil or saprolite under grassland replicate 1 | place: USA:California | collected 2016-06-15
CACCAGTGTCGCCATGGCGAGCTCGAGCGGTCTCGATTGGACCGACGCCTTTGTCCAACGCAATTGTCCGCTCGTCTACCAGTACACCGCCGTCAATGGGTTTTCCGCGAACACCTGGCGACCCTGGTACGGTACGGACACCTTCCCCGATCCGGGCGTCGGCAATCGTCCTATTTTGACACTGCCCGAGCTTCTTTTCGATGGCGTGAACGATCGCCTCGTCGTCGCAGCGTCCATTGCCATCAGCGATCCGATGCACATTCTGGTCGTCGGGCGCTGGCAAGCCGGCGGGCAAGGCCCGATGTTCAGCAACAACATCGGGACCGACATCCTGCTCGCTCGGAGCGGCGACGACGTGCAATTCGTGATAAGCGGCGACCTCGGGGCCATCACTCGCACCGTCGCGCAGCTCGAGAGCACGCACGTGTACGAATTTATGACCGACTCGAGCGGGACGGCCAAAACGGCCTTCATCGACCGCGTGACGAGTCTCGACTTTTCCGGTTCGGCTTCCGGCTCGACTCTGAGCTCGCTGGCCGTCGCCACCGATACGGGGACAACGACGTTCGGCAAGGTCGGTGTCGATGAGATCTGGATCTGGAGAGGCAACCTCCCGACGACCATGGCGCAAACGCTCGTGACGGCGCTCATCGCCAAGCACACCATCACACCGTGAGGGCCGTGGAACTTGATTGGACCCAAATCCTGGTGACCTCGATTACGACGGCGGGAGCCGTCGCGGGCACCGTCGTCCCTCTGGTTCTGCGAGCTCGCCGCCACCAACGCGGAGCCGAGCAGGCCGCCAAACAAGCCAGACAATCGGCCGACATCGCGGTTTCGGCGAGCCTGCGAGCTCGCGATGAGGCGGCGAGCGATCCACCCTTTCGCTAAGTAGAATCTAATTGGAGTGGAGGTCCCGATGGAATGCTTCGAATGCAAGGGGGAAGCGACGATCAAGTACCAATGGCCGTGGGGCGAAGTCAGCGGCGCCTGCGACGAGCACTTGACGCTCGTGCAAACCCGCGCCGGTCAACTCGGCTGCGCGTTGGTGTTTCTTCCCCTCGGCGCCGTCGCCGGCGACGAGGCACCCGATACCCCGTCGAGGGCCGAACAGGTCAACTGGAAAGAAGCCTACAACGAGCTTTACGACCGATTGTTGAAAACGGAGCAAGAGCTCGAGCGGATGCGCGAAGCGGCGACTACAGTGTCGAAAGCGGAAGAGCAAATCCAGAGTGCAGCGAGGTCCCGCAACAAAGGGCCTCGACAGTGACGCTCGGCGGCACGCGGAATTTGAAAAACGAAGTGTCCTCGCCGTACCAGAGCCCATCTTCGAGGGCCTCGTAGAAGAGCGCGAGTTTTTCGCGGCCATCACTGTCGAGCCATCGAAGCTTCGATCGATCGAGATGGTCGCGCGGGTCCGCCTTCGTCGAAACGTGCGCGACGATTTCCTCCATGGCGCGGCGGTTCATCCCCACGAAACCAAAGCCGCCCCCCTGGCCCGGTGCGAGCTTGATGGCGCGGCCGCGGTTGGTGAGCACGCGTTCCTGACGCACCACAGGCATCGTAATCACCATGCGTGGATCCTCATCGCCGGAGCGCTCTACGTAAGGTGTGATGAGAATGCGAGGCAAGACATCGTCGAGGGCATCCAGCATCGCGCTGCAAGTGTCTTGCGTGACCTCGATGTCGTCGTCGAGGGAGAGCCAGCAGGGATACTGGCTCTCCCATGCTTCGTGAAACGCGCGCGATCGCGCCATGCCGATGTACGTCGCTCCGCCATCGACGTGGAGCTTCACTTCGACCATGTGCCTCAGCCGATGGATCGTCCGCACGACGGGAAGTGAATCCTTGCCCGGCTGGTCGAGCTGACGAGCCACTTCGGCGATGGCTTCGCGCATGCCGATCTGATGGGCCAAGGCGTAGACGCTGGTCGTCACGAAAGCTTTTTTCAGCATTTTTTATCTCCGACGAACTTGCACGCTGATGACGTGGCCGAGCTCGCAGGTTTCGAAATACGCGATCGGACACGAGCCCACCGCGCAATGCATGAAGTTGTTCCCGATAAAAACTCCATGGACGTCGACCTTTTCGAGGTCACAAAAGACGATGACCCTTCCGTTGCGAAGGGGAACCATCGCTTGCTCGCGAAGGTCCAGGCTCTCACGCGTCAGCCTCCCATTTAGCCCGAACGACGTGGGAACGGCTTTGCCATCAATGCCGGGCCGCTCCGCCTCGATCAGCACCGCAACGAACGGGCCGGGCTCGGGTTTCGGTACGAATTTAATCGCGAGGTCATCGAGCCGAGCCATCACCGCGGAAAACCCCGCACCGATGGCGAGCGGTACTTCCCGCCAAATGCGAAAGTTGCGGCTGAGCTTTTTCAGCATTGTCCTCTCCGGAACCACATCATCGCATTTCTGCTGAATTTGCGAACCGCGTCCCTTTTGCGCGCATAAGCAATGCGGAGGATCGCGAGCTCAAGGTCCTCTGCGTCGCGAAACGCTTCTTCGATGAGCTCGAGCTCCGCCATCGTGAAACAAAGGCCAAACTCGCCGAGTCTGAACATTGTTTTCTTCATCGGAGTCCCAACTCCGCGATGAGACGTTGGCGCGTGAACCAAAGACACGCGCGGAAGCGAAAGATGACGCGACTATCGGAGCCGCGGCACCTTGCTCGGAGGATCGCATCCATTTCTCGAACGGCTTCGAGCTCGCCGAGCTTGACCCAGTCTGGGGTGGGGTTGCTTTTCATCATCGCCGCAGTGGCGCGCAGTAGTGAACCACGCGCCCGGTCTCGTCGATCCCAGTCGTCACCATGAAGATTTCACCCTTGAAATCGTCGGGCACTTCAACCTCGATTCGCAGAATACGAACGCTCTCGCTTGCGATGATGCGCGTCGACTTCACGAAAGCCGATTCGGTGTCGCCAGCGTGGGTCTCGTAGGCGTTGCGCACGTAAAGCTCGACAGTCGGATCGATGGTAGTAGCTAGTTTCATCGACCGAGCCGCTCTTCGATTTCCTCACCGAGTGCCGCAAGCTCCTCGATGACGCTCGCCCGATCGAAGGGGCTGAGCACCGAAGTGCTGCGAATTTTCGCGCCGAGCTTGTTCAGCCGATGCACGAAAAGCTTGGCGAGCTGAGCATCGCTCAGCGTTTTTTGCTGCTGTTGCACACAGAGCAGCTCGAGCTCGCGAACCTCTGCCTCGTGTTTGCCCCCGTCTTGCACGAGTCGTTTCTCGAATTCGTTGTTGTACGCGCGATAGCGCGAAACCCAGTCTTCGTCCATGTTGCCACCTCCCACTGTCCGGATAGTATCCTATCCGGACGGGGGGTGCTCAAGCTTTTTTGGATCCCTTTTTTGAAGCGGCGGGAGCCAACCGCGCGTAGTCACGTTTTCCGGACGTCACTTCGGCGACGGTCGACTTCGGGATCTTCAGTGCAACGGCGATTTGTCGGGTGCTCTGTCCTTTTTGGTTGCGTTCGATGATGTCCTGTGCCTTGGCGGGCGTAATTTCTCTGGGTCGACCCCAATGCCCTCCCGCGCGTTCGATGCGCGTTCTCGCCGCCGAAATGCGTTCACCGAGCGCAAGCCTCTCCATTTGTGCTGCCCAACCCAGCACGGCCACAACAACATCGGCAGCAGGGCCTTGCAGATCGAAGCCATCTGCGACGGTGAAAATGTGCGTGCCATGAGCTCGTAGTTCATCGATCGTCGAAAGTAGATCGCGAACACCGGAACGAGCGAGTCGATCCAGTCGAAAAACGTACAGCCGTCGGACTTCGCCTCTTCGGGCGAACGAACGGAGCTGAGTAAGGCCTGGTCGCTCGAGGGTTTTGGCGCTCTTTTTTTCTTCGATCCAGTAGGTGATGACATCGCCTTTTGCCTCCGCTGCTCTTTCGATGGCTTCCCTCTGCGTCGCGTAGTTTTGCGAGCGCGACGAGACGCGGATGTAACCGATGGCACCGTTCATGCGGGCCAGATCCCGAGCGTGCCGATGAGGTGCTTCGGCGGTCCAAGCCCGAGCACCGCGACGGCTTTTTTCACGGTCTCCCAATTCATGTCGTGGAAGGCGAGCGCACCGGGTGAACGTACGACACGCCTGGCGAGCTCGCCATCGCGACGCACGCTTTGAAAGGAATGGTCGCCGTCGACGAAGACCACATCGAAGGCCCCCGTGCGGAGCAAAGGCCCGATGTCCTCGATGCGTGCCACGAGAGCGGACACTTTGTCGCGGACACCGAAGCGGGCAAGGTTCGCCATGAAAACCGGCAACGTGTCGACTTTCCCGTCGCGTGAAAGAAGGTTCGGCTGAAACGCCACGCCCCCCGGCTGATGCTCCGGCGAGCCGCGATGGTGGTCGATCGAGACCACGTGCCGAGCAGCTCGGGCGAGGACGACCGTCGAGCGGCCCAAATAGGCGCCGAGCTCGAGCACGAGTTTGTCCCGCGCGAGCTCGGCAAGCATGCCGGCTTCGGGGAGCGTCAGCCATCCCGCGGGCAGATTCTCTTCTTTCACTTCGACTTGGATAGCAGCAAAACGGCGAGCAGGATGAGTCCGATCCCCGAGAGCCCCGCGAACGAAAAGAGCGGCGTTTTCGATTCTTCGATCACCGGTGCCGCGCCGGCGTCGCAGCCGAGCGCCCTGGCCTTTTCGTGCCAGGCGGCGAGCTCCTTTTGAATGCGCTCGCCACGCTCGTACTGTGACACGGTCGCAAGCCAGGCAGGCGATTCGGCGAGGAAGGCCTCCGCGCGATCCTTTATCGATTGCCACGCGCCCCATTCGGCCGGCGTTTTGTCAGGGGTGAACGTGCCACTCGCCGCGCAACGTTGCAGTGCAGCGCGGACGTTTTCGAGATCGGCTTTCACCTGTCCCTGCAACGCGCGCACGTCGCTCGGACCCGTGAATTGTCCGACTTCCCGCGCGGGCATTGTTATTGTCCTCCGGTCTCACCGCCAGCAAATTGTTGAGTGAGCTCGCCCTTCGAAAACCACTCGGGCCGGATATGGGTCTCGGGAGCGAAGAGCGCGGTCAGCTCCACTTGCACGTTCTCGCCCGCCGTCGCGTCGAAAAATTGCGCCAACGCGGCCACCTGGATGTCCTGAGCGACGAAGGTGTTGACGACGTTCGGCGCGGTGGCGACCGTGTCATCTTGCAAGGGACCGTTGACGTTGTTCGAGAATTTGCTCGCTGCAAACGTCGTCGGAGCCGGGATCGGCGAAAACACGAAGCGACCGAGGCGCGCGGTCAGCTGCGATCGACCGACGCCCATCGTGACGTCGAAGGCGACCGTCAGCTGCGAAGCATTCGGGAAGTTGCCTCCCACGATGCGAGCTCCGAACATCCAACGCCAGGTTTCGGGGCGTTTGTAGGCGATGCGGTTCATTTGCATCGTGACGATTTGCGTGCTCGCCACACCACCAGGCGAGATCACGTTGAGCGTTTGGGTGTTGCCCCACAGGTGCCAGGGAGGCGGAGCCATGGTGTCGTCCTCCGGTTCAGTCTCCATCGTACACCCAAGTGCTCCAAGTGCGAGTGCGACCAATAGCGTGGCAAGTTTCATGCAATCCTTCCTTCCCAGGCCGTCTTTGCGGCCCGCCCAGTGCCCGGTAAGTTAGACGGCGGTTTTCGGGCCGCCACGCAAGCCAAACGTACGTGACGCGCGCCGCAAGGCGCGCCGCGAGCAAAGCGAGCTTCCGCCTCGGCCCGCCAGGGCCGGAATTTCTACTTAAGCGAAGCGAGGATTTCGAAGGCGCCACCCTGGATGTTGGAACCGATCCAACATTACCTACATCGGTCCTGGGCGCGATCGCGGTTTCGCGCTCGGACTTCGGGCAGAGGCGGGCCTCGGATCGGCCCGTCGGAGCCCGCCAGCGCCCATTTCTGCCGTCTTTGCGCAGGGGTCGGCCTAGAGGGCCGGTTTCTTCCTCGGTGAACGGCTAGGGCTTCCGCGAGGAAGGTGGGTCGTGCTCTTTGGCCCACTCTTCGAGGCGACGTTTCGCCTCGGCGCGGCGCTCTTCGGGAGAGAGCTCGGACTCGTTAGCTTGGGTCGGCTTGGGTTGGATGGGATCTGTTGGACTGCGACGGATGGTGGCCGGGACCGGAGGCTTCCCGATCCCGGCCACCATCCCAACCAAGCTCGGCTCGAGCGCCGTGTACCGTCTCCTGGGCGGGACGGACGGCATCAGGCGCTCGATTCGCTCGGCTCGCACTTGCTGGGCGCGACGCTCGCGGCGTTCGCCGCGGGTCATCGGATTTTTGACGCCCAAATTTTTCCAGATGATCCACTTGGTGGTTGTACCATACGTGGAAGAAAACTTTGCCCCTCGAGGTTTTTGCGTCGGGTAGACGCGCTCGCTCCCGATCCATCCCCGCCGCTTCATCATGCGGCGCGCGCGGCCGATGCTCTCGCGGTGGTAGGGGCGCCCATCCCAGCGCTTCAGGACCGCGCGCAGCTGCGCATCGGTCAACCAATTGGTGTCGCCGCGGCTCGCAATTTCGGTGCCAACCTTGGCTTGGAGGTTCGTCGCTCCGAGCGCGAGGAACGCCGCGGCCGCGATCTTCGCCGACTCCTCGTGCGAACCGGGCTTCAAGTTCGACCCCCGTGGATCGAACCATCGGTCGAACTTCGCGACCCTTCGAACAGCCACGCGAGAACTTCATCGAACCACCTACGAAGTTCGACGAACCACGGACAAAATAGGTCCGTACCACCTTGCTTGTCTGATGCAGCCGAACTACGCTGCTTTTGGTTCGATGCTTCCGGCATCGGATCTTGGGGACGCTCGGTGCGCCAGCACCCGTCCCGCCCGGAATGGCATCCTCCGGCAACTTAGGGCCTACCTGCAACTGAAATCGACACGATTTCAGTTGTCAGGTATTGCCCGGGCGGTCTCACGGGTGGATTCTTGGCTAATGGCCAAGCGCAGACACACGTCAACGCAAATCATCCGAGCGGTCCCCATTCGTGCGCCGGCCCCGATTATTCGGGTGTCCGCTCCGCGCGCGGCTCCGCACAAAAAGAAGCATCATCGCCGTCGGGGCGGCGGAGGTGCACTCACCCAGCAAACTATGATCTCCATGGCGCTCGGCGGCGCCATCTACGGCTACATCGAAAGCCACTTCGGAGCAAGCCTGCCGACCTTGCCCGTGGTCGGCCGCGCCGGCACCATCGCCGTCGGGGCCTTCCTCATCGGTCGAAACAAAGGGGGCGTTTTCGCCGACGTCGCGAAAGCGGCGGCCGTCATCGCCGGCTACCAGCTCGGTGGCACCGGGAAAATTTCCGGCGACATCGTGCCCCAAATCAGCGGCATTGCCGCACAGGTCTAGCGCGTTTCACCCTCATTTGTAGGAGTTCACCATGGCATTCGAAGTAGTGGGACACGATTACGACGGTTCTCCGATCCTCGGCGAGGTCATGGGCGATGAGATGGAAGGCGAGGTGATGGGCTACGCCCGTCCCCGGCTCGGCCCTGGCGTTCGTCCTCGCATGATGAAAATCCCGCCGAAACCCAACTGGCGCGCCCAGCTCGCCCCCGGCGTCATTCAACCGGACGAAGGCATGGTGCCTTTGCCGATGGCGGCGCAAGCGGGCTCGCCTCCCGGCACGTTCACCTCGACGCTCAGCCAAATCACGTTCCAGGGGCAGCTGCAAAAGCCCTACCGCCCCGAACGTCTCTTGGTCTCGGTCGTGCGAACGGGCACCGATGCCGTCGGTCGTCTTTTGACCGTTCTCTACGTCGGCACCGACTTGCAGCAAGCGGAGATCAGCGGATGGGATGCTGAGCTCATCGGCGCGCCAGGTTCCTTCGGCACGCGGCTCACGTGCAAGGCGGCTGAGCCGGGCGTCTTCGTGCGGCTCGTCGTGACGCTCTCCAGCGCGATGACGGTCACCACGTCCTCGATCTTCGCGACCATGCTATTTCTCGGCCGCATCATCCACTAGGCGCGCCATGCGCATCAACGTGGCGGTACCGGAGGCGCACGTCACCGCGCCGGTACTCGATGCGGCTCTCGAGAGCGTGACGCGGCTGAACGAATCGATGCTGAAACGGGGCGACGTACCCCCTTTCGATCGAGGTTTGCGCTACGGAGTGAAATGGCGCCCGGAACCCCCGGGCGCCGAGCACTTCGATCACGCCGGCGTGGTCATCGGTCGAAAGTGGGGGGACTGCGATGACCTCGCACCGTGGCACGCGGCCTCGCTCCGGCACAGCGGCGAAGATCCGGGCGCCATGGCCGTCGCCAAACGTTCCGGTCCCCAAAGGTGGCACGCGGTCGTCCAGCGAAGCGACGGGACGATTGACGATCCATCGAAGCGCGCGGGCATGGGCGACCACAAAGGCATTCTCGGCGCCGTCGTGCCACTCATGCATAACCCGACGGCGATCGTCGGCGGGGCGTACATCGTCCGGCCGCAAATCGCGTTAAGGCCCGTTCGCGGGGCCTTTCAAGCTCGCGCGGATCTGCCCTGGTACTGGCGCGAGCACCTGGAAGACAAGCCGACGGCGACCGACTACGCGATGACGGCGCTCCACACCGCTCCGACGGCTGCAACGGCATTGACGGGCGCCATCGATGGGATCTGCGAGCTCGGCACGTGCGCAGGTTTCGCGGCCGACCATGATGTGCATCGACTCTCGGCCATCGCCGATTGTGCGAACGGCGTCCCGTTCGAGGATCTGGCTGCTGTCTACGGCGACGAGGACGCGATGGCGGCCCATGCGGTCGTTGGCTCCTTTTGGTCCTCGCTCAAAAAAATCGCGAGTCCGATCTACAACGTCGCGAAGCAAGCCGTGCCGTTCATTCCGGGTGTAGGTCCCATCGCTTCGAAAGGAATCGAGTTCACCGAGCATTTGACGAGCCGAGGTCCTGGGCTCGCCGCCGTCGCTCCGTCCCCTTCCCCCGGCGGAGGCCAGCGGCGCGGCCTTCACTGTACGTTTTTCTGATGGAGACGGGCGAGATCCGAGGGTGGCTGCTCTGCCAACCGCGGCCGAAGTGGCTGCGGATTCTCGCGGGGGACGGGCAGCTGCATCGCCTCGACATCACCCAAGGCACCCCGTGGGTCCAGATCGCCGAATCGATTGCGGCGTTAAAGCCCGAACTCATCGAAGCCATGGGCGAGGGGGATACGCTGATTCGTGCCGTTCGTCCGGGGGAGGTCGACACCAAAGAAGAACCCGAGGAAGAAAGTGCGCAAGCCGGCGATCCGGAAACAGCTCGTTTTATTCTCATCTCCCGACTTTTGGCCGACGCCTACCGACACAGCACCGAAATCGCGTTCGAAAGGCTCGCGAGTCTCTTCGATGCCGTCAACCAACGCTCGCTCACCATGGAGCGAACGCTCGATGCGATGCACAAGCTCTCGCTCAAGCAATTGGAAGCGCAAGTGGTAGCGTCGGGCGATGCTCAGGGTTCTCTCTTCGAGCAAATGCTCGCCGGTTTCATCCAAGGCCAGCAGCAAGCGAGCGTCCAGAAGCCCAACGGGGTCATAATCCCACCACCGAAGGAGCCGGGGCAATGACAACCACGGCAATCGTGCTGCTCCTCTTGATGCTGTTTCGCAAAGCCAGCGACTTGACGCGGCCTCTGGTCGATGTGGCGCTCCACGCGGCGGCGGATGCGGAAGCGGCGCGCCGCAAAGCGGCGGAGTCGAAGCATCCGGCGGACGTTCAAAAGGCCGAGCAGGCCATCAAGAAGGCCGAGGATTTGTCGAAGGCCGCGGCGCAGCAAGAAGCGGCGAAGAAAGTCCCGCCCCCCTGGCCGCAGGCCATCCCGAAGGGGCTTCCGCCGTTTCCGGGAGGTTGGGAGTACGACCAACCCCCTCCGCAAGCGGTGCAAGCTCGCGCGTGGCAACTCCTCCCGATCCTGTGGAAGTCCGGGCCGGGCACGCGCAAAACCGAGAAAACCGCGGGCCGATGGATCACCTACCGGTCCGAAAAAACGAAAGGAGACAAGAAAGGCGTCGTTGCCTACCGCATCAAATCCGCATTTTTGCCCAAAGACGCCGCGTGAAACAGGATTGGTCGTCTCTATTGCTGCTCGGTGTCCTCACCCAATTCGTGGTGCGCAAGATGACTAAAGGCAGACTGACCCTCGCTCAATTGGTGGAGCTCGCGAAGAGTGTCGGGTTTCCCGATCCCGAGCTCGCGGCCGCCGTCGCCATGGCCGAGAGCGGCGGTAGCGAGCTCGCGCTCGGCGATGGCGGCACATCCTTCGGTCTCTGGCAGATCCACACGCCGGCGCATCCGCAATACAACGGCCAGTCGCTCTTCGAGCGAGATTACAATGCCCGCGCTGCATTCGCGATATCTCAGCAGGGCAAAAACTGGCGGCCGTGGACGACGTTTCGCAACGGCATGTACCTTCGCTACTACCCGAAAAAACCTCCGCCCCCTGCACCTCCGCCTGAAACACCGCCCAGCGCATGACACAGTTTTTTTTCGACGAGCTCCCCATCGGATCGCAGGTGTCGATCCAAACCACCGATCGCGGGGTCATCTCTGCCACCAGTGTCGCCATGGCGAGCTCGAGCGGTCTC
>WNFU01010082.1_pt1 | contig 10536 bp, 8 predicted proteins | sample 5400121 | NCBI WGS metagenome assembly WNFU01 (sample SAMN13153360, study PRJNA577476) | soil metagenome | isolation source: 100 cm soil or saprolite under grassland replicate 1 | place: USA:California | collected 2016-06-15
CGGATGCAGATCAATGTTTCTAAAAACGATTTTCAAATCGGTCGGCTGCTTTTGGTTCAGGGGATTAAGTTTCCCGGTGATTTCAACGGGCCCCGTTTTGTCCACTTTGCCGACGAGATTTACATCGGCGCGCTGGAGTTCGTCGGAGGAAAGACCGGAAATGGTGCCGCTGACTTCTTCGATGGAAGCGTTGACGTTCGGCTGGAGCGAACGATCGCTGAACTCCAGGTGCGCGTTCGAAAGCACGATCGAGCCGATGGAGATCTTCGCGGGGAACGACGCCGCCAAAGTATTTGTGGAAGGCAAGGGCGCCTCCGTCGCGACGACCGGCTCTTTCCTGCCGCGCTTGATTTTGACCGGCTTGGCGGGACTCGGAGTCTCCGAAGCTGCGTTCGTTCCGTCCAGGTGCAGGGCGGTGAGCAGATTGATAGTGCCGTTGGTTTCGATGGCGAGCCGTGCGTAGGCGTCGTCCACTGTCATTTCTTTTATTGAAACGACCGGCGGATTTAAATTCGCGTCAATACCGGAAATCCGCACTGAATTCCACTTCGCGAAGTCCTCCGCCATCACGCCATCCACGGAGGAAAAGTCGTCGAGTCGCACGTCCCCTTGAAAAGTCACTTCGGGCAACGCGCCGTTTGTCCGGCGAAGATGAATCGTGCCGTCCAAACCGAGCTTGCTGCGCAGGATCAGGATGTTCACCTGCGGTTCGAGATAAGGATCGAGCGCGCGCAGGTTCAAGTTGTCCAGTGCCAGCTTCACGTCGGCGCGTGGCGGTGACAACGCGGCTTCCACGTCAGCGCGGATGGCGCCGTTCGTTTCCCAGCGCAATGAGAGCGACGCCGTCATGTTCGCGCCCGGAACGTTCGAAAGTTCCTTTGCGTTGAACGCGATTTGATCCAGGTCCAGCCGGGCGGGGCGCGCGTTGGCGAGGTCTTCGAGGCGCAGGGCGCAGTTGGACACGCTGATGTCGTGAATCGCGCCGGTCCAGAGATTCGTGCTCTGAAGCAACATTGCAAACGCATTCGTGACCGATTGCAACAGCAACAGAATTCCGCCGGGCGCATTGGTCGCGGTGTCGGCAGGCTTGGCCAATTCCAGCACGTTCACCGATTCGTCTTTGTTCCGGCGCAGCACGAAACGTCCGTCGCCCACCCGGATGGAGCCAACTTCGGCAGTCCGCGCATTCGCGTCCGCGCTGGCCCGCGCCACCGCGAAGTCCGCCAGATCAACCAGACTCTGTTCGTCGCCTTTCTCCGCTATCTTGAGCGACTTAAGACCAAACGTCGTATTGGTCACCGCGAAGACGTTGGTCACCGCGCTCTTCTCGAAGCGGTACGTCGAACGGAGGTTGATGACGCCGTCCTTGATGTCGAACCGCGCGAAGTCCTGGTAAAGCGGCGCATACTTGTTCAACGAAATGTCATCCAGCGCGAATTCGCCTTGCGACCGGATCGGGTTCAAATAAAAATAGCCGCTCCACGAAAAATGCTCGCCGCTGTCCGTCAGCCCCGAAAAGGAGTACGGGTTCTTGTTTTCGGGGTCCGTGCGAAAGCTCGTGAGTGTTACTTCGACCGGGCCGATCCTGCGCCGGAAAGGTTCGCGCGGCGTGAGATCGGCAAACGACGCCTTCGCGCCGGCGATGCGGAGCAGGTCCACACGCAACGCGAGCGGCCTGGTATCTTTAGCTTGAGGAGTGGCGGTCCGGGAAAACTTGTCCACCAGGTCCGAGAAATTGAGCGTGTAATCTTTGTTGATCTGCACGCGCAGGTACGGCTGTGAAATGCTGATCTCTTTGAACACCCACGGCCTGGAAAGGAAGGAGACAAGCTGGAAATTCACGTGCACTTCGTCCCACGAGATGAACGGTTCGCCGTCTTTGTCCTTGATGAGCAGTCCGCGAATGGTGGCTGAAAGCGTGAACGGGTTGAGTCTGAGCTTTTGAATCGTGACCGACCGGTCCAACGCCTTCGAGATGCGCTTCACCGCAATGGCGCGGACGATGGGTGGCAGAATCAGAAAGCCGGCGAGCGTGTAAAACAACAGTAACCCGGCGAGCCAGGCCAGAAGCTTCTTTCGTCGTGGCGGCAACGCGGTGAGAAACGGCGCTCTCATATTGCGGGAAGCGGTCCAAGACCAAGACTAAACTTTCACTCGTCCCAGGCAATGAGAATCACCGACGGGCCGCAGGGGTACCGCCTGAGGAAAGCACCCGGAATTGGACCGACAGGCCGTGGTCTGGCTTGTCACCTCGGGCAGGATGGGTTGACTGCGCAGACCGTGAATGCTCTATTTTCCGGTAACCAAATGAACCAACCAAACTCCGACTTCGTCGCGAGCAGGCGCCAAAATCCAGCGCGCTGAAGCAGCGAAAGTGGACACGATGCTCGTCGTTGACGGCCGCAATTCTGAAGCCGACGACGTATCGCCTGGTTTGCGCGGGAAGGGCAACATCGGGGACGAAGCCGAAGGCCGAAGTCGTGACGGATATTTTGCTGGCAATCAAAGAGAGAAAGAAGAATGTAAGCCCCAGTCAGATTGTTGCGCCTTATGGCTCAATCCAACACCACACGAATCAATCCACCGCCTCTGGGTCAGTTCCATCGCTACTCACACTGGATCGTCCTGGGCTTTTGGGCACTGCTCGCGTTCTTTCTGGCATGGACAAGTTTTTACACCGTACCGGCGGATTCCGTCGGCATCGTCCAGCGCTTCGGCAAGTACCTGAGCACGGATGAGCCGGGACTGCGGTTCAAGATTCCGTTCGGGATAGACACGGTGACGAAAGTAACGACGCGCCGGCAACTCAAGCTGGAGTTCGGGTTCTCCACGCCCGGCGCGAGCAATCCCTTCCAGGGCAGCCACGAGCCAGAGATGGAGAAGGCAATGGTGACCGGCGATCTGAACGAGGCGTTGGTCGAATGGATCGTCCAGTATCGCATCAATGATCCGAAGCGGTTCCTGTTTGACGTGCGCGATCCCGAAGAGACGCTGCGGGCCGCGTCCGAGGCGGTGATGCGTGAAATCGTGGGCGACCGGACGGTGGACGAGGTCATCACCGTCGGCCGGCAGGACATCGAGGTCGAATCCCGCGCGGCGCTCCAGAAAGTCGCCGAGCAATACCAACTCGGCATGAGCATCGATCTCGTGCAGCTCAAGAACGTGAATCCGCCCAAGCAGGTGCAAGCTTCCTTCGATGAGGTCAATCAGGCCCAGCAGGAGAAACAGCGCTCCATCAATCTCGCCAACGGGGAATACAACAAGGTTGTTCCCCGCGCCAGCGGCGACGCGGCCCGACTGATCGCGGAAGCTCAGGGTTACGCGCAGAAGCGCGTCAACGAAGCCGAGGGCGATGCGGCGCTTTTCACTGCCGTCTTTGCGCAATACCAAAGAGCGCCGGAGGTCACCCGCCAACGCATCTACCTGGAAACTCTCGGCGAAGTGCTGCCGAAGATGGGCCGCAAGGTCATCGTAGATGAAAAGGGCCAGCAAGTGCTCCCGCTCCTGCAACTTCAACCCGAGAAATAACGCGTCATGAAACTCAGCTCACTCCTCCGCTCCATCACCGCCGTCGTGGTGCTGGTGGTGCTGATCTTCCTCGCGAACATTTGTTGCTACATCGTGAGCGAACAGGAGCAGATCATCCTCACTCAATTCGGCAAGCCCATCGGCGGGCCGACACGCGACGCCGGAATGCATTCCAAGCTGCCCTTCATTCAGACGGTCAACCGCATCGACAAACGCATTCTCGAATGGGACGGCCGCGCCAGTGAGATGCCCACGCGCGACAAGCTCTACGTCGTCGTGGACACGTTCGGCCGCTGGCGCATCAGCGACCCGCTGCAATTCTTCACCCGACTGCGTGATGAGCGAAGCGCGCTCTCTCGCCTCGACGACATCATCGGCAGCGAGGTCCGCAACGCTGTGGCCAAGCACGACTTGATCGAGATTGTCCGCACCACCAAGGACCGGAAACCCGTCGCCGACGCGCAACTCAATCCGGACGCCGGCCAGAGCAACGTGCTGCTCCCGATTGCGCTGGGCCGCACCGCCATTGAGAGTGAAATAGTGAAACTGGCCGCGCCGAAGCTCAGGGATTTCGGGATCGAACTGATCGCCGTGCGGTTTGTGCGCATCAACTACAACACGCAGGTCAGCTCGAAGATTCACGAACGGATGGTCAGCGAGCGCCAACAAATCGCGTCGCGCTTCCGCTCCGAGGGCGAGGGCGAGGCGGCAAAAATAATCGGCACCAAGGAACGCGACTTGCGCCGGATCGAATCCGAGTCCTATCGCGAAGTCCAAAAAATCCGCGGCGAGGCGGACGCGAGGGCCTCGGAGATTTTTGCCCGCGCCTATGGCGGCAGCCCGGCGGCGGCGGAGTTCCACGGATTCCTCCGCACGATGGACACCTACCGTAAAGCCCTCAGCAATGACACAACACTGATTCTCTCCACAGACAGCGACCTGTTCCGTTACTTGAAACACGCGACGCCGACCAACTCGTCCGCCACTCCTCTCAGGCCCTAGCGAGCAGGACCTCGGTTTGTGTCGAGTATCGAAGTGCGAAGGCGGCGGGCACGACAACACCGAGAAGACGCCGCTGTGCATTCACCACGCGCCGCTCGGCACGCACGAACAGTTCATCGGCTTCCTCATCGCCGCCCGCGACATGGATGCCGGGAACGTCTCCGTTCGCTTGCACGGCAAAGGCAACGTCAGTGCGAAGCCCAAAGCGGAAGTGATTGCACAGATTCTGACTGCGATTCGGGAACGCAAGCATAACTTTCAACTGTTGGCGGAATGAAACACACCAAAGCAGGAGGCCACACAATTCCTCCAGGATTGAAAGCCATGAACTGCGCGCAACCTCACCGCATTTTTGCGGCTCAACCGCGCGCTTGAATATCCTGACTTGCCATGTTGTAGCTCAAAAGCTACAGTGTTCCGGTGCTGGTCACGCCCAAAGAAATCGTCGCGTTCCGCGCCAAAGATGGCCAGGTGCCGTTCGAAGACTGGTTGGACGAATTGAATGACAAGCGGGCGGTGGCACGGGTGCTGGCGCGATTGGCGCGAGTGCGGCAGGGTGGTTTGGGCGATTGTAAATCGGTGGGCGAGGGGGTGTCCGAGTTGCGGGTGGATTATGGGCCGGGCTACCGGGTTTATTTTGGGCAGAGAGGCCAGACGCTGATCGTGTTGCTCTGCGGTGGCGACAAGCGCACGCAAGCCCGCGACCTCCGGCTGGCAAAACAGTATTGGCAGGAATTCAAAGCGAGTGAGTCATGAAAACTGTAAGTTACAAAAAAATTCTGCGTGAGAAACTGGACGACCGCGAACAGGCGGCGGAATACCTGACCGCTTGCTACGAGGAAGGCCCGGAAGTTTTTCTGGTCGGCCTGCGCGATGTTGTCGAAGCACAGGGCGGAGTTGCCCGCGCGGCGGAATTGAGCAAGTTGAACCGCGAGAGTTTATATCGGCTGTTCTCCCGTGACGGCAACCCGCGTTTGTCGAGTTTGAATTCAGTTCTCTCCGCGCTCGGCTTGAAGGTTACGTTTGAAGCCGCAGCTTGATTGATGCGCCGTTGTCGCGTGTTGCAGGCCAGCGGCAGCAGCTACGTGGAAGTGCCGAACGAAGGGGCGTTCTACGGCCCGAAGATTGACGTGCAGGTCTGGAGCGTCATTGGCCGCGAATTCACACGGGCGACCAAGTCCGAGCCGGACGGGCGCGGACTTCGCCGTGCCCGCCAGGTTCGGCCTCACCTTACCGCGACCGCGACAACACGGACAAGACCCCGCTCTGCATCCATCGCGCCCCGCTCGGCACGCATGAATGCTTCATCGGCTTCCTCATCGAGCATTACGCCGGCAACTTCCCGCTCTGGCTCGCGCCGGACCAGGTGCGCGTGATCACGCTCAACGACGATCAGGCGTTGATCAACTACGCCAAGCCTATCGTGGCCGAACTCCGCGCGAACATGGTCCGCGTGGACACGAATTTCAGCGCGACGCCGTTCAAGGCGAAGATTGCCGACGCCGAGCAGCAACGCGTCCACACGATGCTCGTCATCGGCGGTCGCGACATGGAAGCCGGCGCGGTTTCCGTCCGCCTGCACGGCAAAGGGAATGTCGGCGCGAAGCCGAAAGCCGAAGCGATCGCGGATATTCTGGCGGCGATCAAAGAGCGGCGGGCGTAAAAAAGCTGCTTGCAAATCCGGCCGTTTTTTTGGTGAAAATGCGGGGCATTAAAGAATGCTGCGCCCGAGAGGTTTTCTTTCAATCGTTGCCGCTGCGTTCCTGGCTGCGCCGCCGGTTTGCGCCGGGCAATACTCCCAAGACTTCAACAGCTTCACGGTCGGCGGGGTGCCGTTCGGCGATGGCTCAAGCCTGTATAGCTCCGCGCTCGGCATTGCCGCCCGGATCGAGGATCCTTCGCTCAAAGAACTCCAGCTCATCCAGTGGGATGTTGCTAACACCCGCTCGGCGTTTCTCCTGCCGGATCTCGACCCGAGCAATCGCGTTTACTCATTCTCCGCAACGTGGGTTTCGCCCGTCTATGGCGACTTTCCGAATGCCGCAGAGGGCTTTTCCTTTTCCTTTGGGGCAGTGCGCTCGCTCGACCTGACCAATACGGGGTTCAACCAGGAGTCAGGCTACGGCGCCCCGGTATTTATGAGATGGCTTCTACGCCTGTTCACGAAAATGTAACTGGCCAAATGAGGAGCGTTAGCCCCAAATTAGGTTATTGTTCTTCCTGATGACCAATTTCAAATGCCTGGATTCGTTTCGTCGCCTGACCATCGCTGCCGGCATCGGACTCATCACGGCCTCAGCTTACGCTCAACCCTATGGCCTGACTTCGCGTCCCGCGATCGGGCCCTTTTTGGATAACCAGATGCCCGAAGCAGCGCCGGTCATTTCCGGTAACTGGTCTGCCGTCGTCGCGTTCACCAATCTCATGTTCACCAACGCGCTGGGTATCGCGGCTGTGCCGGGAACCACAAAACTCGTCGTTTGGGAGCGCGAAGGGCGCGTTTATTCGCTTGATAATACTCCCGGCGCGAGTTCCAAAACGCTCGTGTTGGACATCAGCAATCAGTGCCAGGGCTGGGACGACTCCGGTCTGCTCAATCTGGTTTTTCATCCCGGCTTCGCGACCAACCGCTACCTGTTTGTTTATTACACCTGGGTGACGCCTGGCACGGTGGTCGGCAGTCCGACGCAGCGGCCCACCGAGTACTTGCCCAGCAAGTACCACGACCGGCTGTCCCGCTTCACGCTCGATGCCAGCGGTGTCGCGATACCGAATTCCGAACTCGTGTTGGTGGATCAAACAGGCGACAGCGTATGGCACAACGGCGGCGGGATGTTCTTCCATCCCGTCAACGGGTTTCTCTACTGGACGGACGGTGACGACGAGCGGGCGCCGACGCAGATCATCAACCAAAATCTTTTCTCCGGCGTCTTTCGCATCGACGTGGACATGCGCGGCGGAAACATCAGCCATCCGATTCCTCGCCAACCGGCGAAGGGCGCGACCGCGAATTATTACATTCCCAACGACAATCCGTTCGTCGGACAGTCCGGCGTGCTCGAGGAGTTTTACGCGCTGGGTCTGCGCAGCCCGCACCGGATGACGTGCGATCCCCCGAGCGGACGGATTTTCATCGGCGACGTGGGCGCGGGTTCGCGCGAAGAAATCGACCTGATCGAACCGACCGATCCGCCGGGGCTGAATTTTCAATGGAGCCGCATCGAAGGCTTGGGCGGTGATCTGACGCCGCCATACATCGGCGTCAACAAGCGGCCGATCATCGATTACACCCACAGCGAAGGCCAGGCAGTCATCGGCGGTTATGTGTATCGGGGCAGCCAGTTCGCCGCCGACCTGGGCGGCAAATACATCTTCGGCGACAACGTGCAGAAAAAAATCTGGGTTTTGAACGAATCCACCAGCCCGCCGGGCAAAATTCTGCTTTGCATCATGCCCAGCGGTGCCGGCCCCAACTCCGGCAGCGATTACACGGGCCTGTCCTCCTTCGGCCTCGATCAAGACAACGAGCTGTACCTCTGCCAGATGAGCAGCGTCGGTGGCCGCATTTACAAACTGGCGCGTTCCGGCCCGCCGCCCGCGAGCCGGCCGTTCCCACCACTGCTCTCGCAAACCGGCGCGTTCCAGGACGCCTCCACGCTAACGCCGGGTGGCAGCTTGATTCCCTACACCGTCAATTCCCCGTTGTGGTCGGACGGCGCGGTGAAGCAGCGCTGGCTGGCGCTGCCGACGAACACGTTCGTTCACTTTGGCGCGACCGGCGAATGGACCTTCCCCGGGGGCACGGTGTTCGTCAAAAATTTCGAACTGCCCGTGGACGACACGAATCCTGGCGTGCTGCGGCGCCTCGAAACCCGGCTGCTCGTCCGCGACACCAACGGCGCCGCTTATGGGATCACTTACAAATGGCGGCCCGATAACAGCGACGCCGATCTGCTGACCAATTCGCTCACCGAGGACATCGTCATTCAGACCGCGACCGGCACGCGCACGCAGCAGTGGTTTTATCCGAGCCGCGAGGACTGTCTGCGCTGCCACACACCCGCTGCCGGCTACGTGCTCGGCCTCAAGACGCGCCAACTCAATGGCAACTTTGCCTATCCCGGCTCCGGGGTGACGGACAACCAACTGCGAACGTGGAACCACATCGGCCTCTTCGACACCACGCTCAACGAGGGCGCCCTTTCCACTTACGACCATCTCGTCGCCGTGACGGACAGCGCCGCGCCGCTCGAACACCGCGTCCGTTCCTATCTCGATGCGAATTGCGCGCAGTGTCACCGTCCCGGCGGCGCGCCCGCGTTGTGGGACGCGCGTTTCGATACGCCGCTGGCCAGCCAGGGTATCGTCAGCGGGCCCGTGGCGGACCCGCTCGGCATTTCGGGCGCGAAGGTCGTCGCGCCGCAAGACCTCTCGCGCTCCATCATGTATCAACGCGTGAACAGCCTTGATGCGCACAAGATGCCGCCGTTGGCGCGAAACACGATCGACGCGAACGCCGTGGCTGCGCTGGCCGAATGGATTAACAGCCTGCCGCCGCCGACCAACGGCTTGCCGAATCCGTGGTTGAGCGACGACATCGGGAGTGTGGGTTTCGCCGGAGACGCGGCCTACAGCAGCGGCAGCTTCACGGTTTCCGGCGGCGGCAAAATCATCGCCCGCGTGTTCAGTTTGCAGAACACGGATCCGTGGGCCAAAGCCGGTGTGATGATTCGCGAGACTCTGACGGCCGGTTCGCGTCATGCCTTCGCGTTGATATCGTCCGGCAACGGCGCGGCATTTCAGCGGCGCGTGACCACTGGCGGCGCGAGCGCTCACACGGGTGGCCCTTCCGTCACGGCGCCATACTGGGTGCGACTGACGCGAACCGGCAACGTGTTTCGAGGTTATGCCTCCGCCAACGGCGCCTCATGGACGCTCATCGACACCATCACCAATTCTATGGGCGGCGACGTGTTCGCCGGACTGGCTGTGACCGCGCATAACAACGGCGCGCTGAACACCTCGGTCTTCGCCGACGTCAGCGGCACGTTCGCGCCAAACCAGCCGCCGATTGTGAACCTGGATTTTCCCACCAACAACACGACGTTCATTCAGCCCAACGCCATCACGCTGGTGGCCGCAGCCAGCGATCCGGACGGCACGGTGTCAAAGGTGGAGTTCCTGAGCGGCACAAACCTGCTCGGAACCGTGACCAACGCACCGTATAATTTGACCTGGCTCGGCGTTGCGCTGACGAACTACACGCTGACGGCGCGGGCAACGGACAACCTCGGCGCTACTGCGACCTCATCGGCAGCCAATGTTCTGGTGCTGCCGTTGAATCTGACCGTGGTTTCCGGAGAACAAACCAATGGCCAGTTCCGCTTATGGTTCCAGGCGCAGGATAATCAGAGCTATCTCGTCGAGACTTCGACTGACCTCACGAATTGGGTTCCCGCGCTGACCAACACAGCGGTCAACGGGCGCTTCGATTTCCTCGACGTCAACGCCACCGATTCACATCGGTTCTATCGCGCCCGGCAGTAATCCTGGTGGTCATCTGACCTGGCATCCTGGTCGCCCAACCTCACCGAAAAGAAACAACGCGACGCCGATCCCCGGATCTGGACGGTACAAACGGACATTGATCGCGACAAAAAATTCCTCCGTGTTACCGGCAAGGCCCCGGAGCAATGAGTGGGGGTAATTTCGGAATGGCGACCCCGGGTAATCGCAGATCCGGCGACGCGAAGAGCAGTTCCTCAGCCGGTTGAAGGCCGGCGCAGCCCCACGGCCTGCTTGCACGTGCGACGGTGCCGCACAAAGCGGCGTTCCACGGTCCGAACATTGACGCGCAGGTTCCGTACTCCGGCGCTGCCGAGCTTTACAACTCGCCTGTCTTGTTTTCGAGAAATGGGATCACGGCGGTCCAGTCGTGCGCATGGCACGAGCGGTCGTAATCGCGGTTAAAGACGAGCTTGGCGGAACTGGGCCACCACTCGGCAA
>WNFU01034034.1_pt1 | contig 10535 bp, 11 predicted proteins | sample 5400121 | NCBI WGS metagenome assembly WNFU01 (sample SAMN13153360, study PRJNA577476) | soil metagenome | isolation source: 100 cm soil or saprolite under grassland replicate 1 | place: USA:California | collected 2016-06-15
CGCCCGCCGACGACCTGGTGACGGTGATCCGCGAGGTCCGGCCGCAGGTGCTGGTGACGTACGACCAGTGGGGCAACTACGGCCATCCGGACCACATCCAGGCGCACCGGGTGGCGATGTACGCCGCGCAGCTGGCCGCGGTTCCGTCGTACAAGGCTGTGCCGGTGAGCGAGGGGGGGCTGGGCGAGGCCTGGGACATCGCGAAGATCTACTGGATCGCGATGGGCGAGTCGGGTTTCCGGGACAGCATCCGCAAGCTGCGCGAGGCGGGTGACACCACCACGTTCGAGGGCATGGACCCGGACGGGCCGCTGCCGCCGTTCCTGACCCCGGACCGGCTGATCAGCTGCGTGATCGACGGCGGCGAGTACGTCGACCGCAAGATGAACGCGCTGAAGATGCACGCCACCCAGATCACCGTGGACGGGCCGTTCTTCGCGCTCTCGAACAACGCCGGCAACTGGGTGTGGAGCCGCGAGTCGTACCGCTTGGTCAAGGGCGTGCACCGTCCGGATGCCGACGGCGTGGAGCACGACCTGTTCGCCGGACTCTAGAGTTCGGAGGATGAGCACGCCCGTCGATCCCGCCGACTTCCGCGCCGCGCTGGGCCGGTTCGCGACCGGGATCACCGTCGTCACCACGCTGCAGGACGGGGTCCCGCACGCGATGACGGCGAACGCCTTCACCTCGGTGTCGCTGGACCCGCCGCTGGTGCTGGTGTGCGTGGACAAGGGCGTGCGGATGCACGACGCGATGCTGTCCTGCGGGTTCTGGGCGGCGTCGGTGCTGGCGGGCGACCAGCAGGACCTGGCGGAGCGGTACGCCCGGTCCGGACGCGACCTGCTGACCCAGTTCGACGGGGTGCCGACGGCGCCGGCGCCGAAGACCGGCTGCCTGGTGATCGAAGGCTCGCTGTCGTGGCTCGAGTGCCGCACCTGGGCGACGTACGACGGTGGTGACCACACGATCGTGGTTGGCGAGGTGCTCAGCCTCGGGACCGACGAGCTTGCCGGTCCCGACGCGCTCACTTACCTTGCAGGGGGTTACCGCCTCCTGGGTCCTTGGTGACGCAGCGCACATAACGGGCTTGTCTCAGTGGTCACGAGTGGCGTTTGACCACGCAACTTCCCGTACGATGTGCCGGTTGCCCTTGTTCTCTAGCAGAAGGATTCTGGCCGGTGGTCTGGTCGAAGCGACTTGTGGCGATCGTCGCCGCTGCGGGATTCGGCGTTCTCGCACTCGCATACGGACTGTTGTGCGCATTCACCGGTGGCAAGATCCCCGGTGACACGAGCGTCCTCGGCGTACCGCTCGGCGGGCTGTCGAAGGACGATGCCAAGGCGAAGCTGTCCGAGGCGCTCAAGACGAAGGCGAACGTGCCGGTCAAGCTCACCGCGGGCGGCAAGACGTACGCGATCAGGCCGTCCACGGCCGGTCTGCGGGTCGACGTGGACGCCACCGTCGACGCGGCCGGCGCGGGTCGGAGCCTGAATCCGGCGCGGGTCTGGAACGTGCTGACCGGCGGCTCGCCGATCGACCCGGTCGTGGTCGCCGACGAGGGCAAGCTGAAGACCACCGCCAAGCGGCTGTCGGAGCAGGTGAACCAGCCGGCGACCGACGGCAGAATCACCTTCGAGGACGCGAAGGCCAGGCAGCACCCGCCGGCCGAGGGCATCGCACTCGACGCCGAGGTCGCGGCCGAGGCGATCCAGGACGCGTTCCCCTACCAGGGCACGCCGGGCACGCTCAAGGTGAAGAAGTCCGCGCCGAAGGTGGACGCCGAGGCCCTGGCCAAGGCGATGAAGGAGTACGCCGAGCCGGCGATGTCCGGTCCGGTCAAGCTCACCGTCGGGGACCACACGGTCACGCTTGAGCCGGAGCAGATCGCGCCGTCGCTCAGCCTGACCGTGAAGGGCGACGGCAGCTACACGCCGAAGCTCGACATGGCCAAGCTCGAGCCGGTGGTGGCCAAGGAGTTCAAGGGCCTGGAGATTCCGCCGAAGGACGCCACCGTGGTGATCTCCGGCGGCAGGCCGACCGTGGTGCCGTCGGTGGACGGCAAGGTCGTCGGCCGGGACAAGGTGATGCCGGCGATCCTGACCACCCTGCCGAAGCCCGAGGGGCAGCGCACCGCGTCGGTCGAGCTGGCCGCGAAGAAGGCCGATCTCACCACCGAGGAAGCGCAGAAACTCGGCATCAAGGAGGTCGTGGGGGAGTTCATCACGTACTTCCCGCACGCCGACTACCGCAACATCAACATCGGCACCGCGGCCAGCCGGATCAACGGCGCGCTGCTGAAGCCGGGGGACATCTTCAGCCTGAACAAGCGGGTCGGCGAGCGGACCAAGGAGAACGGGTTCACCGAGGGCTACATCATCAGCCACGGCGTGCTGGACAAGGACCTCGGCGGCGGCGTCTCGCAGTCGGCCACCACGACGTTCAACGCGATGTTCTTCGCCGGTTTCAAGGACATCCAGCACAAGCCGCACAGCTTCTACATCAGCCGCTACCCCGAGGGCCGGGAGGCGACCGTGGCGTGGCCGTCGCTGGACATGAAGTTCCAGGACGACGGCCCGTACGGCGCGCTGGTGACGACCAGCTTCCACCGTTCGTCGCCGGGGAACCGGGGCAGCATCACGGTGCGGATCTGGAGCACCAAGGTCTGGGACATCACCGCCGGCAAGTCCGCGCGGTACAACGTCAAGCCGGCCGGCGTCATCTACGACACCAGCGAGAAGTGCGAGACCCACGAGCCGCAGGAGGGCTTCGACGTGAAGGTCTACCGCTACTTCGCCAAGAACGGCCAGCGGGTCAGGACGCAGACCTTCCACACGCACTACAACCCGGCCGACCGGGTGGTCTGCGGGCCGAACCCGACGGCGACGCCCACGACGCCACCGCCCACCGGCACCGGCGGCTGATCCCGCGCGCTTGCGGGACTGACCGGGGGCGCTGAGGCACGATGCTGCCGTGAGCACATCGGATCAGGGCGTGAGTCACGTCCCGGCGTGGCGCCGCAGGACCGACGGTGAGCCGCGGCTGGTGGTGACGGTGGCGGTGCTGGTCGCGATCGCGCTGCAGCTCAAGGTCCCCGACAAGCTGACCCTGTCCTCGACGTACCTGCTGCCGGGTATCGAGCTGGTCATGCTGGCGACGCTGGTGGTGTTCAACCCGCGCCGCATCGAGCGGCTGTCGCGGCCCCTGCGCCTCATCAGCCTCGCGCTGATCGGCACCGCGGGCCTGTCGAACGCCTACTCGGCGGTGGCGCTGATCCGCGAGATCGTCTCAGGTCACGGCACCGTCGACGCGAGCGAGCTGCTGTCCACCGGTGCGGCCGTCTACCTGACCAACATCATCGTGTTCGGGCTCTGGTACTGGGATCTCGACCGGGGCGGGCCCGCGGCTCGCGCGCACGGCCTCAAGGAGTACCCGGACTTCCTCTTCCCGCAGATGACCCAGACGGGTGTCTCGGACCCGGAGTGGGAGCCACGGGTCACCGACTACCTGTACGTGTCGTTCACCAACGCGGCCGCGTTCAGCCCGACCGACACGCTGCCGCTGTCGCGGTGGGCCAAGCTGACCATGATGGTCCAGTCCGTGGTGGCGCTCGCGACGGTCTCGATGATCCTCGCCCGCGCGATCAACATCCTGGGTTAGAGGTCGCGGATCCCGTCCGCGACCTGCGCGAAGATCGCCTCGTCGACGGTCGCGCCCTCGCGTCGTACGGCGTGCGGGTCGATCCGCAGCACCCGGTCCAGCCGCACCTCGCTGGGCCGGCCCTGGGCGTCCCAGGCGCCGCTGCCGACGTCCATCCAGACCCGGCCGTGCCGGGCCTCGTCGGCGGCGTCGCGGTCGTGGTCCTTGCTGGTCAGGATCAGCGCCAGCAGCCACGGCCCGTCGGTGCCGATCACCAGCACCGGGCGGTCCTTGCCCCGGCTGTGGTCCTCCTCGTACGGCACCCAGGTCCAGACGATCTCGCCCGGGTCCGCCTGCCCGTCCGGATGCGGCGCGTACTCCAGCTCCGGCGTGCCCTCGAAGTCCCCCGGATACTCCCGCGCACTCTCCGTCATGCCGCCGACCCTATCCGGCTGACACCGGCCTCCGGGGTGGTGAGGTAGCGGTAGCGGTAGGCCTCGCGGTAGCCGGCCTTGGTGTAGGCGGACAGCGCCGTGGTGTTCTCCTCGACCACCTCGAGATAGGTACGACGGCCGCCGCGTGAGCCGCCCCAGCCCCAGCGTGCCAGCGCGCGCAGCCGCGCCGTGCCCAGGCCGCGGCGGCGGTGGTCCGCCAGCACCCGGACGGCGTCGATGCCGAGCCAGTGGCCGGTCAGCGCCCCGCGTGCCACGGCCACCAGCCGCCCGTCGAGCCGCACGGACGCGAACGCGACCGCGGGTGCGCCGGTCATCACCGCGGGCGCCGCCGCGGGCACCTCGGAGCCCTCGAAGGCGACGGCGAACCACTCGTCGTCCGGCGCGTCCGCCACCTCCACCTCGACAGCCGGTACGGCGTTGACCAGGTCGAGCGTGGTGTGCAGCACCAGCGTGTCGGACTGCTCCGGCCGCGCCTCAACCCAGCCGTGGCCGCGGAACAGTTCCTCCGCGGGCGAGCCCAGCACCACCAGCGCGAGCGGCGGCAGGTCCCGGGCCCGGTAGAACTCCGCCGCCCGCCGCAGCGCGTCCGGCGCGGGCAGGCCCGGATCGCCGTAGGGGAGCACCGAGTTGGCCCGGCCGGTCCATCCGCCCGATGCCCGGAGCAACCACTCGCCGAGCTCGACGGTCTCCACGGCGGGCCGGCCGTGCGCCGTCGCCAGCAGTACCGCGCCGGTGTCGACCCGGCGCAGTGGCATCGGTGGCACCGTCTTCGCGGCGGCCACGTCATGGTGCCGGACCACCTCGGTGCTCGCGTCGGCACGTCGTACCACCAGGGCCTCGTCACCCCAGGACTCGAGCACCCCGACGACGTCGCTCAGGCTCGGACCGTCGCCCGGAGCTGCCAGGCGGTGACGGACCACGACACGGTGGCCGACATCACCCTGGCTGAGTGCGGTCACGATCCGGGCTCCTGGCACAGTAGTCGGTGTACGAGGGTGATACTAAAGACATCAGCAGCAGCTGCTCGCATCCACCGCACCGGCTGAGACGACCGGCGGATGCTCGCCATAGGAGGAGTTCCCGTGACCTACGTGATCGCGCAGCCTTGTGTGGACCTCAAGGACCTCGCGTGTGTCGAGGAGTGCCCCGTCGACTGCATCTACGAGGGCAACCGGATGCTCTACATCCACCCCGACGAGTGTGTCGACTGCGGGGCCTGCGAGCCGGTCTGCCCGGTCGAGGCCATCTACTACGAGGACGACACCCCGGAGCAGTGGAAGGACTACTACACCGCGAACGTCGACTTCTTCACCGACCTGGGCTCGCCGGGTGGCGCGTCCAAGCTCGGCAAGATCGACAAGGACCACCCGCTCATCGAGGCGCTCCCGCCGCAGGAAAGCGCTGAGTGACCTTCTAGTCGCCGCGCACCACGTCCACGTGGACGTGGTCGAGATGCCGCAGCGTGTCGGGGTTCCCGGCACGCCGCGGTGCTGTGTAGGGCTGCCAGCCGTCCTCCGAGCCCGCCGTCCAGATGTGGTCGTCGAAGATGACCGTCTGGATGTTCCGCTCGGCGGCGCTGGCCACCAGGTACTGCGCGTAGGCCCAACCGCGGCGCTTGTTGACCTGGTTCACCGGCCGCACGAACACGTCGACCGCCCGGCCCTCGTAGTGCGCCGAGCCCTCCATGTGGCCGGCACTCACCCCGCCCGGCCGGTAGCCGCCGGTCGGCAGCTTCCCGAACGTCGCCAGCAGGTCCCGCCGGACCACGTCCGCGCGCTTGGTCAGGCCGTTGCGGCCGAGCGGCTCGCGGGCCAGGTTGCCGTGCCTGGTGACGCAGCTGAACGCCGCTGGTGAGTAGCCGGTCAGGGTGGAGGCGAGCACCCGGGCGTCCGTCTCGTGGTCGGCGTACGCCTTCGGGAACGCGCTGCGCTGCACCTTGTCCGCCGCGACCGTGATCGGCAGCGTCTGGTAGTTCCTGATCTTCACCAGCGCCTCGTAGAACCGCCCGGCCGCGTAGTGCGGGTCGCGGATCTGCTGCGCGGTGCCCCAGCCCATGGACGGCCGCTGCTGGAACAGCCCGAGCGAGTCCCGGTCGCCGTGGTCCAGGTTGCGGATGTGCGACTCCTGGTACGCCGTGGCCAGCGCGATCGTGACGGCCCGCGCCGGCAGGCCACGCCGGACCGCGACTCCGGCGATGATCGCCGCGTTCCGGGCCTGCTCCAGATCGAGTACGACGGTGCTCTCGCCGGCGTGCGCCGGCGACTCCCCGGTGCGACACATCCGTATCGACGTTCGCCGGTGGCCGGCGAGTTCCCGGGCCGGCCGTCATGCGTTGGCGTGCAGTGCCTCGTTCAGGGCGATGCCCTCGCCGGTACGCGGCCGCGCCTCGACCGCGCCGGTGACCGAGTTGCGGATGAACAGCAGCCCGTCCTGGCCGGAGAGCTCGCGGGCCTTGACCACCAGTCCGTCCGGCAGCGTCACCTTGGTGCCGGCCGTGACGTACAGCCCGGCCTCCACGACGCAGTCGTCGCCGAGCGAGATGCCGATCCCGCCGTTCGCGCCGACCAGGCAACGCCGGCCGATGCTGACGACCTCCTTGCCGCCACCGGACAGTGTGCCCATGATCGACGCGCCGGCGCCGATGTCGCTGCCGTCGCCGACCACCACGCCGGCCACGATCCGGCCCTCCACCATCGAGGTGCCGAGCGTGCCGGCGTTGAAGTTCACGAAGCCCTCGTGCATCACCGTGGTGCCCTCGGCCAGGTGCGCGCCGAGCCGGACCCGGTCCGCGTCGCCGATCCGCACCCCGGACGGCACCACGTAGTCGGTCATCCGCGGGAACTTGTCCACACTCGTCACGACCAGGTGCTGGTTCTTGGTCCTGGCCCGCAGCCGGACCTGCTCGACCTCGTCCGGTGGGACCGGGCCGGCGCTGGTCCAGGCGTTGTTCGGCAGCGCGCCGAAGATGCCGTCCAGGTTCAGCCCGTGCGGCTTGACCAGCCGGTGCGAGAGCAGGTGCAGCCGCAGGTACGCGTCCTCGACACTCGCGGGCGCCTCGGCGAGCACGATCTCGGTCTTCACGACGGTACGACGCACCAGCCGCAGCTCGTCCTTGCCCTCGGCGGCATCCAGCTCCGCCGGCGCCTCCGCGTCCGCCGGCGCCGCACCCAGCTCGGGTGCCGGGTACCAGGTGTCGAGCGTGCTGCCGGACTCGGTCACAGTGGCGAGCCCGAAACCCCAGGCGTGGGTCGCGTCAGTCATGCCGCAAGCCTGCCAGATCTCCACCCAACCCGGCCCGGCTACCCCCAACACCCCGCCGAGTCGTGGATCTCGGCGGGGGGTAAGCGCTTTCCGGATGCGGAGATCCACGACTCGGCGGGCTGTCTGGAAGTCTGTGCTGCGGGCGGACGGTCTAGCCTTGCGGCCATGACCGTTGCCCGTTACAAGGACCTGTGCATCGATGCGAACGAGATGCGCGCGATGGCCGCGTTCTGGAGCCGTGTGCTGGGGCTGAGCCCGGCCGCGGACCACCCGTGGATGCTGCTCGGGGACCGGCCGGAGAAGACGGTCTGGATCAACACGGTGCCCGAGGCCAAGACGGTGAAGCAGCGGGTGCACCTGGACGTGGCGACGGCGTCGCTGGACGACCTGACGGCGCTGGGCGCGAAGGTGCTGACGCCCGCGTCCGAGACGCAGCACTGGACCGTGATGACGGATCCGGAGGGTGGCGAGTTCTTCGCGTTCGTGCGTGACGAGGTGCCGTCGTACAAGGCGTTCGAGATCGTCGTCGACTCGGCCGACCCCGAGAAGCAGGCGCGGTGGTGGGCGAGCGTGTTCGGCGGCGAGGTCGGGCACCAGGAGGGCAAGCCGTGGTGGTGGATCGAGGGCGTGCCCGGCTCGCCGTTCAGCTACTGGGTTTTCAATCCGGTGCCCGAGCCGAAGACGGTGAAGAACCGGATCCACTGGGACGTGTCCGCCGACGAGCTGGAGCTGGTCCTCGACCAGGGTGCGACGCTGCTGCGGGAGCGTGACGAGGAGATCGGCTGGCACGTCTGCGCGGACCCGGAGGGCAACGAGTTCTGCGTGTTCCTGCCGGCTCCCGCCGAGGGCGAGGGGGCGGCCTGATGAGCGTCAAGCTCGACCTGAGCCAACCGGGCCCGGACCTCACCGCAGCATTGGTGGACATCGAGTCGGTGAGCGGCAACGAGTCGGCGATCGCGGATGCGGTCGAGGCCGCGCTCTCGTCGTACTCGCATCTGTCGGTCAGCCGGCACGGCAACACGGTGGTGGCTCGGACCGGCCTCGGCCGGGCGGAGCGGATCGTCGTGGCCGGGCACCTGGACACCGTGCCGGTGAACGCGAACCTGCCGTCGCGGCGCGCCGACGGGCTGATCCACGGACTCGGGGCCTGCGACATGAAAGGCGGCGTGGCGGTCGGGCTGCGGCTGGCCGCGTCGCTGACCGAGCCGAACCGCGACCTCACGTACGTGTTCTACGACTGCGAGGAGGTCGAGGCCGAGCGCAACGGGCTGGGCAGGCTCGCGGCGGAGCGGCCGGATCTGCTCGAGGGGGTGTTCGCGGTCGTGATGGAGCCGTCGAACGCGGTCGTCGAGGCCGGCTGCCAGGGCACCCAGCGGGTGGACGTGATCACCCGCGGGAAGCGTTCGCACTCGGCTCGCTGGTGGATGGGCGTGAACGCGATCCACGCGGCCGGGGAGGTGCTGGCGCGGCTGCAGTCGTACCAGCCGCGGCGGGTGCCGATCGACGGCCTGGAGTACCGCGAGGGGCTGAACGCGGTCGGCATCTCCGGCGGTGTCGCGGGGAACGTGCTGCCGGACGAGTGCCGGGTGAGCGTGAACTACCGGTTCGCGCCGTCGCGGTCCGAGGACGAGGCGTTCGCGCACCTGCGCGACGTGTTCGACGGGTTAGAGGTCGAGCTGCGCGACTCCGCGCCTGGAGCGCTGCCCGGGCTGACCCGGCCCGCCGCGGCGGCGTTCGCCGAGGCCGTCGGCGGCAAGGTGTCGCCCAAGTTCGGCTGGACCGACGTCGCCCGCTTCACCGCGCTCGGCATCCCCGCCGTGAACTACGGCCCGGGCGACCCGCAGCTCGCGCACACCCAGGCCGAGTTCGTCCCCGAGTCCGAGATCCTCGAGTGCGAGCGACGCCTCCGAGCCTGGCTCGCTTAACGCGGCTCGCTGACTAGCCTGGGTGCTATGACAGATGCTTCGATCCACCCGGACCGGCCGCCGGAGTCACAGCGTGGACCCGTCGTGATGCGGCGCAAGCAGGTCCAGAGCTCGACGTCGGAGCAGCGACTGCTGGACAGCCGCGGTCCGACCGACTGGGTGCACACCGACCCGTGGCGGGTGCTGCGGATCCAGTCGGAGTTCATCGAGGGATTCGGCATGCTCGCCGAGCTCGGGCCGGCGATCAGCGTGTTCGGGTCGGCGCGGACCAAACCGGACGACCCGATGTACGCCGCCGCCGAGGAGCTCGGGCGCAAGCTCGTCGGGGCCGGGTACGCCGTGATCACCGGCGGCGGGCCGGGTGTGATGGAGGCGGCGAACAAGGGCGCGTCGCAGGCCGACGGCGTCTCCGTCGGGCTCGGGATCGAGCTGCCCTTCGAGAGCGGCCTGAACGAGTGGGTCGACATCGGGATCAACTTCCGCTACTTCTTCACCCGCAAGATGATGTTCGTGAAGTACGCGCAGGGCTTCGTGGTGATGCCCGGCGGGTTCGGCACCCTGGACGAGCTGTTCGAGGCGCTCACGCTGACCCAGACGCGGAAGGTGACGTCGTTCCCGGTCGTGCTGTTCGGGTCGTCGTACTGGGGCGGGCTGGTCGACTGGCTGCGCGACACGATGCTCGCCGACGGCAAGATCTCGCCGGCGGACCTGGAGATGTTCACCGTCACCGACGACGTCGACGAGTCGGTCAGCTACATCCTCAAGGCCGGCGAGGCCGCCGACGCCGCCGGCGAGGAAGCCGCCCTCGAGGCCGCCCACGACATCGCCGAGGCCGACGGCACCTAACCGCCAAAGGGCGGATCGCCCCGCCTGTCGCGGACGGGATCCGCCTCTCGGTGTCGGCGGGGTCAGGCTAGGCCGCGGCGGGAGACGGCGGGGGGACGGGCGCCTTTGATGGAGGCGATCATGTCCAGGGTCTGGCGGGTCTCGGTGACGTTGTGGGCGCGGAAGACGCGGGCGCCGAGCCAGGCGGAGACGGCGGTGGCGGCGAGGGTGCCGGGGAGGCGCTCGGCGGTCGGCAGGTCGAGGGTCTCGCCGACGAAGTCCTTGTTGCTGAGGGCGACCAGTACCGGCCAGCCGGTGGCGACCAGCTCGTCCAGCCGGCGGGTGAGCTCGAGCGAGTGCCGGGTGTTCTTGCCGAAGTCGTGGGTGGGGTCGACCAGGATCCCGTCCCGGCGTACCCCGGCGGCGACCGCTC
>WNFU01017872.1_pt1 | contig 10534 bp, 16 predicted proteins | sample 5400121 | NCBI WGS metagenome assembly WNFU01 (sample SAMN13153360, study PRJNA577476) | soil metagenome | isolation source: 100 cm soil or saprolite under grassland replicate 1 | place: USA:California | collected 2016-06-15
CTACTTCATGCACTACAAGAAGGCTCAGATTCAGGCGAAGCTTGGCAACAAGAAAGAAGCCACCGCCTCGGCGCAAAAGACGATCGACATCCTGAAGAAAGACAAAGCGCCGGACGAGTCCGCGATCAAGAACGCGCAACAGATCATCGACAGCTCGAAGTGAAGGATCAACTTCGACGTTGCCGGTCCCACCTGGCGTTGTCCATCTCCCGCGGCTCTGGCAGAAAGTCTGAAACCGCAAGTTGGATAGTATCTCCACTCGCAGAGAGGGAACAACACTGCAAGAGGACAAGCAAGAAAGAGTACCAACGGGCCGGCGTAGATGCTGCTCAGGTTTGATCGATCACGAACCTGACGGGTACATGTATTTTGGTAAGCGTATGGGGTTTAAATCGCCATCGTATCAATGCCTTAAGACACGAGACATCAAGACTCCAAAGCCCGGTTGTCTTCTCAATCTTTATCGATGCTACAAAGCCCGTTTCTTGATCGACGCTTAAAAGAAACACGCCAGCTCCCGTCTTGTATTCTCGTCGAGCCCGACTGGGGTAGTAAGGCTTCGGCGCGAAAAGCACAAAGCGCTTGAGGGAGCGTCAGCGCTCAAACACTCGCGTCCCGCCAAAACTACTAGCCCGCACAGTAAGAGCAGTTGTGTTTTAATCATCTATCGCTGGGCCTAACGAGAAAGAGAATGGAGCCCGCGGGAATGGAGCCGCTGGGTCGCGAGCGACATGGATGGGCAGACCCGAGAGGGTGAGGCTTTTGGGCTGAAGCCGAATCAACCCGTGCGACATGGACGGGAAGCCCGAAGGGTGTTTTCTCGGGAAGAAAACATCATAAGTCACGGCTAGCGTTGGACAACATTACGGCGGGAGTGCGTGAGCGTAGCGAATGGAGCGGCGGGCGAAGCGACATAGAAGGTAAAACGACGAGGGTAGGAGCGAGTGAGTGTGGGAAAAGAACGAGCTTCAATAGCACTAGGGAAGCCGGGCACCTGGATGAAATCCAGGGTGCCGTGATAAGCAGACTGAACTCATCTGATAATGGGGCCGTTGGCTTCACCGATTGGTTGGATGCAGCGCTCGAACTACGGACGCGGCGGAGGCGTCGGCTGACTCGTCGGGGTCGGGGCTACCCTTGGCGTAGGTGCGTTATTCTTCCCGGAAAGGCCTTTCTGCAACTCATCTGTGCTCATCTGTGATTCTTTGTTTGACCATGTTCTGAATGGCATCGGAAAACGAAGGGGACGCAGTAGCACTCGGTTGAGGTGCTGACGTCGCTCTGTTCTTATCAACCGAGCGCATGATCGCCGGCGCTAAAATCACTGACACAATGGCAAGTGTGAGGAGCAACCCCGCGATGATAAAGTTCGCGCGCGCAAGCGGAGAAAGTCCTTTGCGCGTTGTGGCGCCAGGCTCAGTGCGTCGTACCCCGGCGACACACGCCGGGGGCGCGGGATTGCCAATCGTCTCGGCATAAAGGTTGACCAACGAAACAACAACTCCGTGTTTCACTTCCACATCGCCCAGTCCATGCAGGTAACGCTGCCAGCGACGATGCTGCGCCAGATCATCCGCGAAGCGTTTGCTCACCAGAATGTGACCTGCGTCGCCGCAATCCATCACCCGACGCGCGATATTGATTCCTACTCCGGAAATGTTTTCGCGCGTGTTAGCATCCCTGACGTGCTGGACCGGCCCGCTGTGGATTCCCATCCTTACTGGCAGGCTCGGTTGCGCTCGCAGAGCCTGGCTGACTTCTAAAGCGCACTCGGCAGGTCTCTCCACTGAGCCGGTGAAGGCCAGGGCCATACCGTCGCCGGTCGGCAAGATGATCAGATGCGCCGCTGCTTCTGCTTCACGCACTGCTTCGGTATTGCGGACAATCTGATTCAATTCCTGAAGTGCTTCTGATTGTTCGTCGGTCAGCAGCTTGGAATACCCGACGATATCGATGAACAACACATGCGCGATCTCTAGGCGCGGCCTGGTTTTCTCGTCATCCTGCATTTGCCTGGAAATGTTAAGTGCACTCCGTCGATCGCTCTAGACGATTTTTTTCGCCCGTCATTTCGCCGATGGCAGGTTTTGCAAACAGCGCACTCACGATCTAACGAGAATCGAGCAGATTGGGAATCTGCGAGATAGACGGGATAGCCCGAGAGGGCGAATGAGTCGGGAAGACCATGAGTCAAAGAGATAAGCCACGGCAGGGTGTTGAACAACAATACGGCGGGAGTGCGTGAGCGCGAAGAGGCCAATCGCACTAGGGAAGCCGGGCACCTGGATGAAATCCAGGGTGTCGTGGCAAACGCGGTGAAGTTGCATCGTAATGGGGCCGTTGGCTTCATTGATTGGTTAGATCCTTTCATTCGCCACTCATCGATCGAATGAATCCGGGAAGGTCATCCTCCCGTTTTTATCGAATCCGAAAGTCACGCCAGATGAGCCTCCGTGTCCATCAGTAGCGAACCCAGCGTAAACGCGACCGGGGATGAGCTTCTGCGGTTGAATCATCGTGGTAAAACCAGGAGGCGTAACTCCGTACTGGATCGGCTGTGTCAGACCACGGCCGCTCAAGATGGACCACATCGCCTTCCACCGGTCATCGGCGGTCCGCATAGAAACGGTGAATGACTCGATATCGGTCTTCGGACGTGTGGTCGAATCACGGTAAAATTCGAAGCGGATCGGCCCGCCCAGTCGCCCGCTCGCCTTAGAAACAAACGAGTAGGACACCGCCTCAGCAGCGATGCCCGCGGACAGCAATAACATGACGGCAACGACGCGCATTAGCATCTAACGACCCAAGCTCAGCGACCCGGCGCACGGGACGCAACGATTGCAACCGCGACGCTCTCGCGGGGTTTGCTGCAGCGCATGGTTAGGCATCATATCACAGATGAATCAATGTTTCGGTATGCTGAAAACATCTGGTTACCTTCTCGGCTCATACCGCATCGCCACCGCCCCCGAGCCGAATTCCAGCCTGCTCACGAGCTTCAAGTCGATATGCTTCGATAGCCCCGCGAACAACGTCGGCCCGTGGCCCGCTAGCCTGGGCTGCACCACGAACTCGTACTCATCGATCAATCCCAGTTCCGTCAACGCCAGCGGGAGCTTCACGCCTGCGATGAACAATCCCTTACCCGACTCTCGCTTGAGCTGCTGAACGGCCTTGCCCAGATCCCCGCGCACGAGCTCCGCGTTCCAATCGACCCGGTCCAGGGTACTCGACACGACGTACTTCTTTGCCGCGTCGATCGTCCGGGCGAAGGGTTCCATCCAATCAGGCCTCGCTCCCGCCCGCGCCGGCCGCCGCCACCCTGCCTCCATCATTTCGTAGGTCACCCGGCCGAAGAGGAGGGCATCGGCCTGGGTGAGGTTCTCGACCGCGTGACGAAACAAGTCTTCGTCCGGGACGATCGCACGATGATCGCAGCACCCGTCCAATGTGACGTTGATGGAATACCGAAGGGGTCGCATTATGTAAGAGTACCGATCGCCATAGGGCGGCCTAACGAGAAAGAGATAAGCCACGGCAGGGTGTCGTGGCAAGCACTCTGAACTTGCTTCGCAATGGGGCCGTTGGCTTCATCGATTGGTTAGCCGGGCCAAGACGTAAATTGTCCAGGGGGCTGTGTTTGTTTCACTGACCCACCGCGTCGCCTCTTTCCCAGTCGCAAGTGGGCTCTGGACGTCGACCACTCCCAACCCCGCACTCTCAAATAACCGCCGGTAATGAGCATCAGTACAGATGACATCCTCGACGGGACGACGGTCAGCAATGTCCAGCATTACTATGCGTACTGGATCACCGTCGCGTGCGTAGCGATTCTCTGGAAAATCCCGCGTGCTAAAAGATGCCCACTCGTTGACGTAGATTGCGGGTGAAGACACAACTAAAAAGAGAGACCCATCCGGAGCTAGAAGAGTGCGCAGCCCGCTCAGCGCATCCGCCTTCGCTTCGTCGGTTGGGATGTTGTCAAAGGTGAAGGCAGCCAAAATGACGTCAAAACTGCCTGGCGCGAACTCGCCTACAACGCTATCACGAACTAGGTAGTACTCTCCCGAAGGGTCGAGTGCGCGCGCTTGATCCAGCATTGCTTGCGAGATGTCTACGCCAATGACCTCCAGCCCGAGATTTCTGAGGAATCGAGTCGATCGACCGGTTCCGCAGCCGAAGTCGAGCGCTCGACGGCCGTGGTTGTAGCGGCGAATCAAAGCAGGCAGGTCGCGAAATGCGAGGTAGTACGTTCCGGGAAATTCAAGCGTTGCATATGTGCGCGCACGCTCCTCGTTTTCATACACATTGCCGAACGTGCGATTCATAGGGAAGCTTTTGGGCACCGGCTAACGAGAAGGAGCTGAGCCACCGCTGGCGGCGGCAAGCTTTCCTTTCACTTCATCCTTCATAATTCATCGTTCAGCCTTTCAGTACGGCGGCCAGCGGTTGGCTCCAGCGATTGGTTAGATGTCTTCGCTGTCATACGCCAAAATACTCCCGCACAGACGGTAACCAAAACAGATAGTAGATAACGAAAGCTATCCAAACGAGGCTAAGCAATACCTGCCAGTCTATGCTGCCAAAGAACAACGAGATCACCGGAATAGCGATTTGCAGCGAGGTGAACAGATAACGCGACCAGTTCTGAGCGCGCACGAAGCCGTAGCCGGAGATGGGAAACAGAATCCCGGCGATAAAGAATATTGGACCTCCGCCGCGACGCCAGAACTCTTCAAATGTGACCTGCTGCTCATTGATGTAGTGACCACCGGCTGGAATCAGCGACAGCGGCAAGAATAAGCCAAACCCGAAGCACATCCACGTGAACCAGCGCAGGATCTTTGGCATCTAACGAGAAAGAGAATGGAGCCCGCGGGAAGCGGTGCGACATGGACGGGAAGCCCGAAGGGTGTTTTCGCGGGAAGAAAACATCATAAGCCACGGCAGGGTGTCGTGGCAAACAGGCTGAACTTATTTCGCCAAGGGGCCGTTGGCTTCATCGATTGGTTAGATGGAGTTCAACGCAGCAAGAGCGAAATTCGAATAATCCAAGCCGCCTGCGATGCAAATGGAAGCAGCAAAACAGTCGGTGAAACAATCTTGAGTAGCGACTTGGCGGCAGGATTCCGCAAGAAAGCGATATAAAAACCGAGCGAGGCGGCCCAAAAAACAAATGACGACAATACGACTGGAAAGAAGAACGAGAAGTTATAGTCAAACGCTGCGCCAGCGAAGCCGGGTTCTTGTGATGGAGTGACGTAGATCAGCACAATCAGAACTGCCGACAGAGCTCCAAATACGATGGCCTTGCTCCAGAGCTGCGTTCGCCTAGCAAGAACGGGGTAAATAACAACAATGAAAACTGACGACAGGACACCGATCAAGATGTTGGTCGAAAGCCACAGCATCACCATCTAACGAGAAAGAGATAAGCCACGGCAGGGTGTCGTGGCAAACACCCTGGACGTACTTCGAAATGGGGCCGTTGGCTTCATCGATTGGTTAGATACCATGCGTGAAAACGCCCAGTAATGAAATCACTAATCTTTCTGATCATGTGATCTTCGAAATGCCAAGACCAGAAGACAGGTAGCCATGGCGAAAAAGCAGAATGAGACCAGATAGCCAACTTCCGGTGTGAACCATGAACCCTTGTAATTGAGAACGGTGTGATTGATTTGCGCGCGATGGGCGGAGAACACTTCGAACAATGCCATCGCGGCAAAGCACGCAGCCATACCCAAGCAAGTCCGGCGTCTTTTCTTCTCGGCGGACATGGTATTTAACGAGACAAAGCTGAGCCACCGCTGGCGGGAGCGAGCGTGGCAAACATTGAGAACTGTTTCATAAAATCAAAACGTGGACAACACAACGGTCAGCGGTTGGCTCCAGCGATTGGTTAGATGATTTGCTGGAGTGCCCAAAAGATCGCTTGAGTCGCTTGCTGATAATCACTCGTGGCAGGGCTGCGAAAGGTGGAGCGTGCCCAGTCGAGAAGGCGTGGTCCGGATACCTCAGTATCTTCTGGGTGAGCACGCGAATACGAAGACAACAGCCAATCTGTTCGAGGAAATAAGTGGAAATGAACCGAGCCGGTCTCCTCTGCAAAAAGTGCACAGTAAACCCGGCGTGGGCGAACAACACTTTCGATCGCGCGTGTCGCTGCTGCGAGAGTAACGCCAAGCGCGTTTTGCGCGTCGGGAGAAAGCTCGGCAAGCGAAGAGACCTGAACGCGCGGACTGACGATCAAATAACCGGCGATAAAACAATTCGAACAGGGCTCGATGCGAAAATGAGCGTTGAGAACGAGCTCTTGCTTAGGAACGACCTCGGTGTGCGCGGGAATCATCTAACGAGACCAAGCTCAGCCGCGCCTAGTGAGGGCGCGGGTGGCTGCCTCTTGCAGTATTTTAATCATCGAAAGGGAGGAAACAAGCCGGCTAGACGTCGGCTGCAGCTTCTGGTTAGACCTCTTCGGCATCAATAGACCGGGTGCACTAACACGACCTTACCTAGCTGCCACTTGCCTTTTACGCGAACCATCGAGATGAAACTTGAAGGCGCAGGATCTTGGTAAATGCGGACCTCGTCATGGCCAATCACTTCTATCTCCGCGATGCGCTCATGAAGAGCGCCCTTTAAGCCTCTGTATGCTGAGACCGCGGCCTCTATGTCCGCGACAGGAATGTCTTGAATGCGGCCGAATGTGCGTATGCCCGCGACACGAAATGGAGTGCTGCAGGATGCCAAGACGATCGCGATCGCTGGCGCAACTAAGAAACTGTAGTCAACGCGCATGAGGTCTAACGAGACACAAGATCAGCGACCGCGCGAGCGAGAAATGACGTTCGCATGCTCTCAAATCCAGGCATAAGGACGGTTCGCGGTTCGCTGCATCGCCTGGTTAGGTGTGGACGTGGCTCCGAGGCAAAAGGTGGAGCAACAAAATCTGTGCGCATTAAAAACCAGCGCTCATAGTGGGCGATCGACGAGGACAAATATGCAACCCGTTTCGGAATGAACATCGGCATGCACAGATCCTATACTAGCCACACTCGCCCATCCCCGACATAGATGTTGGCCTCCCAATGTGAGCTCGCCTTCAAGAACGTAGATGAATTCTGGGCATTCATGTGTATGGAGCGGAAGTCGTGTGCCGGGCTCGAGTCGGACGATCTGCATCTCCAAGCCAGCGGTCACAGCAACGTCTTTTACAAACACTCCCGCGGCGAAGGTTGATGGCTTCCACGGTAGATCATCGCACCGTACACATAGAAGTTGGCCAGACTCGAGATCGTTCATTCAATTCACCCGTTAACACCTAATGAGAAAGAGATCAGCTACCGCTGACGATAACGAGGAAAGTTCGGAGTGGAAGGTGGTTCATGAATCGAAACGGGGTCATCGCGCCGGTCAGCGGTTAGCTGCATCGCCTGGTTAGATGATTCGGGCGGCTCTCAGTAGGTGCTGGCGGCTTCTTCGCAAGATCTTCCTCCAGCTTTTTCTTATGATAAGCGTCGCGCATCATCAACAAGTAACCGCCCACCCAGAAAATGAGTCCCCATTCGCCAATGATTATTGAAAAACCGGGAGCCGGTTCGTAGTGGGCAATAACACGTGCGATCAACAGAACGGCTACACTACCGACGATAACCGGCGGCAGGGCACCGATGCCAAGCTCGGCCAGCGACTCTCGACCATGGTGAAGTTCGCGAATAATCACGGCTACGCCAGTAAGAATCCACAGCACGGAGAGAAACAAGAATGTCCATGTCTGCGCACTTGGCATGAGCTTGCCAACGATGTGAGCTAGAGCTGCGGCTATGTAGATACCAGACAGTAGGTTGATGGCATGCCTTCCAACGAATCGGAATGTTGCGAGCGTTATCATCTAACGAGAACAAGATGAGCGACGGCGGACGAGAGCGCGCGTCGCTCGGAGTGGAAGTGTGGAAGTCATCTCAAAAGTAGAAACCTGAAGAACCCGTTTCTGTGGCCAGTGTAGCATGACGGACAAATACACGAACCAGCGAACTTCCGAGGGGGATGCTTTCAGATCGGCGATCATCTCGGGAATAATCGCCTCCGGAGTGTTGCGCTTGGCGAACTCCTTGCAATGGCGCGCGAGTTGTGGTGTTTGGGTGCCCTGCGCGGGCTGCCACCACGAATCTCGAACTGGTCTCCAGAACGCGCGTAGAGCTGGACGAGGCTCCCAAGTGCCATAGAAATGCGCCTCTTCTCCGGCTAGGCAAGTAGTGCTCAGCGCGAAGCAAAGTGCGAGGAACGCGCGCATAGATCTAACGAGACAGAGATAAGCCACGGCAGGGTGTCGTAGCAAACACGCTAAACTTATTTCGTGATGGGGCCGTTGGCTTCATCGATTTGTTAGGTCTGGCTACTTCGGAATTAGCTGTGGTGAGTTCACGTTGAATCTCAGAATCTGCCACTGGTCGCCATGCTTAATCAGACCGAGCGTGACAGTCGCCTCTCCTTTCTCGAACGTAGCCTTCGTCGTGTACTGCGCGGAAATGACTTTGCCGGTCTGTGTGGTAGCGGACATGAGAGCCTGTCCCTGTGGCGGGTCGTACTTCTGGAATAGGCCGAGGCTGCCAAACCAGTGAAACATCTGATCTAGCTGTTCCTGTGTCACAGCTTGCTTGAACTCGGGACTCGCGCGGTCGAGCAGCTCCTTCTCGCTCCAACCGTTGATGATGGCGGGAATGGCAGTATCAGCATAAGCTTTGCTTTCCTTGTCGAGCGCATTGCCGCGTACTGCGACGAACCCGATACCGATGGCTGCCAACACAACGATTGCGAGGAAGATCGAACCAAGAACAATGAGGAACTTTTTCATATGCGCGTAAGACCTAACTATGATTAGGCGAAAGTTCGTAAAACATCACGAATTATTTTTCGTCTAATTCGGCATTGCATTAGCCGGTTGGTTTCAGTTAAAAGTCCGGTCGTAATTCGGAAGTAATCGGGGGAGATTCAAGTGAGCACTATTCCAGCAGGTGCTGCCGCCGGGCGCAAGCCCAAATTCCTAGATCAGATGCGCACTTTTATGCGCGCACGGCGCTATAGCCGGCGAACCGAGCAGGCGTATGTAGATTGGGTCCGGCGCTTCATTCTCTTTCACGGTAAACGACATCCACGCGAGCTCGGCGAAGATGAGATCGTTGAGTTTCTCAGTGACTTGGCTGTGAAGCGGAAAGTCTCTGCTTCGACGCAAAACCAAGCCTTCTGCGCGCTTTTGTTTTTATATCAACAATTTCTGGAGAAAAAATTGGGACGGCTCGATGGCGCGTTGCGTGCCAGCAAACCCGCGCGGCTGCCAGTGGTGTTGAGCCGTGAGGAAGTGCGGGCGGTTTTTGCACATATTCGCCCGCCTTATCGGCTGATGCTGGAATTGATCTACGGCAGTGGTCTGCGATTACTGGAATGTCTCCGATTGCGGATCAAGGACGTCGATTTTGATTACGGCCGAATCATTGTGCGCGACGGAAAAGGCATGAAGGACCGGGTGACGATGTTGCCTGGGCGATTGCGTCGGCCGCTCAAGGAGCATTTGGCGCATTCGAAAGCAGTGCATCAACGGGATCTGCAGTTAGGATTTGGCTCGGTATATCTGCCGGACGCCTTGGAGCGGAAATATCCCAATGCGCATCGCTCGTGGATGTGGCAATACGTCTTTCCTGCATCGAAACGTTCGGTCGATCCAGTGAGCGGCCGGGTACAGCGGCACCATGTGCTGGAAAAGAATTTGCAGAATGCTGTAGCGCATGCGGTGCGAGCAGCGGGAATTACAAAGCCCGCAAGCTGTCACACGTTCCGGCATTCTTTCGCAACGCACTTGCTTGAGGACAGGTATGACATCCGCACCGTGCAGGAATTGCTTGGTCACAAAGACGTGAGCACGACGATGATTTACACGCACGTGCTCAATAAGCCAGGCATCAGCGTCAAGAGTCCGCTGGATTGAAAGTCCGCGATGGCGAGGACGTCATCGCCAACACGCGAGACGCCTGCGCTACCCGAAGTCTTACGCCCGCACGGGCACGCTGGCTGTGCGTTCGAGTTTCCCCCAGCTTACCCAGGCGCCTTTGATGGCGCGCAGGATTGCTTTCCAGATGCAGTAGCTGAGCATGGGGCGATAAATCAAGCGCATCGGTAAGATGCGCCAGGCGCGCGTGATCGGTTCGCGTTCCAGGATGCAGGCCAGCGTGGCGAGAAGGACGTCCATCGCCAGGAACGTGATGACGAACGGCAACACCGCGTTCCACGCGCCAAACGGCAGCGACGCGAGCAGGAACAGATCTACCATCGGTGTAATGGCTACGAGAATGATTTGGAAGAACCAGATGCTCGGTAAACTAAACCAGCCCAGGGCGCGATAGTTCCAGTTGAACACCATGTCGCGATGTTTCCAAAGACATTGCAGGGTGCCGTACGCCCAACGGAACCGTTGCCGCGCGAGGGTGCGCACGCTTTCGGGCGCTTCTGTCCACGCGATGGCGTCGGGCACATA
>WNFU01024120.1_pt1 | contig 10532 bp, 14 predicted proteins | sample 5400121 | NCBI WGS metagenome assembly WNFU01 (sample SAMN13153360, study PRJNA577476) | soil metagenome | isolation source: 100 cm soil or saprolite under grassland replicate 1 | place: USA:California | collected 2016-06-15
GAGCCCGCTCAGGGTGCTGTTGGAAGGCCGCCCGGGGATCGGCAAGACCACGGTCGCGCGGTGCCTGGTCGTGCTGCTCCGCGACGCCGGGGTCCAGCTTGGTGGGTTCGTCACCGACGAGATCCGCGTGCGCGGACGCCGGGAGGGCTTCACGGTGGAGGCCGCCTCGGGTGAGCGGGGCGTCCTTGCTCATGTGGGGCTGCCGGGCCCGCCGCGCGTCGGCCGCTACGGCGTGGACCTGCCAGCCTTCGAGCGGATCGCGCTGCCGGCACTGGCCGCCCCGGAGCCCGGCGGGGTCGTCGTGGTCGACGAGCTCGGGAAGATGGAGCTGGCCTCCGCGGCCTTCCGGGACGCCGTGTCGGACCTGCTCGGCCGGGACGTGGCCGTGGTGGCCACGGTGCAACGCCACCGCCACCCGTTCACCGACGCCCTGAAGCGGCGCCCCGACGTGCGGGTGGTGCGGGTCACCGAGCAGAGTCGAGACGCCCTGCCCAAGCAGCTGGCAGCGCAGCTCCATGCGGTCGGCGTTCGGGGCCGAGCCCGCTGACGGTCGTCTGAGGCAGGCGCGATGCCAGGATCAGGATGGCGCCGTCTGGACGTCGCCGAGCTTGCGCCGGTCGACGGCCTGGAGGCCGCGCTGCTCGCCGTGGTCCGCGGCGAAATCCACGGAGCCACCCTGCAGCGCGTCGCCGACCTGCTCGGCGGCCGGGCGGCCGCGGAGCCTGGCGCCCCGTTGCCCGGCGCCCTGCTGGAGCGCCGCTTGTGCCCGCTGGAGGCCGAGGAGCGGGTGGACCGGGCAGCCTTGCTCGCCCTGTGGGCGCTGGGCCAGCCGCTCGCCCAGGTGGTTGCGGCCCACGTCGCGTCAAGGATCGCCCGCCGGGCGCCACGGCCCGGCTGCTGTGGTGCTGCCGCGGCCCGGGGCTTGAGGAGCCGGGCGACCCGATCGCCCAGACGCTGGTCGAGTTGTTCGCCGACGTGAAGCGCCGCCTGCTGGAAACGGTAACCGTTCAAGCCCTGCGCGAGCAGCTCGGGCGCGGCCGGGCCGACCACGACGACCCCAAGCCGGGTGACTGCGCGGGCCCTGGCTCCAGCGGGCCTTCGAGGTAAGGAAATCGGTGGAGCGCCCAGCCGAATAGTCGGCTATCGCGTGCCCGTTGCGCAGTCAGCTGCGCTGCGTGCCAGCGGGCCACCTGGCCAGCTCCGTGGCTGCCTTCTCGATGGTCGCCTCTGAGAGAAGCACATGCCGCATGGCATCGCCGAGCGGGAGGAAGCTGTCCTCGCTTGCGACCCGCGCCATCGCCCCTCGGAAGCCGGCATCCACCAGGGCGGTGAGGACGCCTTCGGCCACACCGCCGGTGCGGCGGGTCTCATCGACCACCAGCACCCGCCCGGTAGCCTCTGCCTCGCGGAGCAGGTCATGGACCGGCAGCGGGGCGAGCCATCGCAGGTCGAGAACACGGCAGCCGATGCCCAGGCTCGACAGCCGCCTCGCCACCCGAAGGCTCATGTACAGGCCATTGCCGAACGTCACCAGCGTGAGGTCGTGCCCGTCCCCGTAGACCCGCCCGCGGCCCAGCGGCGCGTGCGCCGCGCTCCAGCCGCTCGGCTCCGGATACGGCGCGAGCCAGCCGCGGTCGCCCTCGGCGTGCAGGTCGCGGGTGTGGTAGAGCGCGATCGGCTCGAGGAAGACGCAGACGCTGCCGTCGACCTTCGCCGCCGCCACGCAGGTGCGCAGCATGGCGGCGGCATCGTCCGGCCTGGCCGGGGAGGCGATGACCACCCCGGGCACGTCGCGCAGCACCCCGATCGCGTTGTCGTTGTGGAAGTGGCCACCGAACCCCTTCTGGTAGCCGTAGGCCGGGACGCGCACGACCATCGGGTTGCGGTAGACGGCCTGGGAGAAGAACTGCAGGGTCGCGGCCTCGCCGCGGATCTGGTCCTCGGCATTGTGCAGGTATGCCAGGTACTGGATCTCGGGGATCGGCAGCAGGCCGGAGAGCCCGGCGCCGAGCGCGAGCCCGAGTATCGTCTGCTCGCCGCCCTTGCGGCCGACGTCCTCACCGAAGACCAGCAGTTCGGGGTGCAGGGCGAGGAGGTCGGCGAGGGTCAGGTTGATCGCGAGCGCCAGCGTGAGGGGACCTTCGTGCTCGGGCAGTCGCTCGTCGAAGACCCGGGCACGCGTGGCGGGTTCGGCCGAGCGCACGGCCTCCGCCGCGACCCGGTCGGGGTGACGGGGCGCGAGCGGCGCCAGCACCGCCTCCGCCGTGGGTAGCTGCGGCAGCCCCGCCACGTCCTCGGCTATGGCCAGCACCTCGAGGCGGGTCGCCTCGTAACGGCCGACCAGCTCCTGCGGCGTCGCCACCCCGCCGTGGACGAGCAGGCGGGCGGTGCCGACGAGCGGGTCGCGGTCAGCGTCGGCGGCGATCTCGCCGGGTGTCCGGTAGGCCACCTCGGCGTCGGATCCCGCATGACCCCCGAACCGCACCACCCGCAGGTGCAGGAACGCGGGCGCCCGCCGTTCCCGCACCCACGCGACCGCCTGCAGCGCGGCGTCGTAGGCCTCCGCCAGGTCGCAACCGTCGGCCGTGAGGTAGCGGAGCCCCGGGCGGTTGCCGTGAGCGCTGCGCACCCAGCCTTCGGGCGTGCGCACGCTGATACCCAGGCCGTTGTCCTCGCAGACCAGCAGCAGGGGCAACGGCAGCCGTTGGCAGGCGCCGTGGCAGGCGGCGTTGATGGCGCCGGTCGCGGTCGAGTGGTTGACCGAGGCGTCGCCGAAGTTGCAGACGACCACAGCGTCGGCGGGCCAGGCGCAGGCGACGCCGAGCCGCTTGGCCCGCTCGATTGCGAAGACCGTCCCGACCGCGCGTGGCAAGTGGGAGGCGATCGTCGAGGTCTGCGGGATCACGGCAAGGTCGGGATGGCCGAAGACCTTATGGCGGCCGCCCGCGATCGGCTCCTCGGCCGCGGCGACGACGCCAAGCAGCACGTCGCGCAGGGGTTGCTGTCCGGGCACCTGCCAGGCCCGCTCCAGGTAGAAGGCGCCGGAGCGGTAGTGCAGCAGCGCGGGGTCGGTTCGGCGCAGGGCTGCGGCAACCGCAGCATTGCCTTCGTGACCTGCCGAGGCGATGGTGTAGAAGCCCTTGCCCTGGCCACGCAGCCAGCGCGCCGCGAGGTCGAGGTGGCGGCTGGCGAGCTGCGCGTCGAACAGCTCAAGGCAGCGTGCCCCGGTGAGCGAGGAGCCCTCCCGGACCGGCAGCCGATGGTCCCTGGCCGACCCTGGCGTCAACGCCGAGACGGCCTCGATGAAGTGGGCGTCGATCATTTCCAGCATCCGGGTCTGCACCTCCCGTGCGAGCCTTGTGGTCCGTGCCAGCCGCATCGAGCCGTGCCCGTCATCTTTTCCGGTCCTCACTCCGTTCGACCCAGGCCTCTTCCGGTGAGAGCGCGCGGTGCTCGGCCGGGCGGGTCTTGCGGTAGACGCGCTCGGGCCCGCCGGGGCCGTACCGGTAATCGTGTTGCACGTTAGCCATGAGGTGATCATGCCAGCCCGCCAACAGCATCACCGGTGGCCGCGAGCAGGTCGTCGCGGCAGCGGAGGCGTCGCCGGTTCCATCATCATCGCTGAGGGTCACTCTGCATCTGGAAGCATCGCTGGCAACAAGGGAGGACACCGTGTCCGAGACCCTGGCCCGAGTCGCGATCGTGACCGGCGCCGGTAGCGGCATTGGCCGTGCCGCCGCGCTCGCCCTGGCTGGAGATGGCTGGTCGGTTGTGCTCGCCGGCAGGGGCGCGGCCGGGCTGGAGCAGACCGCCCGGCACGGCCAGGGCATCGGCGGACCGCTGCGGCCGGTGCCGACCGACGTCAGCGACGAGGCGTCGGTGGTTGCGCTGTTCGAGCACGCCCGGGACACGTTCGGGCGGGTCGACCTGCTGTTCAACAACGCTGGGCGGTCGCATCCCGAGGTCCCGATCGACGAGCTGCCGCTCGACGTCTGGCGTGGGGTGCTCGACGTGAACCTGACCGGCATGTTCTTGTGCACGCGCGAAGCGCTCCGGGTGATGAAGCGTCAGTCGCCCAGGGGCGGCAGGATCATCAACAATGGCTCGATCGCCGCGCAGGCGCCGCGTCCGCTCGCCGCCGGGTACACCGCGAGTAAGCACGGCGTCACCGGCCTGACCAAGGCCACGGCGCTGGAGGGTCGCGGCTTCGACATCGCCTGCGGCCAGATCGACATCGGCAATGCCGCGACCGAGATGACCGAGGGCCTCGCGCTGGCCGCGCTGCAGCCGGACGGCTCGGTCCGCCCCGAGCCGCGGATCGAGCTTGACCACGTCACCCGTGCGATCCTCTATATGGCCAGCCTGCCGCTCAGCGCCAACGTGCAGTTCATGACGGTGATGGCCACCGAGATGCCGCTGCTCGGCCGCGGCTGACTGCTCAGCTGGAGCGGTCGACGCCGACGGTGCGCGAAACGCCGCGCTCGGCAAGGTGGCCGAGTTCGGTGCCGAGCCCGCAGCCAATGGCCAGGGCGCGGCCGGGAAGCCCAAGCCAGCCGTCGTCGAGCGCGGCAAGTAGCTCCGGTGGGAGCGCGGAGTAGCGCCAGAACCGGTGAATCTCGGTCCGGTACTGCTGGTCGAGGACGGTCCAGCGCTCGTGCATGAGGCGAGTCTGACGGAGCCTGGCGTGCAGCGCCGCGGGGAGGCGTTCGGGTGCGTCTGGCCGCAGTATCGCTTACGGTTGCCATGTCCATCCGGCCCCAGCGACCACCAGCGCCGGCGCCCTGGCCCTGGAGGGTCAGAGGGCACGGGCTGTTCGATCAGGGTGGCTCAGTCGGCGAGTCGAAGAGCTCTCGTCGAGAACCTGGACGAGCCAGTCGCGCCACTCGGAGACGGTCCATCCTAATGCTACGTTCGTTAGATTCGGTGCAGAAAGATGGGCTCCACTGCCCTCACGTCCTGGCCAATGGGTGCTCTGACCAGCAAGGATCCGAGGCAGAGCATGTGTACCGCTTTTACGAACGTAGCACTAGCAGTACTTCGTTATGTCGGCGTGGCTGAGGGGTGCAGCCACGCCGTTGACCGTGGGAGTCTGCGCAGACAGAGGGGACACGCGCCGGCCCAACACGCCAGCAGCAATTGCAGCTCACGCAATGCCTGGAAGGTGGTTGACGAACGCGTGGGCGACCGACACCAGGGTCACGTGGTGGTGCCAGCCCTTGAAGGAGCGGCCCTCGAAGTGGTCCAGCCCCAACGCGTCCTTGAGCTCTCGGTAGTCGTGCTCCACTCGCCAGCGCAGCTTGGCCAGACCCACGAGCTGGCGCAGGGGGACCTCGGCGGGCAGGGTGGCCAGCCAGTACTTGACCGGCTCGGGCTCACCGTCGGGCCACTCGGCCAGCAGCCAGCGCACCGGCAGCTCGCCGCCGCGGGCCGCGCGGCGCAGCCTGACCCCGGCCGGACGGACCCGCAGGGCGACAAACCGCGAGCGCAGCAGCTTGCCGTCGGCGCCTTCGCGCCAGGTGACCGTCGTGGCCGCCGAGGGGTCCGCGTCCAGGACCAACTGCCGCAGCGAGGAACGGCGCTTCAGGTAGCGGGGCACGGGTGGACGTCCCCGCCCCGCGTACGCCGCCAGCTCGGGCGCCACGTCGGGGGGATAGGCGCTGATCGTGCCGGGGACCTGCACCACGTAGGGCAGCTCGCGCTGCTCCAGGCCGAGTCGGAACTGGGCGACCTCCCCGTAGGCGCCGTCGGCCAGGATCACCGGCGGGACCAGGCCCCAGGCGGCCAGCTCGTCCAGCACGTCCAGGGCCAGCTGCCACTTGGGCCGGTGCCGCTCGCCCTGGGGCACGTGGGCCTTGCGGCGCCGCTCGGCATCGGCATCCCAGCTTTCGGGCAAAAACAGCCGCCAGTTGATCGGGCAGGAGGCCTGGTCGGTGACGGCGTGCACGCTCACGCCGACCTGGCAGTTGGCCACCTTGCCCAGCGCCCCGCAGTACTGGGGGGCGACCCCCACCGAGTGGCGGCCAAACTTGGGGAAGGCGGTGTCATCGATCACCCAGGCATCTGGCTGGATGGCGGCGGTCATCCGCTCGGCCAGCCGGCGGCGCACGGGGGTCGGATCCCAGGGGGACTGGTTGACGAATTGCTGCAATGCTTGCTCGAGCGCGTAGGCGTCGGCTTGGGGATCACCTTTGGTGAGCCGAGCGGCCATGGGCTCGATCGACTTGCGCTTGCCGTCCAGCAGCAGCCCGCGCAGGTAGCTGTGGCCCCAGCGGCGCTGGTCCTTGCGGGGGATGGACTGGAAGAGGTCCTCGGCGAACGCGACAAGACGGGTGCGGATGCGTCGAAGTTGTGCGGGTGTCACGTCTTGGCCACCGGTGGTGGCGCGCTCCTTTCAGCTCAGTGGATATCGCTCCACAGGTACACCCAAGCGCGGCACTCTCGCAAGAGCTAACGAAGTACTGCTAGTGCTGCTGCCCAAGCTGGTCGACGTCGGCGAGGTCTGGACGACGCTACGGGCGATGACCTGGCTGGAACTGGTGACCCTGCTTGGAGCCGCGGTCTGGAACCTGGTCTCGTACCTGCTGCCGCAACTGGTGGCCCTGCCCGGGCTGACACCGCGGCAGGCCGTCATCACAGCCCCTCCTTTGCGTCAAGTCCGGCAGGCACGCCACCCTGCACGGTGATGGCCAGACTGCTCGTGGTCCACCACACCACCTCGCCCCATCTGCAGGCGATCTTCGAGGCCGTCATGTCGGGCGCCGCCGACCAGGCGATCGAGGGCGTCACGGTGGTGGCCCGACCGGCGCTGGCGGCCACGGCGATCGATGTCCTGGAGGCGGACGGCTACCTGCTGGGCACGCCGGCCAACCTCGGCTACATGTCGGGTGCGCTCAAGCATTTCTTCGACCAGATCTACTACCCGTGCCTGGAGGCGACCGTGCGGCGACCCTACGGCCTGTACGTCCACGGCAACAGCGACACCACCGGGGCGGTCCGGGCGGTCGAGGCGATCGCGCAGGGCCTTGGATGGCGCCGCGCGCAGGCACCGGTGAGCGTGCTCGGCGCCCCGAACCCGGAGAGCCTGAAGGCCTGCTGGGAGCTTGGCGCCGCGATCGCGGCGGGCTTGAGCCTGGCCGGCGGCTGATCAGCTGCGGGCCGGGAAGCTGACCGGGAAGCTCGCCAGACCACGGAGCGTGACGGTGTCACGGCCGACCGGAGGCTCCGGGCGGCGAAGCTGCTCGAGACAGCGGCCACGCACCGGGCCGATACTGCCGATTGGCATCTTGAGCGCGGCGGCGACCTCGACGTAGCTGGGGGGCGGGGAGGCCATCAGGACCCGCAGCAGCCGTTGGCAGCGACATGCGGATCGTGCGAGTCGATCGACTGGGCGGGCTCATCCACGAATATGCCCAGGTCGCATAAGGTGGACGAGTTTTCCGGCACCCACACGCTGCCTTCGTCGGTTTCCGCTTCCTGTGGTGCTGCGCCAGCCGGTCGGGTTCCTTGCGAAGAGTGCTTGCAAATGTTACACAGAGGAGTGCAATAGTAAGCATCCCCTTCCAGGGAGAGTCCAGATGGCAACCACCACAACCACGAACCAGCCGAGCAGCCGGCGTTCCCTGCCTAGGCTCCTCGTCGACTCCGCCTACGCCTCCGTCGGGCTCGGCAGCGCCTGGGTCCAGTTCGCGCGGTCGATCGACCGGCTGCGCGTGCAGGCCCCGCGGCAGGCCAACACCATCGCCGGCCAGGTCCCCGACCGGCTCCGCCACGCGCGTGACCGCAGCGTCACCAGCATGCGGCACCTGCTCGACCAGGGCGTGCAGACCACCCGCGACCTGCCCGTCCAGGCCGGCCACCAGTTCGACGACCTCGCCCGCCGCGGCCGTGACCTGATCGGCTCGATCCGCAGCACTGCGGCCACACGCGAGGCGGTCGACCGCGCCCGCACCGCCCGCAGCCGCGTGAAGGCGGCCAGCACCAGCGTCAGCCGTGCGGCCGAGGGTGCCGCGGAGGCGGCCGAGCGTGCCGCCACGATCGTGGCCGACCGCACCGAGCCCACCGCGGCGCAGAGCAAGCCGCCCAGCGCGCCGGTCAAGCCCCGCGCGACCAGCGCGCAGCCCCGACCTGGTCAGGCCAGGCGCCGCGACACCCGCCCCTACGAGGAGCGGACCATCGAGGAACTGCAGGAGCGGGCCAAGGTACTCGGCGTCGAGGGTCGCTCCTCGATGACCAAGGAAGAGCTCATCGACGCACTCCGCAGCCAGCGCTGACACCGGCGACACGGTCCCGGCCCGTCCCACCGGCCGGGACCGTTGGCATCCCACCGCAGCCATCCCGTCCGGACTAGGCCTCGAGCCGCCTCAGGGCCAGCTTCAGCACGTCGGCGCGGCTGCGCGCGCCGTGATCGGCGGCGATGAAGTGGCTGCCGATCCACAGGGAGTAGAAGACCATGCAGCGGGCCTCGACGTCGTCCTCGTCGGGGCAGAAGGCACCGAACAGCGAGCGCAGGTAATCCATGCGCCGGTTGTCGACACGTCGGAGGCGCTCGGCGACCGTCTGCTCGCGCCGGGCCCAGTCGCGGACTGCCAGGTCGATCCTCAGCGGCTCGTCGCTGGAGGCGGCGAGCGCGGACAGTCGCCGCAGCTTGGCCCTGGCGTCCCCACCCTCGCTCTCGACGCGCTCGATCACCTCATCGACGCTCACCCGCTCCCACGTGTCGACCGAACACGTCGTCGAAGGAGCGAGTGAACTTGGCGTCGTGGTCGCGGAGCAGAATCCTGACCGCCAGGTCCTGATCGTCCAGGTCCATCGCGGCGTTCCTTGCCTGCTGGGTCACCCATGCCGTGTCAGGGTTGGCCGTGCCCCCCGGCGAGAACGACCCGCCTGGTGCTGAGGTGGATGAAGAACAGCACATATAGCGTCTTGAGCCGGATCGTCTCCACCGTGAAGAAGTCGCACGCCACGATCCCTTCGGCCTGGGCTCGAAGAAACTGCGTCCAGCTCGGTCCGGTGCGTCGTGGCGCCGGGCCGAGGCCGTGTCGTCGCAGCAGCGTCCTGATCGTCGTGGCACCCACCCGGACGCCGAGCTTGCGCAGCTCCCCACAGATCCGCACGCAGCCCCATCGGGAGTTTTCCCTGGCCATTCGCACGAAGAGCTCCCCGATCTGCGGGTCGATCGGTGGCCTGCCAGGCTTGCGTCTTCTGGGAGGTCCACTTCCGTCGGACGAGTGTGCGGTGCCAGCGCAGCAGCGTCTGGGGCGTGACGAGCAACGATGCCCACCGCTGTCGGGGGAGTGCACGGCTGGCGGCGGCGAGCAGGACCCGGTCGCGTGCGGTGAACCTGGGGCGGCCGGTCTTGCGGCGCAGTACCCGAAGCTGATGCCGCAGTACCAGGATCTCCAGGTCCTTGGTGCCGTCGTCAGCGTTTGGGAGGACCAGCAGGCGGGTGAGTAGGCGGACGGTCAACCAGAGCACGAAGACCATCGACGGATGGTACGGAACGCCTGCTCACGGTGCGAATCCGGGTTTCCGCGCCCCACAGGCGGTCATGCAAGACGGTACCGCCACCGCTCACCTATGGGACTCCTTGGTTGCTGGTCAGTAGGTGACAGGCACCGGCCTCCACCACGGCGGCCAGGTCCTCGAATACGCGACACTCGAATACAGGTCTCTACCAGTAAGCGCCGACGCGGTCTGGATCACCAGCGGCCGCCGCAATGCTGGCGGGGGTCGTCCAACCCAGATCACGACGACAGCGGCGCCGACCAGCCCCGCGGCCACCGCATACCGCAGCCGCCGGCGCAGAACCCGCTGCCGAGCGGCAATGCGCTCGGCGCGGCTTGCTGTTGGTGGGTTCACGAGCAACTCCTTCGCCGGTCGGCCGGGTGGCGACCCGAAACCGCGAGCCGCCACCCGGCCGGGACTCGAATGAATGGAGTAGAGGTCGCGGGGTCGGCCGGCCGCCTGGCCGGCCTGGAAGAAGGTGCGGATCAGCAGCGCGCCGATCCCGATCGCCAGCGCGCACAGCGCCGACACCAGCATCTGCTGGCGGCCCCGCGCGACGTTGTGGGGGACCTGGCTGGACACCCCACCCGCGGTCAGGATCGCGCCCCAGACGAAGAAGCCGGCGCGGGCGGCCAGCGCGCTCGCAGCGAGCAGGTTCAGCCCCTAGGTGGCCAGGCCGTTGGCCGCCTGAAACAGCGACCAGTCCGGCGTGTAGTTCACAGGTGGCACGGTCGGTTCCTCCGGTTCGGTTTGCTCGATTGCCTCCCCCAGCGGCGTCGAGCCGCCCGGCGCCCGCCGGGGTCGGGCCAGGAAGTCGGATCACACGCCCACATGGCGCACAACCACTCCGACGAAGCCCGAACCGCTGGGGGAGTCACTGCCCACCCTGCCGCCGGCCACTTACCGGTGCACTGATTTTCTTGACTCGACTGGTCTCACCGAGCCGATCACCGAAGCCGGCGGAGCCGACGGCTTCAGACGCAGGTCGCTTCAGCCCACTGCTCAGCGCCCCTGCAAGTCGCCCGTAA
>WNFU01010086.1_pt1 | contig 10531 bp, 15 predicted proteins | sample 5400121 | NCBI WGS metagenome assembly WNFU01 (sample SAMN13153360, study PRJNA577476) | soil metagenome | isolation source: 100 cm soil or saprolite under grassland replicate 1 | place: USA:California | collected 2016-06-15
TAAATCAAATCACTGTCGGGCTTTCTGCGGAAAAGCCCTTCGTCGATTTCTTATCGGCGGCAGAGGTTCTGTTGTATCTTGATTTTGCCTGTTCTGCTCTCAAAAAGTCCGCGTTACACCCGCGAGAGCAGAAGATCACCCTACATTAACGGTGGCCCTTACGGCCCCGCGCCTGCGAACCCTTCACCGCGGAAGCAGGTGTGTTGTCAACCGGCTGTCGCCCTTTTTGTCCGAGGACATCGGCAGCGCGCTCAAGGGCGGCGTAAAAGTCTGCCAGCGAAACCTCGTCAACGAAGTGCCGCCTTTCGTTACGGAGTATGCTCTCAATTTGGCCCGCAACGACGCGACACCTCTTCAGCGCGGCCTCCAAAGCGGCTTTCTCTCTCGCATCTAGGCTGTGAAACTCATCCGACATGGTACGCCCCCGATATCACGGAGCGCCCCCCACATTCGATTGGTCGCCCGTTCAGCGCACCCGGTTCAACGGTTCCAATCGTAGGGGAATCTCGTTTTGGCGAATGACACTGTGACACGCTCTGGTGCTGTTGTGAATTTCCCCTAAACTCGAAGCCCCGCCCGGAGCGGAGGCTTTCTTTGGCCCGGCCGCACAAGTACATGCTGGAGATTGAGAAGGTCTCGGCCATCTCAGATGAAATGCGTGCGGCCGTGGAAAGCGAATGGCCGGAGCAGTGCACAAGCTGCCGCCGCAGCGATAGGTACGCCTTATGGGCTGTTCGTGCCGGACGTTCCGTGAGGGACGCCAAGCACGTCGCCGGCGTTGAGGACTATCAGGTTGCGCTCGCCACCTGCTGTCAGGTCCGCGTAAGCCAATCCGTCTAGGATATCTGGCCGGAGCCGTCCCCCTCCCAAAGATACCTATGAGGCGGTTCCCGAGACCCCGCCCTTTCTCCTGTTCGGGCGGGGTTCTCGTTTAATGACCCCTTCTCACCGATGGCACACCGAAGCGGTCGGATCATCGACACAGATGCGCTCATCTCCCTGGTGTTGCATGTATCGAGTGATGGCCAAGAGCGCGAGCAGGGTCCCGAGGATAATCCAGGTGTTAGTACGCATCAGAGCAGCCCTGCCGCCGTATTGCCCATTGAACAACTCGGCATCTCTGCGCAACATTTCAAGCGACTTAGCCCTGCGGACCATCCCCGCAATGGCTGCTAAAGTGACTGAGCGTCTTTGGAAAATGAGCCACGTATTAGAGGCATGGGAGGCATCCAATGGCAAAAGGCGATGAGGAACTAGAGATCGAACAGAAAAACGAAACAGACTTTGTCCCATCCAAGACAGAGCAGGACGGCAGCAAGAGAGAATTTTTGCTTTCTGAAACGGATGTTCCGCAACGCAAGCGAGCTGTGTGATCCGGCGGCTCTGGAAGAACCCCCCTGCCGGATCGCCAGGGCGGGAGCGCCCATGACCGACCCAGCGCTCCCGCCTCAAAATGTGAGGCATCATGCGCGTCGGCCAGAAAAAAGCCCCGAATGAGCCGGGGCTTCATAGTTACGCTCCAGAGGGAGCCCGGCCCCGTGCGGGTCGGGCGACTTACGATGCGCGCTTTCGCCGCTCCCGTCACCAGGTTCTTTGGTAGGAGTACAAACCGCCCGGTGATGAGCCGAGACGCGCGCGCATCTAGTAGAGGTGGGTCGGGGGTATCGCCAGTCAGAAATCAGTGGGGATGCTGAAAGTATCGAACAGAACAGCCAGAGAAGCAGTACCAGTCGTTGCTATGCGAGCCGGGATGGCCAAAACCGACTTCAAGATCGCTGCCGTCCCAGCAATGGCAAGAGGACGGCGACGCTTGGGGCGACGAAAGGGCGGCTGATCCGCTGCACCGTGCCGGGATCGACTCCGAAGCGTTTGGCAATGACGCGTACGCCAGGCCTTCCAGGAGTCTCTAGGGCCTCACCGATTCGTTTTTCGAGTGCGGGGGCAATTGGGGGCCGCCCGAAGCGTTTTCCCTCATCCCTGACTCGCGCAAGCCCGGCACGGACTCGTTTAGCAGTCATGTCTCTCAATCCTTCCAGAACCGCTTGAAGCGATCGGGGGAAAGCTCGGTGTAGCGGACGGTATGTTGGATGGAACGATGCCCGAGGTAAGCCTGCAACGCTCTGGTGTCTACACCATCATTGGCGAGCTTGAAGCCGCAGGCATGACGGAGCATGTGGGGATGAACCGTGAAATCGAAGCCTGCCGCCTCGCCAGCCCGGGCAACGAGCTTTTGTAGGCCGCTCACCGCAAGGGGTGCCCCACGCTCGCTGACGAACACAAATGGCGACGCGACTGATTCGCGTTGCAGCCGGCGCAGTGCCCGCAGTTCACGTCCCGAGAGCGGGTGCGTCGCCGGCGTGCCGTTCTTGGCTCTGTGGACGTGCAGGACAGCGCCGTTGAAATCGACCTGCTCCCAACGCAAATCGCACAACTCGGACGCTCGTAGGCCGTGCCTAAAGCCGACCAGGAGCATGGTGGCGTCCCGGTGGCCGTGCCGGTTGGCCTTGGCCGCCTCGATCAGCCGCTCGACCTCTTTCTCAGTCAGATACTCGCGGGTGCGATACTCAGCGTTCGGAAGACGGCGAGGAACTGTCCGTTTTTCGGTGGCTGGCGTAACCAACCGCAGTGCCGTCTTTGCCATGATAACCCCCATTTCTGATCGAAACTTGGGGCATAATGCACGTTTTACGGACAGGCCTCTAGCGCGTTACTCGACTCAACCCCCTATTTTTCCCCACTGTTGCGCAGCCGCCACAAGATCGGCCGGCCGATCCACGCGCGCGTGGTGAATGCGATTGAAAAGCTTTACGCCGATCGGCTTGACGAACAGGTTGAGCGGCTGGCGGATCATGCCGTCCGGGGCCAGCTAAACGACAAGGCTGTCCAGTATCTCCGGCAGGCCGGAGCAAAGGCAGCCGCGCGTTCGGCGCTCTTGGACGCCCGAAGTTCGTACGAGAAAGCGCTGGATCTTCTGAAGTCTCAGCGGGACAGCCAGACCGCCATGGAACAGGCGTTCGAGATCCACCTCGACGTGCGAGCGGTGCTGCGCCAACTCGGCGAGGTCCCGCAGATGCTGGATCATCTCCGCCAGGCCGAGGCCCTCGCCGAGCGGTTGAAAGACGATCGCCGACGCGGCCGGGTCTGCGCTATCATGACCACCGTCCTTTCGACTCTAGACGAGCTGGACGAGGCCCTCTTGACTGGTACTCGCGCCGTGGAGATCGCGGAGCGCGCCGCAGACTTGAGACTTGGTGTCACCACGAAGAGCTGTCTTGAGGAAGCGTACTACTACCGCGGCGAGTACCAGCGCGTGGTTGAAATTGGGGTCGAGAATCTCGCCGCGCTACCAGCCGAATGGGCCCACGAATACCTAGGTCTGGCCGTGCCGCCATCCGTTTTCGGCCGCGCCTGGCTGGTCATGAGTCTCGCCGAGCTCGGCAGATTTCCTGAGGCAGCCAAGTATGAGGCGGAAGCAATCCAACTCGCCGAGCCAACGCAGCACGCGCACACCATTGGTTGGGCGTACTTGGCCGCGAGCATCCTCCACCTTTTCAAGGGTGACTGGGGCAAGGCGCGCGCCCTGGTCGAGAACTGGATCGGGAGCAGAACCGTCGCCGCCATGCTTCTTCCCTGGGCGGTTGCCTCCTCGGCTTGGGCGCTGGCGCAGATCGGTGACGTGGAGGGGGCACTGAGCCGGGTCGAGGAGGCCGAGCGGCTCCTGGATAAACAAGCAGCGAGTGGAATCGTTGGTCATCGTGGCTGGGCCTACGTTGCAGTCAGTCGCGCCTGTCTGCTGCTCGGACGACTCGATAAGGCTCGGCACTTGGGCGATTGCTCAGTCGCATCATCGCAGCGCCAGCCCGGCTTTAGGGCCCATGCGCTGCATTTTCTCGGTGACTTGGCAGCCCATCGCGACCAGTTCGATGCTGAAAGCGGCGTAGTTCACTACCAGCAGGCGCTGGCACTCGCCCAATCGCACGGCATGCGCCCGCTAGTCGCCCACTGCTATCTAGGCCTGAGCAAGCTCTATCGCCGCACCGGCAAGCCAGAGCAGGCTCGGGAGAGTTTGACCGCCGCGACGACGATGTATCGCGAGATGGACATGGGCTTCTGGTGCGAGCAGGCGAGGCTGATGTAATGGATCGTGACCGCATTGGCCCGGTCAACACGTTCGGCCCCATAGCGGAACGTCCCGCTCCCGCTACTCGCCCGCGCCGACGAGGTGATCGAATGAGATGCATCCACACTCAATCGAACTTGAGCGCGAGAGCGGAATTGCGCCCATAGCAGGGAGAGAAAACCATGGCAACCTACATCTTGCTCGCGAGCTTCACCGATCAAGGAATCCGCAAGGTCAAGGACTCACCTATGATGGGGTCACAATGAGAAGCTTCCTAGCTACGGCAATAGCGTGCGGACTTCTTTTGTCGCCCGGTCAGCGCGATGCCGCCGCTGATGCCGCGGCTGCGGCGTCCTACCGCGCCGCGGCGGCGTCCTATTACCGCGCCGCCCTGCGCGGTGACCCTCGCAACAACGAGCTGCTGCGCCGCACCTGCCTGGCGGTGCTTGCCAATGGCGAAGTCGAGGAGAGCGTCAAGCTCGCTGAACGCATTCTGCAGGTCGACAAAAACGATCGCATCGCGCGGCTCGTCCTCGGGGTGCGCGCGATCAAGCAGAAGCAGTATCCGCTCGCCCGCAAGGAGCTCGCTCAATCGATCCGCGGTCCGATTACCGATCTCGCTGCCACGCTGTTGTCCGCCTGGACGATGGCAAACCCGGCCGAGGCCAAGCAAGCGATCGACTCAATCGACAAACTCGCAGGCGCCGAGTGGTACGCAATCTTCAAGGAGCTGCACTCCGCATTGATTCTCGACGTCGCCGGCCAAAAGAAGGATGCGGCGAAGCACTTCGAGCGCTCCTACAACCTCGATCCGACGGCGCTGCGCGTGGTGCAGGCTTACGGCAGTTTTCTCGCGCGACAGGGTAACACGGCTGAAGCGCTGAAAGTCTTCGCCGCGTTCGATGAAGCCCGGCCGCGCCATCCGCTGATCGTCGAGGCCGTCAACGAGCTCAAGGCGGGAAAGACGCTGCCCATGATGGTGGACACGCCGCAGGCGGGCGCCGCCGAAGTGCTCTATGAGCTCGGCGCCGCGCTCGGTCGCCGCGGTGGGGAGGATCTCGCGCTCATTTATCTGCAGCTGTCGCTCTATCTCGCGCCCTCGCATCCGCTCGCGCTGCTTTCGCTCGGCGACCTGCCACCGAAAGGATTCGGCGCCGCGCTCGGTCGCCGCGGTAGGGAGGATCTCGCGCTCATTTATCTGCAGTTGTCGCTCTATCTCGCGCCCTCGTATCCGCTCGCGCTGCTTTCGCTCGGCGACCTCTACGAGGCGATGCCACCGAAAGTGCGCGTGGACGATGGTCTTATGAAATCGAAAGACTTTAAGCGCTACGTTGCGTCTGGAACGAGTACGACGCTTGGCTTTTATACTGCCCTTAATCCCGATTGCACTGCCCAGGGTGTTCTCACCATTCGTGTTGCCAAGCAACCGGAACATGGCAGCGTTGAGATTGTAGAGACGATCAGTTTTCCCAACTATGTAGGCTCCTTTTCCAAGTGTAATCAGCACAAAGTTAAGGGCGTCCTAGTGACTTATAAGTCAGCACCGAAATTCATCGGCAGGGACGCCGTCGACTTGCTTGCTCTGATGCCCGGCGGATTTGCTTGGGAAAATCACTTCGACATCAGCGTGCGTTGAACGCGCGTTCTTCAGAACGATCGCGTCGGCGTAGACCTAAGGGCGGTCAACGATCACTTCGGGAAATCTCCGCCGAGCTTGCGCAACGTGGCATCATGAATGAGCGTGGCAAGCCGTTCTCGGCGGCGTCTATCAATCGATGCTCACCAAGTAGAGGTTTCAGGGCCATGCCCGAACAGACCCCTACGAATTTGAGCGCGAGAAGTGGCGAGGGGCTGTCACCGCCCAGCTTGCAGAGCCCGGTCCCGCAAAGTTTGCAGGAGTGCCCCAGCAGCTTCGGCAACCCCTTTGAGCGGGTTCGCCTGACAATAGTTGTCGATCCAAGCGATCAACCCATCAAAGTCGGTCCCGAGCAGAGCTTCTGGTTCAGTGGTATCCTCGTTGGCGCCTGACTGCGGCCAACACTTCTCGCAAATCACAAGTCCGCGTTCGGCGACAAGGTAGGGCTTTCGCAAGATCGACATATGATTGACGAGAGCAGTAAACGAATGGGTGCGGCTAGGTTTGGCCACCGGGACCGTGCCCGGGCTGCCGCACCCTAACCCTCACGGGCGCCACACGGAGGTGCATATGGAACCTAAATACGGCGGCAGCATTCCGAGCGCCGAAAGAGAAGAAGCCGCACGCGAGCTTATATGGAGGGCAAACAGTGCGCTCGTGGAACGCTTGCTGTCCATAATGAACGATAAGGACGATCCCGGGCTCAGCGCGATCGACAACCAACGGCGCAGGTACGCCCGTATATTGTGGGGGATAAGCGCCTATTTCCACGAGATTGGTCACGACAAGCTCCCTGAGCTCGGGACATACATTGCAGGTTTGGGGATCGCGCTAGAGGACCTCATCGAGGGCGTTACCGATCGGCTATTTGTGACGAAAGGGTCCAAACGCGACAGCATGCGCATTTGGGGTGCCCGGCTCCAAGCGGCCCTCGGCTTGGAATGCCGGATCATCAGCGGCCTATCGCGAGAGAAGGCAGCAGCAAGTGTCGCGGCGAGAAAGTACAAGGCGTTGGCGAGGCTGACGCGCGGCGCGAACCGAGACCTAAAGGGCTCGTTGCTCTCCTGGTACGACCGCTACGTCGAGGGGCGGGTCCCGGTGCCGGCGCTGCTGGAGGCGTTCCAAACGACGCGCCGCGAACTCAAGGCGGCCAACCTCTCGCCGGCGGAATACCGAAGACGGGGCGAGCAAGCCTTCGCGCAGGCCGCCAAATCGGCAATCCGGTAAGTTTCAACCAAACCTCTATTTTTGGTTCACGCGCGGAAGCGCCTAGTAGGCTGGGCGCCGACGTGGCGCCAGCCAACTAGAGGATTTCCGATGCGATACAACCCGGATGAGGATCGGCGCCTCACGATCCGCCTTGAGGATGATTTGCGAGAAGTGTTGGCCGCAGAGGCGCGGCGGCAGATGCGCTCGCTCTGCTCCGAAATCAAGTTCAGGCTGCGGCAGACGCTCGAGCGGCACCAAGACGTGGCGACGGCATGACAACCGTCCATAACAGCATTTCTGAAACACAAAAAAATGCCCCGCCGAAGTGGGGCAAATTGAAAGATCATTGTCATGAAAGACGCCACCAGTAGCGATGGCGTTGCGATCCAGATGCGCTGCACGACGGAGAGGCAGCAGGAGAGGAGCGCGTCATGACACCCTCCGTGGCCGCGCGCATCACCGTCGTCATTGCCGGTGAACCGGTGGCGAAAGCTCGGCCGCGATTTACGCGCCGCAGCATCGCATACACGCCGGCTCATGTCCGCAAGTATGAGGCGCACGGGCGGCTCGCCGCGCAACTCGCCATGGGCGACCGGCCGCCGATCGAGGCGCCGGTCCGGCTTGAGCTTGTGGCAGAGCTTCCCATTCCCGCCTCGTGGTCCGGGCGCAAGCGCGCGCGCGCGGTCGCGGGCGACCTGTTCCCGACATCCCGGCCAGACGTGGACAACTACATCAAGGCCGGGCTCGACAGTCTCAATGAAATCGTCGTGCGAGACGATAGCCAGATCGTCGAGATTACCGCGCGCAAACGGTTCAGCATCGCGCCAAAACTAGCGATGACGGTGTTCCCGCTCGATGCGGGCTGCTCAAACAGGGGCGCGAAATGAACGCGCGCTCCGCCTCCCCCACCGTCGCCGCTGCCGCACCGTTCGCCGTTGTCAGCACAGCCGCGCATGACCGCGAGTGGTGGGCCGCGGAAGCAACCCGTTGCGGCACCGACTGGGAGGGTGTCGTCGAGGGCTGCCGAGATCTCCTGGCCGTCGGCACGAACAACATGGACGACACCTTTGAACGGGCTTGCCGCGACGCGGACCGCAAGACCGCCTCCCGGCCCGAAGATCCAAGGATACTGCGCGCCCGCCGTCTCCTCGCGGACGACGTTTCGTACGAGCGCGCCTATGCGGAGTTCATGCGCGAGCGGCCGACGCCAGAGGCCACCGTCGATGCGCTGGTCTACTCGCTTCGTCGCGGCATAGCCGAGTTAACTAAGCCCGACATATTGCGGCGCCTGTCGGAACTCGACAAAGGCCAACTCAAAGCCATCTGCCGCCGCCTGCAGAATTTCAAACCGGAGATTGCGCCGCCGTGGTCGCCAGAGGATGTGGCCGCGCTCATTGCCAAATGGAGAGAATTGCATGGATAGGCTTTCAGATGCCGATGTCGATCGGCTGATCAATGGTGGTGCCAGCGCCGATAATGCTTCTTCCAAGCAGAAGGCGGCGGACGATTGGCTGGCAGCTTTTGCTAAGAAATCGCAAGAGGCCCTAGCCAGGCGTGACGCAGAGCAGAAGGCTGCCCCGCGGCCAGATGACAAGATGCTAATCGAGCGGTTGGCGCGCAAAGACCACACCGAATACGACCGGATGCGAGCCGACCTGGCGGAAACACTCGGGATTCGCGTCGGCACGCTAGACGACAAGGTCAAGGCAATCCGCAAGAAGCTCGCGGTGGAGGACGACGAGGAGGCCCTGCCGCACTGGAATGTCGAGCCGTGGCCTGAAGAGGTCGACGGCGACGCGCTGCTCGAATCGATACGGCGAGTACTCCGCCGTTATATCGTTCTGCCCGTCGGCGCCGACATCGCCATCCCGCTATGGGTACTTCACGCTTGGACGTACGATGCGGGCGATATCTCACCGTTCCTAGTGTTGGTGTCGCCCACACATCGCTGCGGCAAGACCAGCACCATGATCGTCTTGCAGTACCTTACGCCGCGCTCGGAAATTTCGAACAACATCACGGGCCCCGCCCTCTTTCGCTACATCGAACAGGCCCATCCCACGCTGCTGATCGACGAGGCTGACTCCTTCGTGAGGGACAACGAGGAGCTGCGGGGCATTCTCAATTCGGGGCACACCAAGGCTTCCGCCTACGTCCGGCGCACCGTCGAGGTGAATGGCGAGCATACGACGCGCCGATTCTCGACATGGACGCCTAAGGCTGTGGCGACCATCCGGGGCTTGGCCGTCACGCTTGAAGACCGTGCAGTCACCCTCATGCTCCAGCGCAAGTCGCCGGGCAAAAAGGTCGAACGGCTTCGCCGGCGTGACAACGGGGAATTCGCGGAGCTGCGCAGGCAGGCAAAGCGATGGGCTTCCGACAACTTTGACAAGCTCACCGACCCGGATCCGGAGACGCCCAAGCAGTTGAACGACCGCGCCGCCGACAACTGGCGCCCGCTGCTGGCCATTGCCGAGCTGGCTGGCGGAGAGTGGCCGAAGCTGGCGCGCGAGGCTGCGTGCCTACTCTCGGGTGAGGTGGATACTGACGCTATGGGGATCGAGCTCCTCAAGGATATCCGAGCAGCATTCGGGGACGATGACGAGATTCGTTCTGCCGATTTGATAGCAAAGCTCACCGCCGACCCTGAGCGGCCTTGGGCGGAATGGAAGCACGGCCGGCCGCTAAGTCAGAAGCAGCTCGGCAGTTTGCTGAAGCCGTTCTGCATCATCTCGACAACGGTCCATCCGCCTGGGTTGGCGCATGGGAAGGGCTACCGTCGGGGCGACTTCAAGGGAGCCTGGGACGCCTACTGTCCTGGTCAAAACACCCCTCTCCACCAACCCGGCACTTCCGAAGCGTGCAAGCGTGCAAGTGCCGATGAAATGGGTATAACTCACGATTTTCGAAGCGTGCAAAAAGATATCCCGCACGGATCGAAAAACGGCAACGTGTCCTACAGCCATGCGGGTTTGCACGCTTGCACGGATCGAAATGGGGAAAACGGTGCGGACCATGGTTCTGACCAGGAAATTGCCCCGGCCGACGTCCCGACTGGTCGCGTCTGTGTCCAGTGCGGCCGCGTCCCGCCGGACGGGCTGGAGCAGCTATTCCCCGTCGGCCGCGATCTCGTCTGGCTGCACACCGAGTGCCGCCGGTTCTACCCGCCGCCGCCGTCAAAGCCGGATCGGCGCCCCGCGCTCGGTCCGGCGGGTGACAGCTTGGACGATCTCACAACATAGGAGGCGACGATGGCTACGGATGAAACGTCGAAGGCACTGCTCGAGACCCTGATTTCCCGAACGAGAGCGACCGCAATCTTGAGGCGGCGCTATCCGACGGGAGCTACTCTGAAGAGTACTTCTGCCTGGACTGCTACATCGCGCGAGGCGGTCGCTTGCCGCGTAACTCGCTCGACTGACCGCTGATAAGCAGACTTATTGACACCCATGGCGCGCGCCCCTTCTACATTTCGGCAGCAGGACGTGACCCGAGCGATCCGGGCCGTGGCTGCGGCGGGTGTGGGTATTGCGCGCGTTGAAGTCGACAGGGCCGGCAAGATCACC
>WNFU01017912.1_pt1 | contig 10531 bp, 8 predicted proteins | sample 5400121 | NCBI WGS metagenome assembly WNFU01 (sample SAMN13153360, study PRJNA577476) | soil metagenome | isolation source: 100 cm soil or saprolite under grassland replicate 1 | place: USA:California | collected 2016-06-15
CGGAGGGCCTGAGCCTTGCGCCCGAGCTCGCGCACGCGTTCTCCGAACATCTCCTCGGTCACCCTGCCGTTCTCGAAGGCGTGCATGTACCGCTCAACCGCGGCCTCGGTCTTCGCGAGTTCGGCATCCGTGGCCGCGAGCTCGTCGCGTCGCTGCCTGGCGCCCACGACGGCCTGTCGGCGCCGAACAGCGATGGCTCGGCCGATGATGCCGGGGTCGGTGTACAGATCGCCCAGGGCGGCGAACACGGCCGCCTCCAGCGCGTCCGCGCGAACTCGCGATCCTTGGCAGGCTCCGGCACCGTACCGCTGGCGCGACCAGCACGAGTAGTAGCGGTACCGATGCCGCTTCCCAGTTGCCGCCGTCCCGATGTATCGGCGGCCGCACCCTCCACAGGTGATGAGCCCGGTGAGTAGGTAGTCAGGATGGGTGTCGGCGAACCGCCGGTCGTATCCCTCGCCGCGGCGGGCCAGGAGCGCCTGAGCCTTCTCGAACAGCTTCGGGTCGAGCAGGGGTTCGGCGCTCGATCGGTGCCAGGTGCCGCGGAACGAGACCTCGCCCAGGTACGCGCGGTTGCGGAGCACGCCCAGGACGACCTTCGCGCTCCACGGACGCCCGGCACGGGTGCGGAGCCCGTCTGTGTTCAACTCGTGCGCGATTGTGACGGCGCCTTGGCGGTCGATCGCGTAGCGGGAGAAGATCCGCTCGATCACTGGGAACTCGGTCGGCTCCCGGGTGAGGCGGCCATCGACGTCGAGGCGAAGTCCATACGGGGGACTGCCCCCTGGCCACCCGCCTCTGGCCGCCTTTCGTTCCATCCCGGCTACGACCCGATCGATGATGGTGGCTCGCTCGAATTCGGCGAAGACGCCGAGCAGCTGCACCAGCATCCGACCCGTTGCCGTGGACGTGTCAATCGGTTCGGTGGCCGAACGGAACGCCACGCCAGCCCGTTCGAGTTCTTCGAGGAGATGGACCAGGACCTTGAGCGAGCGCGCGAACCGATCCACGCGGTACACGAGCAGGACATCGTACAGGCCGAGGCGTGCGTCGCGAAGTGCCTCCGAGAGCGCGGGCCGCTCCGCGTACGCGCCGCTTGTCTGATCGACGTAGGTCCTAACGCGGTCCCAGCCCGGCTGGATGGGCACGAACGCGGCGAGCCGCTGCTCCTGAGCCTCCAACGAGAACGGCTGGCGCTCCTCGTCTGTCGAGATCCGCAGGTACAGTGCGACCCGAGTGGCAGCCTCAGCCTTCGGCGCTTCCATGGTGGTCCGCTTGGTGGGGCTCATCACCGCCTCCTTCCCGCTTGGCGGGCACCGCTGGTGAAGACGGATGAGACCTCGACTCGCCGGCAGCGTCAACGATGCCGGAGTGGCCGGGACAAACCACTGCGAGGAGGGCAGCGACGGCTTCCACTGCGATCCTCTCTTCCTCTGCGGACATCGCCACGCGGTGGGCGGCGAGGAGATGGAGCGTGCTCGGAGTCTCGGATGCCATGGACCGGCCCACGGGCCACGGTTGCGCCACCTCATGAACCGCTTCCCCAGCGGTGTTCGGTCACAAATCACGAGGCAGCGACCCTGGAGACCCGAGCTTCGCCAACCGCGGAAATCCTCCCCCAGGCCTACACGATGCGATGCTTCACTCGCCCTGTATGGGTGAGGTGCAGGATGCGAGCGTGAGCCCACGGCCTGAGTCGGAACTGGAGCGTCTCTTCGAGACCGAGGCGAGCGCATCTGGAGAGCGCCGGTCGCGTACACAAGAGATCGAGAAGTGGCAAGCGATGCCGTGGCGGAGGCGTCTACCCGTAGTATCGGTCATCGCCGGATCGGTATAGGAGTTAGAGGCGGTGCCGTAACGCGGACTGGGGCAAGCCCCATTGAGAGGCGCCCAACGTGGTATCGACCGTAGGATGAGCTGCCATGATTGACCTCCCCGACGGCGTCGTCACATTCGTCTTCACCGACGTGCAGAGCAGCACGCGGATGTGGGAGGAATCGCCCGAGGCGATGGCGCGAGCGCTCGGGCTGCACGACGAGATCATCGACGAGGCGGTCGAGGCCCACGGCGGGCTCTCGGTGAAGCCCCGCGGCGAGGGTGACAGCAGGTTCCTCGTGTTCAGCGACGCAGGCAACGCCCTTCACGCGATCGCGCAGATCCAAGCCCGTCTCGCCTCCGCCGACTGGACGACACCGAGCCCGATGCGGATCAGGGCGGCGCTGCACACCGGTACCGCCGACCTGCAACTCGGTGACTACTACGGGTCGGTGGTCAACCGGGCGGCCCGACTGCGGGCGATCGCTCATGGCGGGCAGACCGTCATGTCACGTTCGACGTGGGACTTGGTCCGGGATCGGCTGCCCGACGGCGTCACGGTTCGCGACATGGGCGAGCACCGCCTTAAGGACTTGACCCGGCCCGAACATGTGTATCAGCTCAACGTGGCTGGACTCCCTGACGCCTTCCCTCCACTCGCGTCCCTTGACGCGATCCCGAACAACCTCCCGATCCAGCTGACCGAGCTCGTCGGACGGAGCATCGAACTGGCAGATGCCGAACAGCTCCTCACTCGAACCCGCCTGCTCACGATCATGGGACCGGGAGGCGCCGGAAAGACCCGGTTGGCCATCCAGGTGGCGGCCGAGATCACCGCCGACTTCCCGGACGGAGTGTTCTTCGTTGGCCTCGCCGACGTCAGCTCCAGCCGCGACATCGTCCAAGCCGTCGCCGAGTCGCTCGGCGTCGCCCTGTCATCCGATGAGGACGTGAAGACCCAGCTGTTGACCTACCTGACGAACAAATGCCAGCTGCTGGTCTTCGACAATTTCGAGCATCTCATCGACGGTGCCTCGATCGTGACCGGGATCCTGCAGACCGCCCCGCAGGTCAAGGTGCTGGTTACGTCGCGCATCAAGCTGAACGTGACCGGGGAGACGGTCTTCACGTTGGCGGGCCTCGAGACGACGTGGGCGTCGCCGGACGAGGCCTTCCATACCAGCGGCGTCCACCTGTTCGTCGACGCCGCGAGGCGAGCACGCCCCGGGTTCAAACTCGCGCCCGAGGACCTCGACCCCGTCTGGGAGATCCTCCGACTGACCGGAGGGTTGCCGCTCGGGATCCTGCTGGCGGCGGCGTGGGTCGACATGTTACCGGCGAGCGAGATCGCGGCAGAGATCGCCAAGAACCTCGACTTCCTCGAGACGGAGATGGGCGACGTCCCCGACCGGCATCGCAGCCTCCGGGCGGTATTCGAGTACTCGGAGTCGCTGCTGAGCCCAGAGGAGCGGGGCACGTTCCTCGCTCTCTCGGTCTTCCGGGGCGGCTTCACGCGCGATGCGGCCGAGGCGGTGACGGGAGCCTCGCTGCGCAGACTGTCCACTCTGGTCAACAAATCCCTCGTCACGCCGAGTCCGGGGGCTGGCCGCTATGCGGTGCACGAGCTGCTGCGCCAGTACGGCGAGGCCGAGTTACGGCAGGATGCCGAGCTCAGTCGGCATGTGGACGAGGCACACGCGGCCTTCTACGCGGCGCTCATGAAGGAGAGCCTCGCCCTGTTCGTCCGCGGTCAATCAGCTCGCGCGTTGACGATCGTCGAGCACGACATCGACAACGTGCGATCGGCCTGGCGGCACCACCTATCTGCGGGCGACGCAGCGGGAGCACGGCCGTTCGTCGAAGGGCTCTGGTACCTATACGAGACCCGCGGCTGGTATCCGGCGGGGGTCAGTCTGTTCGGTGAGGCGCTGGAGGCCCTTCCTTTGGACCTCGACGGCTACATCATGGCCGCGCAGTGTCGGGCCGTCTCGCTTGTGTACCTCGGCCGCATGGATGAGATGGCCGAGTGCATGGACGCGGCGATGGCGGTGGCCGACGCCACGCATCATCCCTTCTGGTCTGCCGCGACGCGGAACTGGCGAGCCTTCGGCGCGGTGCTTTCGGGCGACATCGCAACCGCGTCGAAGCTCCTCCCCGAGGCGTACGAGGTATTCGAAGCGCTGAACGAGCGCTTTTTCATGTGTTGGAACCTTTGGCTCCAAGCCATGATCGCGACCCAGCAGGACCGGGCGCAGGACGCCATCGGCCTTTACGCGAGGCAAGTGAGCGCCTGCCGCGACATCGGCTACATGCGGGGAACGATGGTGGCCCTCGAGGGACTCGGGGAGGCCAATGTCGCCGCCGGTAGGTTCGAGGAGGCCGAACGGGCCTTCATCGAGGGCGTGGAGTCGGCAGACAAGATGGGCATGATCAGAGACATGCTCGGGTTGATGGCCAAGATCGCGAAGGTCCGGGCGGCCAGGGGGCAGACCGCGGCGGCGGTCGAGCTCCTGGGAACCGTCCTCGCAGAGCCGCGCAGCGCTCAGCAGCCGTTCACGGCCAACACGCCAATCAAGGACGTCGCTGCTGAGGCGCTCGACGGCCTCCGCGACGCGCTCAGCCCCGACGTGTACTCGGCGGCCCTTGACCGCGGAACATCGACTCCGTTCGAGGTCGCGGCGAAGGAGTTGATGACAGCTTCGATCGAACTCCACGCGGATCGCGGGTTTCCCGACCCGTAGCGTGCCGCTCGCATGACTGGAGGCGTGAGGCCCCCGATCCCGGTTCGAGGGATCGGGGGCTACCTGCCTGGGGGATCGGGCAGGGTCTACTCGTCGCCGCCGAGGATGTCTCCCTCATCGTCGGCCGCCGTCGGAGTGTCGGCCTCGTCGGCCGCCTCTTTCGGCTTGACTGCGGCATTCGGCTGAGGTTCGTACGCCGGTGCCGAGGACGATGCGACACCCGACCATGTTCAGCCGTGCGAGCAGCGAGGTAAGGCCGGCGGGGAACTGACCGACTCCACCGCCGAGACTCGTACGCGACTGCATGAATCTGCCACCAAGTCCAGGGTGGCACCGTCCGGGGTGATGGTCACGTTCACCAGCAGAAATATAGCCCAAGGGGTCGGACGATCTAGTCGTCCGACCCATCGTCCGACCGATGGTCCGAGGGAGGGTCCGATCCGGCGACCAACCCTCGGGGTGCTCGGGGCACCCTACCGGTCGCCGTTTCCACGCCGCAGGATCGAGTTCGGCGCGGCCAGCCGGATCGGCGGCCCGTGTACCAGCAGCGGGGTGTTCGCATGATGCCACCCCAGGACCACTTTCAGCCCCTTATTCGAACTCGGGCGTGAGAACAGAGGCGCGAACACGTCTGCAGGAGCCGTGCCTCTCGCACGACCTGTAACAGGCCGCGGCGGTCAAGACGCCCGCCGCGGCCTGGGTGAGCAGAATCTTGTGGGTCCCGCTACCGCAGGGTCACCGCTCCCCCCGAGTTCCCTCAGCAACCTGAACCAGACCCGGTCCGGTTCCGGTCACTTGGGGCTGCGAGTAGTTGAGGGCGACGACCGCGAGGCCCGGGCCCGTGCCGGTGACGCTCGAACTCGCGTAGCTCCGGGAGAGGGCCGAAGCCCGCGTCCCCTCCTGGGTCAGTCTTGTCAGGCCTGGTCCGGTTCCCGTGATGGCCAAACCTGAGTAGATCCGGGGGAGTGCCGCAGTCCGCGCGGCCCCCTCGGCCACTTGGATCAGCCCCGGTCCGGTCCCACTGATCACGGAACCAGAGGCAGCCGCCTTTCGCGGCACCGGCAAGGCCGCTCGCTCATCGCTGCGAACCGCCAGGTTGAGCGCCACCGCGCTCATAATCAACGCGGTTACGGCGAGGGCGGAAACCGCTGCGGTCCACAGCGTGAACGGCGTCGGCCGAGCGGAGACTCCCATGGTTCCCGCCTTCGTGCTCATGGCTCCTCCCTTCGGGATGTGTGCGGATTCCTGAGCCAGAGAGTAGGAGGAGTAACCCCGCGAGGAATCCCTGAAACCCGTGTCGATCGAAGTGGCTACCGGTTAGGTTTTCCGGGTCAGGCCCCGGTGGGGCGGGATAGGAACCTCGAGGCCAGTTCCGTGCGGGAACGAATGCCCAGCTTGCGGTAGATCCGCTTGAGGTTGGCTTCCACCGTGTGGACGCTCACGAACAACGCCTCGGCCACCTCTCGATTGGTGCTGCCCGAAGCCACCAGCTCCGCGACCCTGCCCTCAGTGGGGGTGAGGCCGAGCAGGGCGGGGACCCGGCCGCCGATCCGCGCGAGCTCGGCACTTGCCTTCTCTGCCCACAGCGGAGCACCCAACTTCTCGAAGGTGTCCAGGGCCCGCCTGAGGGTCTCCCGTGCCTCCCGCTTGCGCTTCGCTCGGCGCTCGACCGCTCCCTTCACCAGGAGGGTGCGCCCCAGTTCGAAGGGAAGGGGCAGGCGGTCGTGCTCCCGGATCGCCGCAGGAAGATCACCCCGAGCAGCGGAGAGAAGTGCCCGGCACCTGGCCGCGGTGGCCAGGGCCCAGGCCCGGTCGAGCTGCCTGCCCTTCTCCTCGAACGGGGCCAGGAGGGCCTCTGCCTGCTCCAGAAGTCCCAGGGCCACCAGCACCTCGACGTCGTCCGGGACGATCCGGAAGTACGCCGGCTCCTGAACGCCCATCGCTTCCTTGAGCTCGATGGCCTTGGCCAGGTGACGGTGCGCCTTCGCGTGGTTGCCGAGGGAAAGCTCCACGAACCCCAGAACCGAGAGGTTCAGCACCATGGTGAGCACCTCGCCCGCGGCCTCCGTGAGCCGCAGGCCTTGCTGGGCAGCCAGCCGCGCCGCGTCGACCCGTCCAAGGTGCGCTTCGACGAGGCCCGTGGCGAACTGGGCCATGGCCTGGTAGAAGGCCTGACCCGTCTGATGGGCCGCCGCCATAGCCTGGCGGGCATACTCGTTGGCCGCCTCCCAGTCGCCCCCTCGGCACTCAAGCTCGGCGAGGTGGTAGTGGAAGCCGGCGATGGGGTTCTCGATACCGCGCTCGGCGGCGTCGGCCAGGAGCATGTGGAACTTCTCCCGGGCCGCGTCCAGGCGGTCGGAGTACTTCAGGAGCTGGGCGAGAACGAAGCTCGGACGAAGCACGGGGAGAGGAACACCTCCAGCATGTGCCGCTCCAGGGCGATCCCCCGATCCAACATGTCGAGGTCGAGCCCCCTTCCCAGGAGGAAGTGGACGAAGGGATAGGCTTGGTACGCCTCCGCCAACACCCGTGGTTCCTGCAGCGACTCCGCCAGGTCCAGCGCTGCACGAGCGTGCCGCTCCGATGCCTCGACATCGCCCCTGAACAGCCAGGCGTAACCGAGGCCTTGCTCGATGGAAGCTCTCAGGGCGAGTTCGTCTCCGGTCTCCTCCAGGGCGCGGGTGAACACGTCGACGGTGGACCGCCAGCCCTCCTCCGCCGCGATGATCATCCCCAGGTCCAGCAGAGCCCTGACCAGTCGCGCCCCCGGACTCGAAAGCTCCACGGCCTGCTGCAGTACCTTTCGGGCCAGCGAGGTATCGCCGGACTCGAAATGGGCGAGGCCCTCCTCGTGGGTTCGACGGCGGAGGTCCTCGAGTCGATCCGAGGACGTCGCCCGGCGGGCCATCTCCCACAACTCGGCCGCGGATTGAGGGGCTCCCCGGGAGGCGGCCCGCCTCGCGGCCTTCTCGAGTGCATCTGAAACTGCGGCATCCGGACCTTCGACTGAGAGGGCCAGATGGCGGGCTCGCTCCTCCGGGTCGTTGACGACTCCGGCTAGCTTTGCATGGAGTTTCTGTCGCTGGACCTGTGGCATGGCTTGATAGATGGCGGAGGCAAGCAGCGGGTGGGTGAACTGATGCGGCCACCCTCGACCTCCACCACCATATGGTCAATGGCCGGCCCAAGGCGACCGTCGACGCCGCGGGAGGGGACCATCGCCGCGGCCACCACATCGAGCGTCGGGGCCGACAGGGCCGAGACAACCTCGAGTGCTTGCACAGACCGTGAGGGAAGCCCCGCCAGGCGGTCCTCGATGAGTTCTTGCAGCCGGTGTGGAATGGGAAGGGGCTTGCCCGCCGCCACATCACCCCCGCGTCGGAGGAGCGCCAGACCGATCTCCAAGGCGGAGAACGGATTGCCCCCAGACATCTCATTGAGGTGCAAGAGGGTCGGCCGCGGGAAGCCGGTGCCCAACCGAGCCCGGAGCACCTGGTCGAGGGCGTCCACGGAGAGCGCCCCGATGCGAACCTCATGAACCCTTTCCTCCGGGAAGGCCGAGGCAACGTGCAGCGGGTCCTCCACCAGGCCGCCGCCTCGCACCGCCGTTAGTAGACCGACCGGCTCCTGCTTCAGGCGGCGCACGACGAACTGCAGCACACGAGCTGAAGGGAGGTCGATCCATTGGACGTCGTCGATGGCCACCACGACGGGTGCGGAGGACGCCAGCGATCGCAAGCACCCCAGGACGGCCAGGCAGACAGCCCGCTGGTTTGGCCGGGCGCCGGAGCTCGCGGCCCGCAGCAGAGCCACGTCGAGCGCGTGGCGCTGCGGCCCGGGCAGCGTTGGGAGCGCCTCCTCGATAGCAGGTTCGAGGAGGTCGCCGAGGGCAGCGTATGAGAAGCGCGTCTCCGCCTCCACTGGACGGGAGGTCAACAGGTGATAGGACTTCTGAAGAGCGCCCTCCACCCCTTCCTTCCACACCGTGGTCTTCCCAATGCCCGGATCACCCGAGAGGAGTAGGGCGGCCGGGCCGGCGTGGATCGAGTCCAGGAAACGCCACAGAGCCACGAGCTCCGATTCGCGGCCGATGATGATTTGGGCCAACGCGGTCCCCAGTTCGACCGACGCCAAGATTCTACGGATGCCGAGTCACCGGGTAAGGTGAGTCACAGTATCCTTGTCCGACCGGGCCCTGCTGCCCCCGGGGGAGTCGGACCAGACCTGCGACGCCTGATGCGGCTCCGACAGCGGCTGCGCCCACGGCACTGTTGCGTTGGCTAAAGCCCGGGCGCGGTGGACCTATCCGTCTCGGCACGTATCAGATCACGAGGGCCAGTTCGGCGAACGCGTCGGCGAGACGAGCCGTCGGTCGCACATCGGTCCCGAGGTCGTAGAAGCCCCGGCGGAGGTTCTGGACGAAGGCGTGCCCGCCGACGATCACCCTCGCAGTTCGGTCACGTTTCAGCCCTCGCATTGGTCGAAGGCGCTCCTTGAGACGCCCGTGGTCGGTCTCGAGCGGATTGTTCGCATGGGCCTCCGTGTCGTGGAAGGCCGCCAGGAGCAGCTCATCGAGGACGCGAGGGGACTGTTGCATTGGCTGAAGGGCGGGCGCGACGGAGCGATCCAGCGCTGACGCGAGCTCGGCCTGCGACCGGCTCACCGCATCGGGGGCATGCCTCCACCGATCGGAAGCATAGGCCGCGAGGACGAGGCGGCGATGCGGGGAATCCCCATGCTTTCCTCGCTCGTATGCCTCTCGAGTGGTTCTCTCGCCGGAGACATCCGGCAGTTCGAGGACACCGACCGAGAGGAGGGGGAAGATGAGAAGGACGCTGAGCTTATTCGCGGGAACGGTTCTCGCGGTCGCCCTGATCGTGCAGGGGTCCGCGGCGAGTCCCGGTGGCATGCCGGTCCTCGCGTTCAACACGATGGCCCCCGTCGTCGGGCCGTTCGTGGGTGTGGCGAACCCGATCAGGGGTGTCAACGGTGGCGGTCTCCCGTGGCAGATCGACATGGCACACGGCCTGCTCGGAGGAGACGGACGGCTCTTGGTACAGGTTCAGGGGTTGGTGTTGCTCGATGGGGCGCCGGTTCCCGAGAACCTCAGAGGGACGAATCCCATCCCCGCGTTCCGGGCCATCGTGAGCTGCCTGACCATCGTCGACGGAGCTGCGGCCACCACGAACGTCACGACCGATCCCTTCCCTGCGACGACGACCGGCGATTCGAAGATCCAGACCACCGTGAGCCTGCCGAGCCCGTGCTTCGCCCCAATCATCTTCGTCGGGCCATCCGGCACCACGTGGTTCTCGGTGACCGGGCAATAGGGCGGGGCGGCGGCCTACTACATGCGCATGATGCGGGCCAGCCAGGCGTGGATCGACCAGTCGGCCACGCGCGTCTCGAAGGAGGCGTCCTCGATCGAGTCCACGGTCCAGCCCTCGGCGAACGTCTCGCGGATCTCCGCTTGCGACACGCGGCGCGGGCCGTAGCCCCACTCGTTACGCTCGCTCCAGCACAACATGAAGTAGCGGCCGCCGGGCACGAGCACGGCATGGAGGTTGTGCGCGAACACCGGACGCTCCTCGTCCGGGAATGAGTGGAACAGGCCGACGTCGATGCCGGTGTCGAAGGTCCGGCCGAGCTCCGCGACACGTAGGGCATCCCACGCGACGAACTCCGCCTCGACCCCACGATCCCGGGCCTTCGCCCTCGCCCGCTCGATAGCCACGGGTGCCGCATCCACGCCGAGCACCTCATGGCCACGCGCTGCGAGGTAGAGCGCGTTCTCGCCGGTCCCGCACCCCACGTCGAGGACCGACCCGGCGATCTCGCCGGCCTCGGCGAGGCGGACGACCGTGGCCTGCGGCCGACCGATGTCCCATGGCGGGGTCCCCTCGTACGCGACGTCGAAGAAGGTCATTCCGGCTCCACGGCGGCACCAGCATCGTCTGCCCGCACGATCACGATCT
>WNFU01010087.1_pt1 | contig 10530 bp, 7 predicted proteins | sample 5400121 | NCBI WGS metagenome assembly WNFU01 (sample SAMN13153360, study PRJNA577476) | soil metagenome | isolation source: 100 cm soil or saprolite under grassland replicate 1 | place: USA:California | collected 2016-06-15
CGCGTTGGTTTTTGCGTTGCGCTATCCGGCCAAGGCGCTTGGCTTGGTTTTATCACGTCCGGCATCGCTGGATAGTCCCAATCCATTTAACCAGAAAATGTTTGCCCTGATCGCTGAGTTGATCAAATCAACCGGACCCGAAGAAGGCTTGCGCGTATTCCAGGAACTCCCGGCATTCAAGGAAATTCAGCGCGAGTTTCCTGATACGGCTAATTCGCTCTGCAACCAGTTCAATCACCCCCGTGCCCGCGAGCTGGTCACAAATCTGAGCCGAATCCCCAACGATTCGCCGCTGCAGGATAATGAACAGGCGCGCGCGATCACTTGCCCGACGCTGATCCTGGCCAACAAAAAGGACCCGATCCACCCGTACGAATACGGCGTCCGGTTGGCCGATGCAATTCCCGGCGCGCAGTTCCGCGAGATTGCTTCAAAATCGGTGGACGTGAACCAGCATCTGCGGGAAGTGCAACGGTTCATCCAGGCATTCTTGAGGCAGACCTTCATCAGCATCCCCCAATAAATAGTATGTTGAAGTGTTCCACATCGCTTTGGTCGGCGGACCTTGCCAATCTCGGCACTGAAATGAGGCGCGTCGAGCCGTTCTCGGAACGATTCCACGTCGATGTCGCCGATGGGCATTACGTGCATAACCTGCTCTTTTTTCCCGACCAGGTGAAAGCATTGCGAACCCACACGGCCAAGCCATTTGAGATCCATTTGATGGTCACGGACCCGCTCAGTTGGATCGAACCGTTTGTCGAAGCTGGCGCGGACGGAATCATATTTTGCTTCGATGCGGCAAAGGATCCCGGACAGGTCCTGAGAGCAATCAAGGCGGCGGGAAAAGAAGCGGGTGTCTCGCTTTTAATTGGGGAACCGCTCGACCTGCTCGAGCCTTACTGGGAATTGCTCGACGTGGTGACAATTGTCGGCACCGCCGCTGGCATCAAGGGGGCTTCAATGGATGCTTCCGTTCCGCCAAAGATTCGGCAGGCTAAACAGATCATTAAGGACCGAAATCTCGAGACCGTGATTGAAGCCGACGGCGGCATTCGGCGCGAGACAGTTCCGTTGCTAAAGGCCGCTGGCGCCGATTTCATTGTGCCCGGCTCGCTCATGTTTAAGGAAAACCCATCGGAAATGAGAGCGTGGCTCGCCTCACTATGAATCAACACGTATGACCCCAAGCAGCAGTTCGAGAATTGATATCCTGGGCCTTGGTGCGGTCACCATTGACGACGTTGTTTACGTCGAGTCCTACCCGCCGGCAGACGCCAAAGTCCCTGTCCTGCGCTCGCAAAGGCATTGTGGCGGACTGACCGGCACAGCGTTGGTCGCGGCGTCACGCCTCGGCTTGAGAACTGCGTATAGCGGCGTGCTCGGGACCGACGAACTTTCGAGCTCTGTGACCGAATATATGAAAGGCGAAGGAGTGGATATGGCCCATGTGCTCCACCGCGCTGGGGTTTACCCGATTCACTCCTTCATCGTGGTGGATGAAACCAAGCACACCCGGAATGTCTTTGTCGATTTAAGCGGAAGCAGTGGGGCCGATCTATCCTGGCCTTCGGAGGAACTTCTTCGCTCGGCGAAAGTGTTGTTTGTCGATCACATCGGTGTACCGGGAATGATTCGCGCCGCCAAAATTTGCCAGGCAAATGGAACTCCCATCGTCGCGGATTTCGAGCGCGCTGACGCTGCTGAGTTTCAGGAGCTGCTCGATTTGGTTGACCATTTGCTCCTCTCGCAAAGCTTCGCCGAAAAACTTACTGGAGAAGCAAATCCCGCGGGTGCTGCTCTGGCATTGTGGGAAGCGAATCGTGAAGCCGTGGTCATTACCGCGGGTAGCACCGGGTGCTGGTATATTGGAAAAAATGCTCCCGGCAAGGTACAGCATCGGCCTGCCTTCAAAGTCGATGCGGTGGACACGACCGGTTGCGGCGATGTTTTTCACGGCGCTTACGCCGCGGCCCTCGCCGAAGAATTTCCCTTGGACGCCCGGATCATTTTCGCGTCCGCAACCGCCGCCCTCAAAGCGACCAAACCGGGAGGACAATCGGGCATCCCCTCTCGACCGGCGGTCAATGCGTTTCTGAAAAAGCATCTCTCGGCCGGGCCTGACACCGTTGCGGTCGAGCCGACACAATAACCGAGGAGTCTCTGGGATATGCTACATGCGACGTGTTCGACCGAGTATTTCCCCCTCACCCTGAGCCTCTCCCTCAGGGAGAGGGAACAGCAGCCGCCGGGTTGGTGTTTAGCCGATGGTCGTTGGAAAAAGTCCGGCCTGGGTGTGATCGAGCGGTGGTGGACCATTCTCCCTCTCCCCAGGGGAGAGGGCCGGGGTGAGGGGGAAACGAGTGGAGTTCATCCTACGTTCCAATGAGTATGCAATTGGTCAAAGACCTGGAATCCGCGCTTGCGGAGGTCCCGGTGATTGATGTTCACACGCATCTGGTGGGCGGCAAACTGGGCGCGCGCGGTTTGCACGATGTGTTGCTGTACCACATGGTGGTCAGCGACCTCTACGCCGCCGGTTGTCCCAATGGCGCGCGCTTGACGCAATATCCCGGCTGGCCATCGGAAACCGAGGCACATCAGCGGATTAAACAGGCGCTGCCATTTCTGAAGCACATTCAAAACACCAGTTCATTTTGGGGTGTCCGATTGATCCTTCGCGACCTTTACGATTGGAACGAGCCAATCACCGCCGGCAATTGGCAGGCGCTTGATTCCGTGATTCGCGAGCGCGCGGATGATCGCGCCTGGCATCATTCCATCCTGGACAAATTGAATATCGTTCGCACCGGGACCGAGATTGCCCGGCGCGGAAGCGGCCTGGACGATGCCCGCCTCCAGTACGCCCTCGAGTGGGGCTTTTTCACGCGCTGCCAATGGGGCGAGTTCGACACCGCTCTTTACGAACTGGAACGGTGCTGGGGAAAAACTCCTGAAAGTCCGTCGGCCATTGGTGGGGGCAAGCGCCCAGCGACAGAACGGACGATTCAATCAGTCTCCGATGTACATGCCGCGGTGGAGCATTACGTCAAAAGCATACCTTACGAACAGGTCTTCGCCAGCGCTACGCACATTTCGACGGACATAGATTTTCGGCTGGTCACTAATTCGGAGATGGAATCTGCTTTGGCCCGGCGAACCACTGCGGGTCCGCGCGAGCGGGACATTTACGCCTCCTATGTCAATGAAGCCTTCCTGACCGCGCTTCAAAAGGACGGGCAGGGGATTGTTTTCCAATTTAGCTGTGGCGCTGAACCGCTCCCATTCGAGACCGGCAGCCGCCTTTCCCAACCCACCATCGCGCAAGTGGCGGAGATGATTGGCCGGCATCCGAATTTGAAGTTCCAATGTTTTCTCGCCAGCCGTCATGCCAACCAATCCCTTTGCACCCTGGCTCGTGAACTTCCCAATTTCAGCCTGGCCGGTTATTGGTGGCACAACTTCTTTCCCGAGACCATCCGCCAAGTGTTTGCCGAACGCCTGGACATGCTTCCCCTGAATCAGCAGGTCGGTTTCTTTTCGGACGCCTACTGCGTCGAGTGGGCTTACGCCAAAATGCTCCTCGTCCGCAAACAGATGGCCGCAGTCTTCGCTCAAAAAATCAGCGCGGGCCAATACACGATGAATGATGCGATTGAAATCACCCGGGCCATTTTCCTGGAGACACCCATTTCCCTTTTACGCATGGTTCCCCGCGACACCAAAAAATAACCGAACTTGCATGTTCTTAACCGCCGCCTCTGAGCGCGCTACCGGCCCGTAGGTCGATATGGCTCGGACTCGAACTCTCGACAGGAAATGCATTTGGCTGTTGAATTGGCGGGAGTGGGAGCAGACCGGCGGAAGGCAGGCCAAGACACAAAGAACCGGAATGCGCCCCACGCTGACATGGATATGCCTCGGAACCGTCGCGGTGGTCCAGCCGTTCGTGGCGGCGCAAGAGAAAGCACCGGCGACGATTGCAGCGGTGCAACACTGGAATCCAGAAAACCTCTGGCGAGGCGTAGACACGGAGGAGCTGCCGCTGCAAGTCAAGATCCTCCGCTCGTGGGAAGAGAACGGCTGCACCTATGCCAAGCTGACTTACGTCAGCGAGGTAGCAGACGGGACAGAGATCCGCATCTTTGGCATCCAGGGAGCCCCCAAAGGCGCGAAGCACCGGCCGGCCATTTTGCACATCCACGGCGGCGGCCAGACCGCCTCGCTGGCTTGGGTCCAATACTGGGCCAAGCGCGATTACGCCTGCTTCACTTACGATTTCTGCGGCCCTTGGGAAAGCCGCACCGAGTATACCGACTGGGGCCCGCTCGCCAAATACTGTAACATGGCGTCCAATGGCGTGTACGAAGTCCATCCTTCTCCACGGATGTCCGGTTGGTTCCACTGGGCGCTGGCGGGTCGGCGCGCCCTGACCCTCTTGACCCACAACCCGGCCGTGGACCCCGATCGGCTGGGCATTTTCGGCATCAGCATGGGCGGAACGCTTTGTTGGCTGGTGGCGGGTTCGGACGCGCGGGTGAAGGCTGCCATCCCGATCTATGGTTGCGGATACAATGTCGATCGCCGAAAGGCAGTCTATGCCATTATTCCGACCGAGGATCAACTCATCTACCAGGAGGCGCTGGCACCTGAAGCGCACGCCCCATACGTCACATGCCCGGTCTTCTTCCTGAGCGCGTCCAACGATCACCACGGCTGGATGGACGATGCCTTCGACTCCCTGCGCGCAGTACGAGCAGCCACTCGCCAAGCGTTCACTCCCCGCTACATCCACCACGTGGATCCGGAGCAGGGCGCGGATATGCAGCCTTGGATGGATTGGCACCTCAAGGGCGCCAGGCCTTTCCCCGGGACGCCGCAAGTGGAGGTCGGCCTGGACGCCAGCGGCATGTTACGGGCACTCATACGGCCCGAGCACCCCTCCGACGTGAGCAAGATCATCCTCTATTATTCCCTGGGCACGAAAATACCCCCTTCACGTTTCTGGCGCCGGGCCGATCTCGTCAACCAGAATTCCCGGAACTGGATGGCGTCGCTTCCGGTAGTCAGTATCTGGGACCAAGTGTCTGTCTTCGCGAACGTGTTCTACACCTCGGGCGTGTGCTTGAGCACGGAGCTTTCACGTGTGCTGCCAGGTCAACTGGGAAAGGCGCGGGCCACGCTGGTACCCAGCCTCAAGATAGAGGATGCCAGTGGCGGCCCGGAGAACTGGTTCTTTGGACCGGCCTATACTGATCCCAACAATGACCAGACTCTGCTGCGTGCCGGTGCGGACGAAGGGCGCCACTACGTGACGGTCAATGAGGCACTATTCGGGGACTCAATCAAGTTCGTCATCGCCTCGCACATTTTCGGCGACCCACAGTTTCAAGGTCCGCCAGGCGCTTCACTAGCCTTCGACTGCAAGGGCGGCTTCGATACAAATGGGATCACGATCACATTCGCGGAAGGGGAGTGGCTGCCGCACGGAGTCAATTACCAGGCCAAGATGGCGCAGCAAGACGTCACCGGTGGATGGAAGACGCTGATCGTGCCGCTGTCCAAATTCGTCAGCGACGCGGGGGCGAAGCCTGCAAACTGGAACAAGGTGGACAGGCTCCTTCTGTCCGGCGTCACTATCAAGGCAGGCCCTCCGCTCTTCAGCCGTTTTCGCTGGGTGTTACCAACAGCCCAATGACGAATGAAATTGACAAGCACGTGTCGGTCACTACCCTGAGGAAAATCCAAAGCGACCGTATTTTTGAGGGCCGGATGCTTAACCGGTTAAGCCGCTCCTACGAAATCTGGTCGCAAGCTTGGTTCTCGAGGGAACAATTGATCCACGCCCTTGATGCTTGTGAAACGCTCAGGTGTGCTCAACCAGAAACCCGCAAGCAGCCGTCCATATGAAACCAGCCTCCTGCTTCAAATCCTTCTGTCTTTACCTTAGTGTATTTGCTTGCTCGTCCCAAAGCTCAGTGGCAGCCACAACCCACGTCAGTGGTGGTGGAACCTCATTGCAAAATGCCATCAGTGCCGCCGCCAGCGGGGACGAACTGGTGGTGGATGACAGCCTCGATTATTCGCCCGTCAGCATCAGTACCGCTTTACACATCCATGCCGCTGCGGGCCAAACGCCGCGCGTCGTGGCGGACCCTGCGGTCAGTAGTGGACAAGGCTTGGGCGTAACCGGCGGAGGAGTAAACGGCAGTTGGGGCGGAATCGATGTAACCCAAAATATTGCCGGTGGAGGCGGTGGCCACAACGTGGTCGGCGTCTATAACGCAGGGGCAGCCCAGACCGTGCCCTTCACGCTTACCAACTGCACGATCTCAATTGACCTCTCGGGGGGCAGCGTGGATGCCCGGGTAATGTGGCTAGGGGCCAATGCGCATCTGATCGATGTCACCCTGACCCGTAACGATCTGAACGGCAACCCGCTGATCTTCATCGGCGATAATGGCGGGAACTCCACGATTGAGAATTCCACCTTTGGGCCGGCGCCGCAAGCGACCGGCATCATTAACATCGCCAATCCCGGCGGGCAGACTCTGAATCTGATGGGCTGCCATTTCACCGGCCTGACCGCTGGGCGGGGAATAACTGCGGCGGACCATCCGAATTTATATAACCTGACCCGCTGCACCTTCGGCGCGGGTATCTTTGCCATTTACGGTGGCAATGCGGCTTCCGCGCCCGGCACTGTGTTCAACCTTAACCAGTGCAAGTTCGGGCCGGCGCCGGCCAATTGGCTGATCTTCGCTGGTGATGGCAGCGGGATGGAGTTCAACATTACCAACACAGTTATTTTCTGCGACGCAGTACAGGGCAACCTGATCAACAACCAGGCTCACGCGCCCAACGACAACACTTTCAACTTTGTTCACTGCACGATTACCGAAACCCAACCCGGCGGGGCCCCGAAGAATGGGCGACAGTTGCTCTACCTCGCCGGTAACACTGCCGGGTCCTATCATTTCCAGAACTGCCTGGTCAACTGGCCTGGAAGCGCCAACACGGCCGCATTGGGTGGCTCAGGCGTGAGCGTAACTGCCGGCATTAATTTCATCAACGTCGGCAGCTCGAGTGGCGACGCGTTGAGCGGCGTAGGAACGCAACTGACGGGCAATCCGCAACTGACCACGGATGGTTTCCATGTCACCGGCTTCTCCCCCTGCATTGACGCGGGCACGCCCGGCTTGACCGCCGTGGACATCGACGGGATCGCGCGGCCAATCGAGAGCGGTTATGATATCGGTTGTGCAGAAATTCATTCTGTACCACACACCTACGTCAGCGGCGGCGGCAGTGCCCTGGCCAGCGCCATCAGCGCTGCCACCGATGGCCACTACATCATTATCCAGGACAGCTTGGACTATATGCCCGTCACGGTGAACCATCAGTTGCATCTCCTGGCCGCTCCCGGCCAGACGCCGCGTGTGGTTTCCGATCCGGCCGTGAATAACGGCCAAGCAGTGGAAGTTACCAACGCCGGGCTGAATGGTGATTGGAGCGGCATCGATGTGGTCCAGAATGTCACGGGCGGCGGCGGCGGGCATAATGTGTTCACGGTGGACACTGGCAGCGGTGGCACGACTTACGTCATCAGCAATTGTACCATCTCGATCGATGTGCCGGGTGGCAATGTCGATGCCAGGGTGTTGGGCCTGGGCGACCATTCGATTGTGTATAACGTGACGCTCACTCGGAACGACGCCAACGGCAACCCGCTGGCCATGGTCTATAACCGCGGCGGTGCCTCGTCACTTATCAATTGTACTTTGGGGCCCAAGGGGAGTGGTGCGGCCCTGACCGACATCGCTAATGCTGGGCAAACGCTCAATTTGACCAACTGTTCGTTTACGGGGATTCCCGGCCACGGCATTGAGACGTTTGATCGTCCGCAGACCTACAATATAACCGGCTGCACTTTCTCGGGGCCAAGTTATGTGCTTTACGCGGGAAATTCGGCCTCCGGGCCAGGCACAGTGTACAACTTCAACCAGTGTAAGCTGGGGCCGGCGCCGAGCAATGACTGGCTGATCTTCGCAGGCGACGGAGCCGGGATGACGTTCAACTTTACCAATTCGGTCATTTTCTCCGATGGCGCACGGGATGCGCTTATCAGCAGCCAGAATGGCAATAGCAACAACTTTAACTTTGTGCATTGCACGTTCACTGAGACTCAGCCGGGCGGTGGCGCGAGAAACGGGCGGCGGTTGGTCTTACTGGACACCACTACTGTGGGGACATTCACGTTCTTGAACTGCCTGGTCAATTGGCCGGGCAGTCAGAACACGGCGCTCGTGTCCAGCTCCGGGGCTTTGGTTAACCCGGTGGTAGCCGGAACCAACGTGATCTGGGTCGGCAGCTCAAGCAGCGACGCCTTCCGCGGCGCGGGAGCCGAAATCACGCAGAACCCCCAAATGCAATCCGACGGTTACCACCTCAAAGGCGTTTCTTCGGCCATTGATGCCGGCACACCCAACTTGACCTTCGTGGACATCGACGGCCAAACGCGGCCGCTCAACAACGGTTTTGACATCGGCGCGGTTGAGGCCCTCAAGAGCGCTCTGCTCATTGTTTCCGGCGGCGGCACGGCCTTGCAGCAGGCTCTCGCGACGGCCCAATCCGGCTATGACCTGATCATCCAGGACAGCCTGAACTACGGTCCAGTAGTGATCAGCCAGCTAGTTACGGTCGAGGCTGCGCCCGGACAATCGCCCACGGTGGTGGCGAATCCCTCGATGAACAACGGCGTCGCCGTGCAGGTCACAGGGGCCGGTCTTAACGCCACCTGGAAGGGGATCAATGTGGTGCAGAATATCGCAGGAGGCCTCCGCGGACATAGCGTGTTCGAAGTCGAGCGCGGCAGCGGCGGCACGACGTTCAACATGCAGAACTGCTCGGTTTCCATCAACCTGCCCGGCGGCGATATCGGTGCCCGGGCGATCGGCCTGGGCGACAACTCGATTCTCAACGCCGTGACAGTGAGCCGCAATGACAACAACGCCAATCCGCTGGTCCTGGTTTACAGCAATGCGCAGAACTCCTCGTTCCTCAACTGCGCCTTCGGGCCGACTGTGGCCGCCAACGGCATCAGCGAAAGCGCCGCTCCGGGCGGGACGCTGACGGTGAGCAACTGTGTCTTCAGCGGGATTAGTTCCAACAACGTCGCCATAGGGCTGTACGATCACCCGGAGACCATCAACATCACCAGGACCACTTTCGGTCCGTCGGTCTATGCCATTTATGCCGCCAATGCGGCCGCGGCCTTGGGTTCCGTATGGAACGTGAACCAATCGTTGCTCGGACCAGCGCCCGTCAACAACCAGTTGGTCTTCGCCGGTGACGGGAGCGGGACCAGGCTCAACTTCACCAACGTGGTGTTTTACGCCGGTCCGATCAGCGTTAGCCAGTTGGTCAATGGCGGCCGGAGCAATGTTTGGAACTTCGTACAATGCACCGCTACCGAAGCAGGCATCGGCGGCGCCACACTCAGCGGCCGGAAGTTCCTCAACATTGGCCTGGGCAGTGCGCCTAACTATGGCAACGGAACCAATGGCACGTACAACTTTCAGAACTGCATCTTCAACTGGCCGGGCAGCACCAATATCCAAATTGTGGCAGGCGCGGGGTCGGGAATCCCCCACGTCATCGCCGGGACAAACCTGGTGTGGGTGGGCGGTTTTAACTCTGCCGACTCGTTCAACGGCGTGAGTGATCAAATTCTCGTTGATCCGCTGATGCTGGCGGACGGTTACCATATCGCGAGTATCTCGCCGGCCGCGGCCGCCGGAGCGCTTAACTCGGTCATGGTCGATATCGATGGCAACGCGCGGCCACTCAACGCGTCAGGTCCATGTCTGGGCGCCACCGAGACGCTCAAGGGAGTGCTGACCCGCGTGACCGGAGGGGGCGGCGCCCTGCAGGCCGCCATCGACGCTGCCAGCGGAGGCGACTGGTTGCAAGTAGATGACAGCTTGGAATACACCCCAATCAGCATCGGCAAACAGTTGACCATCCTGCCCGGCCCGGGACAGCGCCCGCGCGTGTTGTCCGATCCGAACGTGAATAGCGGGACGGCCGTGCTGGTTCACGATGCCGGCGACGCCGGCACTTGGAATGGCATCGACATCATCCAAAATGTCGCGGGTGGAGGCGGGGGCCATAACGTGATCTTTGTTGCGAATAACAACACCAAACAGGTTTACACGATCGAGAACTGCACCATCGGCATCGATACTCCGTCGGGTTTTGTGGATGCGCGGGTGTCCTTCTTTGGCAACGCGGTTCATCTGATCCATGTCAGCTTTTTCCGCAATGATGCGACCAGTTATAACAATCCATTGGCTTGGTTCGGCGACAACGGCGGCAATTCGGTCGTGGACAATTGCACGTTCGGTCCGAGTCCTTTCGATGCCATCACGGATACGGCCTCCAGTGCGCCGAGCCCAGGGCTGGTGATGAACAACAGCGAAATCATCGGCGGTGTCGGCCATCGCGGCTTTACGGCCGCGGATCACCCGC
>WNFU01013527.1_pt1 | contig 10530 bp, 9 predicted proteins | sample 5400121 | NCBI WGS metagenome assembly WNFU01 (sample SAMN13153360, study PRJNA577476) | soil metagenome | isolation source: 100 cm soil or saprolite under grassland replicate 1 | place: USA:California | collected 2016-06-15
AGCAGGCGGCGCGCGAGCAGGGGGCCAGGGAAGCCTGGTTCGTGGACCGCGACGGCAAGGTGACCGAGGGGTCCTCGAGCAACGCCTGGATCGTCACCATGGGCGGCAAGGTGGTCACCCGGGCGGCCGATAAGGGAATCTTGCGGGGCATCACCAGGAGCGTGTTGATCGACGTGATCGAGGCCCAGGGTCTCACCTTGGAGGAACGCCCGTTCACGGTCGAGGAGGCCTATGGCGCCCGCGAAGCCTTCCTCACCTCGGCGAGCCAGATCGTCCTGCCGGTGGTGCGGATCGACGGGCGGCCGGTCGGCAATGGTGCCCCCGGGACGGTCGCGACCGCGCTGCGGAAGGACTTCCATCGCTACGCGGAATGGGGCTGAACCCGCTATTTTGCCCCCGCTGATGCACCGTTTGCCCCCAACTTGTGCTTGCACCGCCCGCGGCCGTGCCTTGTAATGGCCGTGTCCAAGTCCTGTGAGAATGCAAGGCTAGAAAATGGGCATAGCGACTTGGCAATAAATCTCGCGGGAAGGGGCCCGCGAGGGAAAAAATGGAACAGCAACAATGGCGGCCGACCGCGCACAAAATCTCCAAGACACCTTCCTCAATCATGTCCGCAAGAACAAGACCCCGCTCACGATCTTTCTGGTGAACGGTGTGAAACTGCAGGGTGTGGTGACCTGGTTCGATAATTTCTGCGTGCTGCTGCGACGCGATGGCCACTCGCAGCTGGTCTACAAGCACGCCATATCGACCATCATGCCAGGTCATCCGATCCAGTTGTTCGAAGGCGCCGAGGAGCCGCCGGCCGGGGACAAGGCCTGATTGGAACCCCGCCGGTTCGACATTCGCAGCGACCGACCGGGCCCGCCGGAGGGCTCGGGGACGGGCCGCGCCGTCGTCATTGAGCCGCACCTGCGCAGGCGGACGGCGGGCGGTGGTGGCGGGCGCGCGCCGGCCGCGTTGCGCTTGCCCGCGGCCAAGCTCGACGAGGCGGTCGGGCTCGCCCGCGCCATCGATCTCGTCGTGGTCGATGCCGGCATCGTGCCGGTCGGCGACATCCGTCCCGCCACCTTCATCGGGAAGGGCAAGGTCGAGGAGATCGCAGGGCTCGTCAAAGGCGACGAGGCTGGGATCGTGGTGATGGATTGCGCGCTCTCGCCGGTGCAGCAGCGCAATCTCGAAAAGGCCTGGAACGCCAAGGTGCTCGACCGCACCGGGCTGATCCTGGAAATCTTCGGCCGCCGCGCTCGCACCCGCGAGGGCGCGCTGCAGGTGGAGCTTGCGCATCTCACCTATCAGAAGAGCCGGCTGGTGCGCTCCTGGACGCACCTCGAGCGCCAGCGCGGCGGCTTCGGCTTCCTCGGCGGACCGGGCGAGACCCAGCTCGAGGCCGACCGCCGCATGATCGAGGAACGCATCGCCCGCATCGAGGCGGAACTCGACAAGGTCAAGCGCACTCGCAAGCTCCATCGCGAGAGCCGCAAGCGCGTGCCGTATCCGATCGTCGCGCTGGTGGGCTACACCAATGCGGGGAAGTCGACCTTGTTCAACCGCATGACCCGGGCCAGCGTGCTGTCCGCCGACATGTTGTTCGCGACGCTCGATCCGACGCTGCGCGCGGTCGACTTGCCGCAGGGCCTGCGCATGATCCTGTCCGACACGGTCGGCTTCATCTCGGATCTGCCGACCATGCTGGTGGCGGCTTTTCGAGCGACGTTGGAAGAAGTGATCGAGGCCGACGTGATCCTGCACGTGCGCGACCTGTCGCACGCGGACGCCGAGGCGCAGTCGCACGACGTCGAGGACGTGTTGCGCCAGCTCGGGATCGAGGCGGGTGAAGGCAGACGCATCGTCGAAGTATGGAACAAGATCGACCGGCTCGATGACGCGGCCCGTGCCCGTGTCCGCAATCTCGCCGACCGCCAGCCGGCGGAGCGCCGGCCGGTGCTGGTTTCGGCGCTGACCGGGGAGGGGCTCGACCGGCTCGCTTGCGCGATCGAGGCGCGGCTCGCCTCGAGTCGGGTGACGCTCGACCTGGCGCTTGATCCCGCTGATGGCGCCGGAGTGAGCTGGCTGCACCGTCACACCGAGGTCATGGCCAAGTCGCTGCGCGACGACGGCCGGCTGGCGATGACGGTCCGCGCCGACCCGTCGGGCCGGTCGCGACCGCCGCGGCTGAGAGCGTCACGCTCCGCTACGGCCAAATTCCGTCCACGGTGCGCAGCGTATCGTCGCTTTACACTTTTGTTGCGCAGCAGAAGGGCTTCTTCGCTCGCGAAGACATCAAGCTTGAGCACGTGCCGATCGCCGGCGGCACCGACAAGATGGTCGCCGCGCTCGACCAGGGCCGCCTCGATGTCACCCAGACGGCCAGTCCCTATTTGATCCAGGCGGTGCTCGCCGGCTCCGACGCGGTGGCGATCGCGGGCGAGACCGCCAATCCGATCTACAGCTTGATCGCCAAGCCCGAGATCGCGAGCTTTGCCGATCTCAAAGGCAGGCTTCTGGGTCTCTCGCTGCCGGTGGATACGATCTCGATCTCCATGCGCAAGCTGTTGGCGTTGAAAGGCCTGCGCGAGACCGACTACCGCGTGAAGGAGCTGGTCGGCACGCCGGTGCGTTTCGAATGCCTCAAGCGAGGCGAATGCGACGCCGTTCCGCTCGGCCAACCGGACGACCTGATCGCCGTGGGTCAAGGTTACAAGCGGCTCGGCGTCTCGACCGAGGCGGTGGCGGCGTTCCAGTTCCAAGTCATCGCCGCGCGGCGAGCCTGGGCGCAGGCCAACACCGATACCGTCGTGCGCTTCATCCGCACCATGGCAGCCGCCTTCAGGTTCATCCGCGATGGCGCCAATCGCGGCGAGGTCATCAAGGCCATGGTGGAGTTGACCGGAGCATCGGAAGACATCGCCCGGCAGACGCTGGCGCTTTATTTCGAGCCCGACCGCGGCGTCCTGCCGAAGCAGGCGGAGATCGATCTTGCGGGCCTGGGGCAGGTGATCGCCTTCATGGGCGAGGGCGGCGCGCTCAAGCCGCCGCTGCCGGCGCCCGAGCGGTTTGTGGATTTGCAGTATCTGCGGGCAGCAGGGGTGCAATGAAGCGTAGGTGACGATCAATACCGCTCGATCTTCTTGATCTCCACCACCCGGTTCCAGCGCGCCGCGTCGCGCTCGATATAGTCCCGCATCTGTTCGGGCGTGGTCGGGGTCGGCACGTTGCCGACGCCGGCGAGCTTGTCGCGGATATCCGGCAGCTTGAGGATTTCGCCGATCTCGCGGTTCAAGCGATCGACGATCGGCCGCGGCGTGCCGGCGGCCATGGCGAGGCCGAGCCAGGAGATGACCTCGAAGCCGGGCAGGGTCTCGGCGATCGCCGGGATGTCCGGCTCCAGCACGAAGCGCTCGCGCGATGACACCGCCAACCCGCGCAAGGTGCCGCCTTTGATTTGAGCGAAGGCGACGGTTCCAGTCTCGACCATCACGTCGAGCCTGCCGCCCAGCAGGTCCTGCACGATCTGGGTATTGCCGCGGTAGGGGATGCCCCGGATCGTGGTGCCGGCCTCGACGTTGATCAATTCACCGATCAGGTGGTGGACGCTGCCCGGCAGGTTCATGCCGTAGGTCATGCCGTCGGGCGCGGCCTTGGCGCGGGCGATGAGCTCGCCGAACGACTTGATCGGCGAATTCGGCGCGGTCGCGACCACCATGGGGTAGCCGGAGACCAGCGTGACGAAGGCGCAGTCCTTGATCGGGTCGTAGGACAGCGATTTAGCGACCGCCGCGCGGGCCGAGAACGCGCCGGTGAGCATTCCGACCGTGTAGCCGTCGGGCTGCGATTTGGCGACGTTGTTCCAGGCGGTCACGCCGCCCACCGCGGCGTTCTCCACCACCACCGCCTGGCCGAGCCGCTCGGTGAGCTTGTCCGCCAGGAGCCGGCTGACGAAATCCGGGCTGCCGCCCGCCGGCGTCGCGGTGACGATCCGGACCGTGCGGGACGGCCATTGCTGGGCCGCCAGCGGCGAGGCGGCAGCGATAGCCGCGGCAAACAGGGTAGGGAGCGTCAAAATTCGCATCGGCATCTGCATGGCTGGGATCTGCTCGGGCGGATGTTATCACCAGCGCTCGGGCAGGACAGCGTGCCTCGCGGCCGCAGCCCAAGCGCCTTGGTTCACTGCAATCGACCATTTTGTGATGGCCATCACATCGCGCCGAGTGGGCTCCATTAGGCTCCCGACCATCGAAGAGCGATCGTGCTCTTCGTCGATCACAGGGGAATACCATGAAGAAGCTCATTCTCGCCGCCGCGACCGTTGCTCTTCTCGGCACCGCCGCGACTTCGACCGCCGACGCCGCGGCTGGCTGCCCGAAGTGGGCATGCGGTAGCAACGGCGTGCAACTCAACGGCATTTCGAGGAACGGCATGCACTTCAACGGCTGGCGGACCAACGGCCTTGGGAAGAATGGCCTTGGGAGGAACGGCATGTGGTTCAACGGCATCCAGACCCACGGGATGGGGGCGAACGGCTTGACAAAGCCGGTCGAACCCACGGCGCCCGTCGTCGACGCCGTGGTTCTGCCCTCAGGCGAAACCGTCGACCTGCGCTAGCCCGATCGGCGGATTGGAAACCAACACCTCGATGGCGCTAAGCTGCGGCAACCCGGCGAGTCCGGGGCCGACGGTCATGATCTTGCAGATGCACAAGCTTGGTCTCGCGGCAATGCTGGCCGTTATCGTGCCGGCCATGGCTTCGGCGCAGGCGTCGCTGACGGTCGAGGGCACGGAATTCGTGCTGACCAAGGCCGGCGGCGGTCTTGCGAAGCTCCGACCTCGTGGGCGCGACGCTGAAGATCCGCGTCGGCGGCAAGGACGTCGAAGTCACGATCAGAAGCGTGCAGGACGACCGCGAAGCCGTCGGCGGCCGCATCGTGTTGCATCATTTCGTCGTCAAGGACGAAAACGGCGGACAGGCGGACATGTGCGCGCCGGACGCGGAGGGGCGCAGCCTCGGCTTTCCGGTGCCCGACGGCGGCGGCGGTTTCGACCTCACTTGCACCAGCGGTGCCGTCGGCAAATGCATCCGCTGGGGTTATCGGCCCTGGGAGGAGCGGCCCGGCGGCCCGCCGCTTGGCCCGCTGCATCAGGCCTGCGTGCATATGGCGCGCGCCGACTACGGCGGCGACGGCTACCCAACGACGCGCGACGGAACCATGATCTACTTTTGCGACCGCTTCGGCATTCACGCCTGCGAGAAGGATGCGCCGATGGCATTCGAGGCAGGCTGGGGAAAAGACGGCGCAATATGCGTCGCCCGGCCGCGCATCCGCGAAAACATTTCCCTGGCGAGCTCGCCGAGCGATACCCGAAGCTCGCGCCGCGCCTCGGCGCCTCATGCACCGAAGACGGCGCCAAGAGCAACCCCGCCGCGCTGCTGTTCAACCGTTCGCAAGAGTGACGGGCGCGCCGGGCGCAATCGCCGGGCGTATGGATCGGTCTATTTTTCCGCCGCCTTGGCGGCGTCCCACAGCGCATCCATCTCGGAGAGAGTCGCGTCTTGGGGAGTCTTGCCGCGCGCGGCGAGCGCCCGCTCGATGGCGCCGAAGCGGCGCTCGAATTTCGCATTGGTCGCGCGCAGCACCGCCTCCGGATCGGCGTCCAGATGGCGCGCCAGGTTGACGACCGCGAACAGGAGATCGCCGACCTCGGCACCGGCCGCGGCGCGGTTGCCGGCCTTGAGATCGCTCTCGATCTCGTCCGCTTCCTCGCGGATTTTCGCCAGCACCGCCAGCGGATCGTTCCAGTCGAAGCCGACCTGGCCGGCCTTGGCCTGCAGCTTGAGGGCGCGGGTGAGGGCAGGGAGCGCGACCGGGACGCCGGCAAGGATGGAAGCGCGCTCGTCCGCGCCTTCTCCTTTCACCTGCCGTGCCTTCTCTTTTTGTAATTTTTCCTCAGCCTTGATTTGCTCCCACAAGCCTTCGACCGCCTCGGCGGTGAGGCCGCGCGCATCTCCGAACACATGCGGATGCCGGCGCAGGAGTTTCTCGGTGATGGTTTGGATCACGTCGCCGAAATCGAAGGCGCCTTGCTCCTGCGCCATGCGGGCATGAAACACGACCTGCAGCAGGAGATCGCCCAGCTCATCGCGCAGGTCGTCGAGATCGCCCCGCGCGATGGCGTCGGCGACTTCGTAGGCTTCCTCGAGGGTGTAAGGCGCGATGGTCGTGAAATTCTGCTGCAGATCCCACGGGCAGCCGGTGCCGGGGGTGCGCAGCGCCGCCATGATGTCGAGAAGCCGGGCGATATCGCGGGAGGGAGTCATGGGGAATCCGGACGACGGAGGACAGATAAGCATAGCGTATGATCCTTTGCGTCCGCTGTCCTCCGTCGTCCATTGTCGGGGCAACACTCGCTGGATGGATGGCCGAATTTCTCTACGAAATCGGCCAATTCGGAACGGGGGAACACGTGCTTTCCGGCTCGCGGCCGCGACCCCGGGCCCCTGGGATGCGGCGAAAAGGCTTGCCGGTCGGCACTCTCCACGGCGCAATTTGGTGGATGAATGGGGCAAGACGCGGCAGACTGACCGGCGCGCCGGCCTGGGCAGCTGGTCCCGAGCATAACCAATAATCGGCCGGTGCGATGACCGGATGGGAGGATTCCTCATGAGTGACAATCACGCGTCCCGTCGGGACATTCTCAAGGGCGGCAGCGCCTTTGCATTCGGCTTGACGCTCGGCTCGACGGCCGGTCCGCTGCGCGCCCAAACCCGCCAGATGGGGGCGCGCGAGAAGGAGCTCTACGAGGCCGCCAAGAAGGAGGGCGAGCTGACTTGGTACACCGCCCATTCCGACGACGTGACCGCGCAGGCGCTCGGCCGCACGTTCGAATCGATGTATCCGGGCCTCAAGGTTAACGTCGTGCGCACCACGGCCCAGGTTGCCTTCCAACGCGTCTCGCAGGAGGTCAAGGCCGGCGCCATGCAGGTCGACGTGCTCAGCTCGACCGATATCGGGCACTACGTCTACCTCAAAGAGAAAACCCTGCTCGAGAAATACGTACCGGAGAACGCCACCAAGGTGCTCGACATCTATCAGGGCTACGATCCCGACGGCTTCTACTTCGTCACCTCGGGCGGTCTGGTGGCCATGGCGCACAATACCGCTAAGCTGCCCGCGGCCGAGGCGCCGAAGAACTGGACCGACCTCGCCGATCCGAAATGGAAGGACAAGATCTCGTTCGGCCACCCGGGCTTCAGCGGCTATGTCGGCACCTGGACGGTGATGATGCGCAAGCTCTACGGCTGGCAGTTCTTCGACAAGCTGGCCAAGAACAACCCGCAGATCGGCCGCTCGATCAACGACACCGTCACCATGCTCAACGCCGGCGAACGCGTGGTGGCCGGCCACTCTCCCTCCGGGCCGACGCAGCAGAGTGCGCAGAAGGGCAATCCGCTGGCGATGATCTGGCCGACCGACGGCACGGTGCTGATCATCGCGCCGTCCGGCATCATGAAAGGCGCCAAGCATCCCAACGCGGCGCGCCTGTACATGGAATATCTGCTGACGGCCGAAGCGTCCAAGGTCTGGGTCGACCACTTCCACGAGCCGGTGCGGCCCGAAGCTTCGCCGCTGCCGGGCATCAAGTCGGCCAAGGAGTTGAAGACGATCCGCCCGACGGTGGAGGAGATCAGCAAAGGCATTCCCGAGGTGATCAAGCAGTGGCGCGATACGTTCGGCGTGTAACGTCGCGCGCGCCGGGCTCGTCTCGATGAGCAGCGGCCTCGACGCGCTGCCGCAGCCGGCGGCGCAGAACGCGCTCGTCCGGCGCTTGCGCTTCATCGAACCCAGCATGATCCTCTGGGTGTTGACGATCGCGGTGCTGGTCTTGCTGGTGGCGTCACCGCTGGTGCGGCTCGTCGTTTCAAGCTTGCAGGAACCGGAGGCGGGCGGGCTCACGCTCGCGAATTACCGCGAAGCCTACGGCAGCTGGCGCCACCTTCGCGCCTTGTTGCGCTCGCTGGAGCTCGGCGTCGGCGTCGCGGTGCTCGCCGCCGTGTTCGGCGTGCCGATCGCCTGGGCGATCTCGCGCACCGACATGCCGGCCAAGGGCCTGATCCGCCTGATGGTGCTCGCCGCCTTCATCACTCCGCCCTATCTCGCCGCCATCGGCTGGATTCTGCTGGCCGGCCCGAATGCCGGCTGGCTCAACAAGGCCTGGATGGAGCTCACCGGCGCGGGCCAGGGCATCTTCAACATCTATTCGATGCCCGGATTGATCCTGGTCATCGCCATCACGTCGTTCCCCTACATTTTCGTATTCGTGAACGCTGCGCTCGATCTTGTTTCCTCCGAAATGGAGGATGCGGCACAGATCCTCGGTGCCAGCAAGTACTACACGACCTTTCGCATCACCTTGCCGCTCGTGCTGCCGGCCATCCTGGGCGGGCTGATCATCAGTTTTCTCGAAGCGATCGCCGTCTTCGGCGCGCCGGCGCTGATCGCGTTGCCGGCGCGCTTTCACGTCGTGTCGACGCAGCTCTGGCAGTTCTTCGAGCATCCGGTGCAGGTGGAAGTCGCCGCCGCCTATGCCATGCCGCTGCTGCTGATCACCATGCTGATGTTCTACCTGCAGAGCGTCATTCTCGGGCGCAAGGGCTATGCGTCAGTCACCGGCAAAGGCGGCGAGCGTCGCCTGTTGCGGCTCGGGCCTTGGCGCTGGGTGATGCTGGGCTATGCGCTGCTGGTTTGCCTGCTGGCCGTGCTGTTGCCGATGGTGGTGTTGCTGCAGGCCGCCTTCGCCAAGGCGTGGGGCAGGGGCTTCTCGCTCGACAATTTCACGCTCGGCAATTTCCGTTATCTGCTGTTCGAGCAGACGCAGGCGCAGCAGGCGATCATCAACACGCTGGTCTATTCCGCCGTCACCGCGTTCGCCGCAATCGGCCTTGCGCTGGCGATCGCCTATGTGGTGAGCCGCAAGCTCGTTCCCTGGACTAACGTGCTCGTCTTCCTTTGCATGGCGCCGTTCGTTATCCCGGGGGTGGTCCTGGCGATCGGCTTCTATGCCGCCTATGCGCCGCCGCCGCTCGCGCTCTACGGCACCGGAATGATTCTCATCCTGGCCTACATGACGCGGTTCTTGCCGATCGCCTACAGCTCCAGCTCGGCCGGCATGCGCAGCATCAATCCGGAGATGGAGGAGGCGGTGCGCATCCTCGGCGGCGGGCGGCTGCTGGCCATCCGCAAAGTGTTGGCGCCGTTGCTCAAGAAAAACCTCGCCGGCGCGTGGATCCTGGTGTTCATTCCGGCGGCGCGCGAACTATCCTCGGCGATCTTCCTGGTGGGGCCGCAGACGCGGGTGATGTCGGTGATGCTGTTCGACCTTTCCGAGGAGGGGAATTTCGAGGTGCTCGCCGCGCTCGGGGTCATCCTGCTGGTGCTGACGGTGGCGGTCGCGGCCATCGGCTTCCGCCTCATCGGCCGCGATTTCATGCTGCGGAGAAACGTATGAGCCGGCTCACGCTGCGCGGGATCGGCAAGCGCTTCGGCGACGTGGCCGCCGTGCAGGACTTCGATCTCGACCTCGTCTCGGGCGAATTCGTCTCGCTGCTTGGCCCTTCGGGGTGCGGCAAGACCACGACGCTGCGCATGATCGCCGGTTTCATCGATCCGACCGCCGGCACCATCGCGATGGAGGGTCAGGTGATCTCCTCGCCGGCCGGATCGGTCCCGCCGGAGCGGCGGCGGATGTCGATGATATTCCAGAGCTACGCGGTGTGGCCGAACATGACGGTGCAGGAGAACGTCGCCTTCGGCCTCAAGTTGCGCAAGCTTGCGGGCGGGGAAGTGCGCCAGCGCGTGGGCGAGATGCTTGATGTCGTGCGCATGGGCCACCTGGCCGAGCGATACCCGGCCGAGCTGAGCGGCGGACAGCAGCAGCGGGTGGCGCTGGCGCGCGCGCTCGTCATCAAGCCCGCCGTGCTGCTCCTCGACGAGCCGTTGTCCAATCTCGATGCCAACTTGCGCGAGGAGATGCGCTTCGAAATCCGCCGCCTGCACGAGGCGTTCCGCATCACCACCGTCTACGTCACCCACGACCAGGCCGAGGCCATGGTGACCTCCGATCGCATTGCGGTGATGAATCAGGGCCGCCTCGAGCAGGTGGACGAGCCGCACGCGATCTACACCAAGCCGAAGACCCGTTTCGTGGCCGGCTTCATCGGCCGGACCAACTTCATCGAGGGCTCCTGCAACGGGTCCGACGTGGTCTTCGACCAGTTCGTCGTCCCGCGCAGCGCGCTCGAGCGTGGTGACACGCTCTCCGGAAAGGTGACGTTTTCGGTGCGTCCGCAGAGCATGCGGCTCATGCGTGCCCGACCCGCCGCGGCAGACGGGCCGGGCGTTGAGGTGAAGGTCATCGAGCGCGCCTATCTCGGCGACTTCTGGAGCTACGTCGTGGTTCCTGGCCAAGGCGCGACGCGCATCAAGGTGACGACGCCGCCGCTGGAGATTTACGGCGTCGGCGACACCGCCT
>WNFU01010089.1_pt1 | contig 10529 bp, 14 predicted proteins | sample 5400121 | NCBI WGS metagenome assembly WNFU01 (sample SAMN13153360, study PRJNA577476) | soil metagenome | isolation source: 100 cm soil or saprolite under grassland replicate 1 | place: USA:California | collected 2016-06-15
TTGAGAGACGCCTCGAATGCCGAACTCATCCGCCGGCCTTTGAGGCCGGAGTGTGCTCAACGACGTAGCTGAACTCCACGCTCCGGACTCTAGGGAAGTCTCGCATGCTCGCCTCGACGCACACTCGTTGCCGATCGCAGCGGGCCGTGGTGGATTCGAGTCACGTGCAGGCGAAAAAGGGGGCTCCGAGACGGGCCCGATCCCGGTTGATCGAGCCAGAAACGGTTCCAAGCACCACCTCCTGGTCGACGCCACGGGGATCCCGCTCGCCTGGACCGTCACAGGCGGCAACCGCAACGACGTAACCCAGCTGATCCCGCTGATCGAGAGGGTGCCGCCCGTGCGCGGCAAGGTCGGCCGTCCGCGCCGCCGGCCCGACCGGATCACGGCCGACCGCGGCTACGACCACGACAAGTACCGGCGCGAACTACGACGGCGCGGCATCGCCTCGGAGATCGCTCGCCGCCAAACAGAGCACGGCTCTGGCCTCGGCCGCGTCCGCTGGGTCGTCGAGCGCACCTTCGCCTGGCTGCATCACCTCAAGCGGCTGCTCGTCCGCTACGACCGCCGCCACGAGATCCACGAAGCCTTCCTCGCTATAGGCTGCTGCCTCGTCTGCTTCAGGAGGCTGCAGAACTCATTGTGAATCGAGTACTAAGACCACGGAAGCCACCACCCGGAGAGTCACTGCAGCTGCGGGTGCGGCAGGGGTGTGTTCTGGACTCGACCGACCTACTACGCGCGCACGAACATCTGCACGAGGGGCACCAGGTTCAGGTCGACCATCAACCGTGGCGACTCGGGCGGACTGCTGCTTCTTCGAGACCGGCGCGGGACCCTCCGTCAGGTCGGCGTCAACGGCACTCTGCTCGGACAGCACGACCAAGCTCTACGCAGGCTTCACCTCGGTTCCCGTGGAGAGGAAATGGATAGCCGGCGCAATTCGGTCGTTGCGGACCGGCTGAGAACCTGTTTGCTATGTTCACTGCGTAGCCGGATGGCGGAGGATGAGACGTGAGGGAACGGCGCGCACGCCTGAGCCTGATCACGGTCGCCACGTTGGCAGTGGTCGTCCCCGGTGGGGCGGCCGGCTTAGCCGAGCATTCGAGTGGGCTCGCCGCTGGAGGTGGGCCCGTTGCCTCCTACAGCGTGACGCAGGAGCCGGATGGCTCGTACAGCGCCACGCTCGCCGCCGGCGACCGGGTCTACGCCAAGACGCCGACCCTGCTCCCCGCAGACAAGACGGGTGCCTCCGGAGTGCGGACCTCCCACCTCTACGAGCAGCCGGCGACGAACCCGTGGCAGCTCCAGGCCACGCTTCCCGGGGCGGTGATCAAGGACATCTCGTTCGCCAGCCCGACCGTCGGCTACATCGCCGCGGAGCTCGGCAGGGTGTGGAAGACAACCGACGGCGGCAACACATGGACCCGGATCATGAACCTGGGCTCCCCCTACTACTGGTACGGCGTCGACGCGCTCTCCGAGAACGATGTCGTCATCTCCGGGTTCGACAACTCCAACTGGCGGGGGCTCCTTCGGTGGAGCCACGACGGAGGCCAGACGTGGAGCTCAGACGTGGTGCTCACCACGCACGGCTGGTCGAATCGGGTCCGGTTCGCCGACGATCAGCACGGTTTGGTGGTCGACGTGATCGCTCAGGACAGGCTCGACGCCCACTACACGACGACCGGCGGCCAGACGGAGGCCGACTGGACCGCGACGACGATCGCCCCGTGGACCGGCTGGTTCGGAAACCAGTTCAGCCTTCTGCCCAACCTCCGGGCGCGCGTCTCGGGAATCCACTACTGCGACAGCCTCGACGGCGGCGCAGGGGCCGAGCTGGACGCCTGCGACCACTCGGACCCCAGCCCCGGTTACCCGAGCATTCAGGTGTGGTGCGCCGGCTACAACAGCTCGTTCGTCGGCAAGGTGTACACCCTGAAGCTCTCGGCGTCGAGTGGATGAGACGGGTCGAGGGTCGCTTCGCAGAGGCCGCCGGCGCGAGACCTGACGCTGGCGGCGCTGCTCAGTCGTCGACCGTGGATTTCAGCGCCTTCCAGCAGCCGCGACCGGATCGAGCCTGAGTAAGAAAGAATGAAAGAAAACCCGCTCACCATGCGGGTTTCTTGCTCACCACGAGAAACAGGGGCGGCAGGACTCGAACCTGCAACCCCCGGTTTTGGAGACCGGTGCTCTGCCAATTGAGCTACGCCCCTGGGTTCGTCCACCGATTGTACTGCCGGGTTTTCGGACCAGTAGAGTCGCGGCCGTGGCCGTTTCCTCGCGCCGTGCTCTGGGCGTTCTCTTCGTCCTGCTCGCCGTCCTCTTCGCCGGGATCGCCTACGCGGCCGCCGTGGGGGGCGTCTGGGTGATCGTGGTCGCAAGCGTCGCGCTCGCGCTCTGGATCGGCAGTTTCGGGCTGCGGGCCCTCCTCGTGAGTCGGGGTCGCTGAGGATTGGTGGCCCGGGGTCGTATTCTCTAGCCGTGGCGCAGACCGACGAGACCCAGGAGCTGTGGCAGGAGTTCGCCAAGTCGCGCGACAAGGCCGTTCGCGACCGGCTGATCCTCACCTACGCGCCGCTCGTCAAGTACGTCGCCGGGCGCCTGGGTAGCGGCCTCCCCGCGCACGTGGACGAGGGCGATCTGGTCTCGTACGGGCTGCTCGGGCTGATCGGCGCGATCGAGCGCTACGACCCCGACCGGGACGTCAAGTTCGAGACGTATGCCATCTCCCGGATCAAGGGCGCGATCATCGACGAGCTGCGCGCGCTGGACTGGGTGCCTCGGTCGGTGCGCGCGCGGGCGCGCCACATCGAGCGTGCGATCGCAGAGCTGGAGGGGAAGCTGCACAGGGCGCCGACGGACGAGGAGATCGCGGAGAAGCTCGGCATCGAGGTCGAGGAGCTCGAGGAGAGCCTGAGCGAGATCTCGCGCTCCTCGATCGGCGCGCTCGACGAGCTCTGGACGATTTCCTCGTCCGGCGGCGACCAGGTCGCTCTCATCGACACGATCGAGGACACGACCGGCCCCGAGCCGCAGTCGGCGCTCGCCGAGACCGAGCTCAAGGAGGCGCTCGGCGAGGCGATCGCCTGGCTCCCGGAACGGGAGAAGCTCGTCGTCACGCTCTACTACTACGAGGAGCTGACCTTGCGCGAGATCGGTGAGGTACTGGGCGTCACCGAGTCGCGGGTCTCGCAGCTGCATACGAAGGCGATCCTGCGCCTGAAGGCACGTCTCGGCGGAGCGCCCGCGCGCGCCGACGCGGAGTAGCCGCGTCACGATCTGTCGCCGGCCGGGGCCTCGCTAAGATCGCCCCAACCCAGCCGAGGAGGAGCTTTCGCATGGCCGCAGTCGAGCCCGGAAAGATTCGTAACGTCGCCGTCGTCGGTCACCGCGGGACCGGCAAGACGTCGCTCGTCGAGGCGATGCTCTTCCAGGCCGGCGCCACGAACCGCCTCGGAGTCGTCGAGCAGGGCACGACCGTCTCGGACTGGGACGAGGACGAGCAAGAGCGGGAGATGTCGATTTCCGCGTCGCTCAGCCACCTCGAGTGGCAGGGCCGGAAGATCAACCTGATCGACACGCCGGGAGAGCCGAGCTTCCAGGGGGATGCGATCTCGGCGCTGCACGTCGTCGAGGGCGCGCTCATCACGGTCAGCGGCGTCATGGGCGTCGAGGTGCAGACCGGCCGCAACTGGCAGCGCGCCGAGGATCTCGGCCTCTCGCGCCTCGTCTTCGTGAACATGCTCGACCGCGAGCGGGCCGATTTCTTCCGCACGCTCGAGCAGCTCCGCACGCAGCTCTCGCAGCAGTGCGTCGCCGTTCACCTCCCGATCGGGGCCGAGCACGAGCTGACTGGCATCGTCGACCTCCTGCACATGACGGCGTACACGAGCCCGGAGGGCGGCCGCGAGGAGAAGCCGGGCGAGATCCAGGCCGAGCTCGCCGACCAGGTGGCCGAGTACCGCGAGAAGCTCCTCGACTCGGTCGTCGAGACGGACGAGGGGCTGATGGAGCGCTACCTGGACGGCCAGGAGCTCGGCGCCGAGGAGGTCGCCGCCGCGCTGAAGACGGCCGTCACCCGCGGCGAGCTGTTTCCGGTCGCCTGCGGGGTGTCGACCAAGAACCTCGGCACAACGGCGCTACTCGATCTCCTCGTCGAGGGCATTCCGTCACCGGCGAAGAAGGGGACGCCGATCGCGGTGGACGGCGCGGGCACCGCGGCCTTCGTCTTCAAGACCGTCGCCGATCCGTTTGCCGGCCGGATCAACGTCTTCCGGGTGCTCGCGGGGACGGTCGGCTCCGATGCGACGCTGACGAACGCGCGCACGCACAACAAGGAGCGAGTCGGCCAGCTGCTCACGCTCCAGGGCAAGGAGCACGAGTCCGCGAGCGAGTTCGGCGAGGGCGACATCGGCGCGGTCTCGAAGCTGAAGGACGTGATGACCGGCGATCTGCTGCTCGACGCCGACCAGGAGCTCGAGCTGCCGAGCCTCGACTTCCCGGAGCCCGTGATGAGCTTCGCGATCACCCCGAAGGCGAAGGGCGACGAGGAGAAGGTCGCATCGTCGCTCCGGCGCCTGAGCGAGGAGGATCCGACGCTCAGCCTCCGCCGCGACCCGCAGACCGGCGAGCAGCTCCTCTCGGGAATGACGCAGATGCACGTCGAGGTGGCCGTCGACCGGCTCAAGCGCCGGTTCGGGGTCGAGGTCGACCTCCGCCAGCCGCGCGTTCCCTACCTGGAGACGATCCGCAAGGAGGCCAAGGGCCACGGGCGCTACAAGAAACAGACTGGCGGGCGCGGCCAGTTCGGCGACTGCCACATCGTGCTCGAGCCGCTCGAGGGTCATACGGGATACGAGTTCGAGGACAAGATCGTCGGCGGGGTGATCCCGCAGGGCTTCCGGCCCGCCGTGGACAAGGGGATTCAGGAAGCCATGCAGCGAGGCGAGCTTGCCGGCGCCCCGGTCCAGGGCGTCCGCGTGCGCCTCGTCGACGGCTCGTACCACACCGTCGACTCGTCGGAGATGGCGTTCAAGATCGCCGGCTCGATGGCCTTCAAGCAGGCCTATGAGCAGGCCGATCCGGTGCTGCTGGAGCCGATCATGGAGGTCGACGTGACGGTGCCCGACGACACCGTGGGCTCGGTCAACGGCGACCTGAACTCCCGGCGAGGCCGGCTCCAGGGGATGGAGCCGACCGGCGGGATGACCCGCATCAAGGCCGAGGTGCCGATGGCGGAGATGCTCACGTACGGCCAGGCGCTGACGTCGATGACCGGAGGGCGCGGCGACTACCACATGCAGTTCCTGCGCTACGACGAGGTCCCGACCCACGTCGCCCAGAAGCTGATCGAAGAGACGAAGAAGGAGCGCGAAGAGGCGAAGGTCTAAGCCGAAGAAAGTCCGGTGCGCGCTGTGCGCGCACCATGACGACTTTCTTCGGGATGTCTCCGAGGGCGTGCGTGTGCGGAGGCAGGCAAAGCCCACCTCCGCGCCGGTCTGGCGTCGCCGCACGCCCTGCCAGGCTTCCGCCGCGGGCTATCCGTCTAGAGCTTCACGCTCTCCGACTGCTCTTTCTTGAGCCGGCCGATCAGGTCGGCTACGTCTGCGAGCTCCTGCTCGAGGTCGCGCTGGTATTCCTCGAGCCGCTCGAGAACGCGTTCCGGCTCGTACCAGCGACGGCCGACGCCGCCGCGATGGGAACGTCGATGTCTGTGGTGCATGGTCACCCCCTTCCCTGCTCGTAGCGTTCGCTGAAAGCTGTGATCTGCTGCTCGATCTTTCGGAAGGCCTCGACCCATTGAGCGAGCACGCGCCGTCCGGATTGCGTGATGACGTAGGTGCGCTTCGCCGGACCGGGCGCTGCGTCGTGCCAGGTCGAGTCGACGAGCCCCTCGCGCTCGAGGGAGCGGAGGATGCGGTAGAGGTTGCCCATGTCGATCCGCTCTCCGGGCATGAGCGTCTCGAGCTGCTCCAGGAGCTCGTAGCCGTGACCGGGGCTATCCCGAAGGACGAGGAGGACGGCGGGCTCGGTGAAGCGCTCGAGCCGCGCGCGCACACGCCAGCGGCCGGGGCCGATGCGCCGCCTGCAGCGGGCGCTCCGGGGGAGCTGCCGGCCCCTCACGACCCTAGCAGCGAGTTACAGTGTAAAACACACATAGGGTCGCAGCTTACAGGTTCGGATGGTCGCGGCGGGTGGGCTATAGTCGCGCCCCATGCGGCAGCCCCGCACACTCGCCGCGCAAACGTGCGCAATTTGCGACCGGACGCTGCTCGTGGGCGAGCGCACGACCCGCTTCTCGCCGGACGGCGTGGAGTTCGTCGACGTCTGCCCGCTGTGCCAGGAGATCGCCGCGGAACAGGGCTGGCTGAAGGAGGGCAGCCCCACGACTCCGACCTTCGAGGAAGAGCCGCGGCGGAAGCGGTTCAGCCTCGGCACGTTCCTCGACCCACGGCGGGCCGACCCCGACGAGACGCTCGCGCCCGAGCCGATCCTCCGCCGCCTCTCCGAGCGAGAGCGGGCGATGGTCGAGGCCGCCGATCTCTTCAACGCGAGCCCCTACCGGCGCACGGTCGGTGGGATCGCGAAGAGCCTCGGCCGTCCGAACGTCAGCGTCGTTCCTCTCTCGGGCGTGAACACGGAGGTCGTGGTGACCGTCGCCTGGGACATCTCGTGGTACCAGTACCGCGTCCTCTTCGACTCCGCGCAGCCCGTGCGGCTCGCCGAGCGCGGCCATGAGCCGGCCGAGCTCGAGCCGTCCTTCCGGGCCTGGAATGCGCGGGTCGACGTCGACGGCCGCGTCGTGCCCGAGATCGCGCGGCTCTAGCCGGAGCGGGATACCCGCCTACAATCTGAGCAGGATGATCTACTGCGTGATCCCCCGCGAGCTCGAGGACGACCTCTTCGACAAGATGGTCGAGTACTACAAGGACAACCCGAACGTGACCGTGATCGTCGACCGCCGCGAAGGTCCCGACCGGCGGAAGCACCGCGACAGCGGCGGGAAGCGCGAGCTCCGAGACCGCCGCCGGCCGCGGATCCCCGGCACCTTCCTCGAGGCCGAAGGCACGCCGGAAGAGCAAGGCTAGAATCGCGCCGTGGCCCTCCTGGGCGCGAAGACATTCCAGAACTACATCGCCGGCGAGTGGGTCGATGCGGCCTCGGGCGAGACGTTCGAGAGCACGAGCCCGGCCGACGGCGAGACGCTCGGCATCTTCCCGCGCTCGGGCCGGGCCGACGTCGAGCGGGCCGTCGAGGCGGCCAAGCAGGCGTTCGAGGACTGGCGCCTCGTGCCGGCGCCGAAGCGCGGCGAGATCCTCTTCCGTTTCGGCCAGCTCCTTGCGGACGGGAAGGAAGACCTCGCCGAGCTGATGACGCACGAGATGGGCAAGGTGCTGCCCGAGGCGCGCGGCGACGTCCAGGAGGCGGTCGACATGGCCTTCTACATGGGCGGCGAGGGACGGCGCCTCTTCGGCCAGACGACGCCCTCGGAGCTGCGCGACAAGTTCAACATGAGCGTCCGGATGCCGATCGGCGTCGTCGGCGTGATCACGCCCTGGAACTTCCCGATCGCGATCCCTTCCTGGAAGATCCTGCCCGCGCTCGTCTGCGGGAACACGGTCGTCTTCAAGCCTGCGACCGACACGCCGGCGCTCGGCGAGCGCTTCGTCGAGCTGCTTGCGGAAGCCGGCGTCCCGCCCGGAGTCGTCAACGTCGTCCACGGGGGCGGGGGAGAGGTCGGGAACGCGATCGTCACCCATCCGGACGTGCCCGTGATCACGCTCACCGGCTCACGCGACACCGGTGTCGCGGTGACGAAGGCCGCAGCGGAGCGGCTGAAGCACGTCCATCTCGAGCTGGGCGGCAAGAACGCGATCATCGTCCTCGACGACGCGGATCTCGACCTTGCCGTCGAGGGCATCCTCTGGTCGGCCTTCGGCACCTCCGGCCAGCGCTGCACCGCAGCGAGCCGGGTCATCGCGCACGAGGCTGTGTACGACCAGCTCGTCTCGAGGCTCGTCGCCGAGGCCGAGCGCCTGCGGCTCGGAGTCGGCTGGGACGAGGATACGGATGTCGGTCCGGTCATCAACCAGGCGGCGCTCGAGAAGATCCACTCCTACACGGGGATCGGCCGCGACGAGGGCGCGACGCTCCTCACCGGCGGCGAGATAGCCTCGGGAGACGGGCTCGGCAAGGGCTTCTACTACCGGCCGACGATCTTCGGCGACGTCGACCCGCAGATGCGTATAGCGCAGGAGGAGATCTTCGGTCCGACGACCGCCGTCATCAAGGTTCGTGATGCCGACGAGGCGATCCAGGTCTCGAACGGAATCGAGTACGGGCTCTCGTCGTCGATCTTCACGCGGGATGTCAACCGCGCCTTCCGCGCGATGCGCGACCTCAAGGCCGGGATCACGTACATCAACGCCGGCACGATCGGCGCCGAGGTGCACCTGCCGTTCGGCGGCACGAAGGGCACGGGAAACGGGCACCGCGAGGCCGGCCAGGCGGCGCTCGACTTCTTCACCGAGTGGAAATCGATTTACGTCGACTACTCGGGCAAGCTGCAGAAGGCCCAGATCGACACCGCCGAGTAGGCGAGTGCCGCCCCGGAAGATCGCCGTCGTCGGGACGACCGGCTCGGGCAAGACGATGCTTGCCGAACAGCTCGCCGAGTACCACGACGTGCCTCACGTCGAGCTCGACGCTCTCCATTGGGGGCCGAACTGGACAGAGCCCACGGCGGATGAGTTCCGGGCCCGCGTGCGGGCCGCGCTGCCTGACGCCGGCTGGGTCGTCGACGGACACTACGGCGGCAAGCTCGGCGATCTCGTGCTGGGCCAGGCCGACCTCGTCGTCTGGCTCGATCCTCCGCTCCGGACGATCCTCGGGCGGCTCTGGAAGCGGACGCTGCGCCGCATTCGTGGAGGCGACGAGCTCTGGGGTGGGAACCGCGAGACTTGGCGCGCCGCTTTCTTGAGCCGCAACTCCCTCTTCGTCTGGGCGCTCAAGACCCATTTCCGCCGCCGCCGCACGCTCTTGGCCACCCTCGCTCCACTCAACGCCGTCCGGCTCCGCTCGCCCAGGGAGGCGGACGCGTGGCTCGAGCGCTACCTGGAAGCGGATTCGTGATCGTCCAGAGCTTTGTGTGAAAGTCAGGACGTGAACCGCAAGCTGGTCGTCTTCGTTCCGCCTGATGCGCTCGACACGATTCGGGACGCGCTCTTCGCCGCCGGCGCCGGGCGAATCGGCGACTACGAGCGCTGTTCGTGGTACACGGAAGGCACCGGAACGTTTCTCGCCGGCGAAGCGGCCGATCCGACCCTCGGTGAACGCGGCCGCGAGGAGCGGGTGCCCGAGCTGCGGCTGGAGACGGTCTACCCCGCGGAGCGCGAGGCGGAGGTCGTCCAGGCTCTCCGCGCGGCGCATCCGTACGAGGAGCCGGCCTTCGATCTCTACCCGCTCGCGTGAAGGCGAGGCTCTCGACCGACGGCGGAGCGCGGGGAAATCCCGGGCCGGCCGCTTATGGCTACGTGCTGGAGGCCGAAAACGGAACGGTGCTGGCTGCGCACGGGGAGGCGATCGGCGTGGCGACGAACAACGTCGCCGAGTACCGGGCGCTCGTCGAGGGCCTGCGCAAGGCCGCGGAGCTCGGCGTGGCGGAGCTCGAGGTCGTCTCTGACTCCGAGCTGCTCGTCCGCCAGATGAGCGGGGAGTACAAGGTCAAGAACGAAGCCCTGCGGAGGCTCTATGAGGAGGCCACGGAGCTCGCGGACGGCTTCGAGAAGGTCAGCTACACGGCCGTGCGCCGAGAGCACAACGAGCTCGCCGACCGGCTCGTGAACGAGGCTCTCGACGCAGATCGCCCCTAGGAACCGCGGCTATACTCGGTGGACTCGCGGATGTAGCTCAGTTGGCTAGAGCGTCTGCTTGCCATGCAGAAGGTCGTGGGTTCGAGTCCCATCATCCGCTCTCGAAAAGCCCCGCTAGGCGGGGTTTTTTGTTGCCTCGGTAGGAACCGGCATCGTCTCGTCGGCCTCGCTAGTGCCCATTCGTGCCCATTCGAGCGCCCGATCGTATGCCCGGCGATGCGGTCCCGTCAGTCGATCCCGGCGCTTTGTCGCCTGCGCGTAGGCCCGCAGCGTGAAGCGCGGGTCCTCGTGGCCGATCTGCGCGGCCGTGTAGCGAACGTCGTCGCCGCACGCGCAGCGGAGGCTCGCGAACGAGCGCCGCAGCGAGTGGAAGGTGACGCCGTCGATGTCGGCGATGCCGTCCTTCGCAAGCTTGACGTTGGCCGCCTTACGGAGGCGCTTCGTGGGCGTTGTGTGCTTCGCCGCCGGGCTCGTCGTCCAGACGGCAGCCAACCTCGCCGCCCTCTAAGGGGCGGGACCGCTCGCTTCCCACCCCGGCTTGCGGTGACGTTCCTCGTCTAGAGGGTCTGCCGCTCACGGGCTAACAGCCTCGTCCGTCGCGCCGTCGCGAAGTCTACGTTTCGCTGACAGGCCAGACGCCGAGCCGCTCAAGCT
>WNFU01011180.1_pt1 | contig 10528 bp, 8 predicted proteins | sample 5400121 | NCBI WGS metagenome assembly WNFU01 (sample SAMN13153360, study PRJNA577476) | soil metagenome | isolation source: 100 cm soil or saprolite under grassland replicate 1 | place: USA:California | collected 2016-06-15
TCGGCTCGCACGCGATCGCCATCGCGATCATCACACGCTGCTGCTGGCCGCCCGACATCTGGGACGGATACGCGTTGATCTTGTGCCCCGGATCCGGAATGCCGACCTCGTCGAGCAGCTCGAGCGCGCGCTTGCGTGCCTTGGCCCCGCTCATGCCCATGTGCAGCTGCAGAACCTCGGCAAGCTGGAACCCGACGGTGAACACCGGATTGAGCGAGGTCATCGGCTCCTGGAAGATCATCGAGATGTCGGCGCCGCGCATCGCGCGCAGCTCGCGCGCGGAGAACCGGACGACGTTGCGGCCGCCGAACAGCACCTCGCTTGCAGGATCGACGATCGAGTTCTCCGGCGGCAGCAAGCCCAGGATCGAAAGCGCCGTCACCGACTTGCCGCTGCCCGACTCGCCTACGAGTGCGACCGTGCTGTTGCGGTCGATGTCGAACGAGATGCCCTTCACCGCCTCGAACGTCTGGTGTCTGTCGAGACGGAATCCGACGCGCAGATTGCGCACGCGGATCAGCGGATCGGTCGCGGCGTTCTTGTTGTCCGCCATATCAAGCCCCCAACCTTCCCTTGAGCTTCGGATCGAGCGCGTCGCGCAGCGCGTCGGTGAACAGACTGAACGCGGTGACGAGCAGCGCCATCGATGTACCGGCGGCAACGAGTTGCCACCACTTGCCGAGGATCAGCTCGTTCTGCGCCTCGTTCAGCATCGATCCCCACGACACGACGTCGACCGGAACGCCGAAGCCGAGGAACGACAGGATCACTTCGGACTTTATGAACGCGACGACGAGGATGGAAAGCTGCACGAGCACGACGTGGCTCACGTTCGGGAAGATGTGGACGAACATCCTGCGCCCGTGCGACGCGCCGATCGCATCGGCCGCCTGCACGTACTCGCGCGCCTTGTGCTTCAGGTATTCGCCGCGCACGAGCCGGAACACGCCGGTCCAGCCCGTGAGCCCGAGAATCAGGATGATCGTGAACGTTCCCTTCTGCTGCAGCACCGCAGCCACCGCGAGAATCAGCAGCAGATACGGAATCGAGCTGAATACGCTGTAGAACCAGTTGAAGAAGTCATCGACCCACCGGCCATAGTAGCCGGACACCGCGCCGAACAGCGTGCCGAGAAACGTCGCGACGAACGCGGCGGCGAGGCCGACGAAGATCGACGTCTCGGAACCCTTCACCGTCTTCTTCAGCACGTCGCGCCCCCACTTGTCACCGCCGAAGGGCAGCGTCGTTGCGCGCACGGTAGCGGCCTCGGCAGTCGTGCCGCCCTTGCGGATCTCCGCCATCACGTCGGCGAGCGGATCGACGCTCTTCTGCTCGTCGGCGCCCGCCGGCGCAGCGGGCGCCGGCTTCTCACCCTTCAGCTCGGCAATGACGTCGCCGATCGGATCGACCACCGAGCTTTTCCACTGTGTCGCGGGCGTCGCAGGCGCCTGCTCTGCGGTTGGTGACGTCGCGGACGCTGCCTCGGGACCGGCGAACGTGGGCGGCGCGTAGTTGACACCGACCTCGCGCGCCCAGTCCTTCGCGATCAGTCCGACGCCGGAGAGCACCATCATCACGATGAACGCGACGACGATCGCGAGCGACACCATGCCGACGCGATCGGATTTCAGCCGCTTCCACGCCAGCACCCACAGACCGGGCGAGACCGCGTGCGAGATGTCGGGCCGCACCTGCGGCATCGCCGCTTCGTAATTCGCAAAGATCTCGGTCATTTGAATTGCACCCGCGGATCGACCGCCTTGTACATCAGGTCGGCGAGCAGGTTCACGATCATCGTCGCGACCGCTACGTAGACGGTCAGCGCCTTGATGACCGGGAAGTCCGACCGCTCGACGGCGAGGATCACCTCGCGTCCGATGCCCGGGATCGAGAAGAAGCGCTCGATCAGAAACGCGCCGATCAGGAGCCCCGGCAGCGCGGACATCACGTTCGTGATGATCGGGATCGATGCATTACGCAGCACGTGCACCCACATGATGCGGTTTTCGGAAAGACCTTTCGCGCGCGCCGTGCGCACGTAATCCTGGTTGATCTCGTCGAGGAAGAAGGTCCGATACAGTCGCAGGCTGGGGGCGATCGACACGACGAGCCCGATCAGGATCGGCAGCGACGCGTAGTGGATCAGGTTCTCGGCGAAGCTGTCGCCCCAGCCCTGCACGGGGAACCAGCCGAGCTTGTAGGCGAAGAAGTACTGGAACACGATGATGTAGACGAGGATCGAGATCGACAATCCGACCGTGCACAGGATCATCACGAGCCGGTCAGTCAGCGTGCCGCGCACGTATGCGACGGCAAGCGCCAGCGCGAGCGAGATCAGCGTGTCGAGAACGAGCAGCGGGACGAGCACGGTGAACGACGGGCCGAGTCGGGTTGCGAGGATGTGCGAGACCTTCTCGTTCGTGCTCCAGCTTGCCCCGAAGTCAGTGGTAAGGATCTGTTTCACGAAGATCCACAGCTGCACCCAGTACGGCTGATCGACGCCCAGCTGACGCCGGATGTTGTCAATTTGCTCCTGGTTGCTGATCTTGCCCGCGAGCACGTACGCCGGATCGCCGCCGACCCAGTTGAACAGGAAGAACACGAGCAGCACGACGCCGGCGAGCGTCGGGATCATCTGCCACAGGCGTCGGATGATGTAGGCGGTCATTTCGTCCTCCGCTTGTCATTCCCGCGCAGGCGGGAATCCAGTGTCGTTCGTCGAAAGTCACTGGGTCCCCGCCTTCGCGGGGACGACGGCGTTTTGTGTTTCGCTACTGCGGTCCTTCCTTCGCCCCGCCGGGTTCCTTCAGCGCGCCCGGCGGCGCCACATCGATGTACTGCCATTCCGAGTGCAGGATCGGGTGTTTCTTGTATCCGAGCACGTGCGACTGCACGAGCATGTTGCGATAGCGACTGATGTTGAGCCGCCACGGCGCATACGTCTCGATGATCTTCGTCATCTCATGGTATAGCCGATCGCGCTCGGGCGACGCGGGCATGCGCAACGATTGCTCATACAGCCGGTCGTATTCCGGAATCGTCGCGCATGCGTAATTCGTCTGGTGGATGTTCTTGCTGTAAAGCAGCTGCATGAAATTGTCGCCGTCCGGGTAGTCGGCGATCCACGACGCTGTGCGCATCATCAGCTTGCACTGCTTCTCGAGCTTCAGCAGCTCCGGAAACTTGTCTTTCTGCACTTCCATCCGCACGCCGATGCCGTCGAGCGCGCGCTTCCACATCTCGTCCTGCTGGCGCCCGAGCGAATCGGGGCGCGACGCGTATCGGATGAGGAGCGGCTTGCCGTCGGGCATCGTTCGCCATCCGTCAGCGCCCTTTTTGTAGCCGAACTTGTCGAGCAGCGCGTTCGCGGCGGCGGGATCGTAGCGCGCGCTGCTCCGATACACGGCATCGTGCCCGACGACGCCGGGCGGGATTGGGTACCTCGCCTCGACTGCTTGCCCGTTGCGCACGATCCGTATCTCCTCCTCGGTGTTGTACGACATCGCGAGCGCGCGCCGCAGCGCGATCTTCTCGTTCGACATCCCGCCGACGATCGGATCGGTCATATTCCAGTAGTGGTAGCTGATCTCGGGGTCGACGAAGCGCGACAGCTTGATGCCGCGCTTCGCGAACGCCGGCTTCAGCTTGTCGCCGTCGAACACGTTCGGTGCGAGCGGCCCCTCCATGTTCATCAGGTCGAGCTCATTGCGCTCGAACGCGAGCAGCCGCGCCTGGTCCTCCTCGATGATGCTGATCTCGACGCGACCGACCTGCGGCATCTTCTTGCCCTGCATCTCCTTGACGATACGCTGATCCTCGGGATCGCTGCCGGCCTTGAAGTTCCACACGAAGCCGCGATAGTTCGGGTTCGCCTCGAGCACGATCTTCGACGAGCGGACCCAGCTCGCGAGCCGGAACGGTCCGGTCCCCACCGGGTTCGACATCGCGCGACCGCTCTCGTCGGCGTACGCCTCCACGACTTCGCGCGCGACTGCGGACGTCGGCTCGTGCGCGAGCACGTACGACAGGTTGTAGTCGGGCTCCTTGAGGCGTATGCGAAGCGTATACCGATCGACGAGCTCGAGCCCGGGGATCTTCGCGTCGTAATCGAACGCGCCGGTCTTGCGCGCCGCGTCGGCAAGCTCGTCGAGCCCGACGATCTTGTTCTGCACTAACAGCGCGTACGGCGAACGCACCTTCGGATTGATCAACCGCTTCAGCGAGTACGCGAAATCGGCTGCCGTCAGCTCGCGCTTGCGGCCTTTGAAAATCGGATCCGGAGCGAAGTACACGCCTTTGCGGATCCTGAAGAGATACGTCTTGCCGTTGTCGGTCACTTCCGGCAACGCTTCGGCGGCGAGCGGCACGAGCTTCGCCGGGCGAGCGAGGTAGTCGTAGGACAGCAGCGTCTCGAACATCGCCTGGACCACGGTGCCCGAATAAAGATCATCGATGCCCTGCGGATCGAAGCCGGTCTCCGCAGCCGGGAAGACGTAACGGATCACTTTCGCCGGATCGGCGGCGGCCGCTTCGATGGACATGAACGCGGCGAACGCGAGCACGCATGCACCAACGGCGATCTGTGCAGCACGTCGTCCCCGCGAAGGCGGGGACCCAGTGACTTTCGACAGAACGCCACTGGATTCCCGCCTTCGCGGGAATGACGGAAGCAGTGCGACGCCACTGGATTCCCGCCTTCGCGGGAATGACGGAAGCATTGCGACGCCACTGGATTCCCGCCTTCGCGGGAATGACGTGACGCACGGTTCAGCCCGCTTCGTCACGACCGCGGGTCCAGATCGAGGTACTGCCATTCGGCGTGCAGGATCGGGTGCTTCTTGTAGCCCTTGACCCACGGCCGCAGCAGCTGGCTTCGCACGCGCGACACGCCGAGGCGCCACGCACCGTCGACTTCCATCTGCCGCGTCATCTCGAGATAAAGCAGGTTGCGCTCAACCGAGTCCGGCAGCAGGCGCGCCTTCTCGTAGAACGCGTCGAACGCCTTCGACTCATAGCATCCGTTGTTGCTCTGTCCGGTGTTCGGGCCGTAGAGCAGCTGCATGAAATTGTCGCCGTCGGGGAAATCCGCGACCCACGCCTGCCCCCACATCATGAGCTTGCACGCCTTCGCCGCCTTGACGTTGTCGGCGAATTTCGCCGCGTCGAACACGACTTTCAATCCGACCCGCGTGAGCGAGCGCTGCCACAGCTCGTCGAAGTCGCGTCCCGACGATCCGGTCTCGGTCGCGATGTGCAGCACGAGCGCCTTGCCGTCGGGCGTGGTGCGAGAGCCGTCGGCGCCTTTCTTGTAGCCGAAATGGTCGAGCAGCTTGTTCGCGAGCTCGGGATCGTACGGGTTGATGCTGTGGTAATTGGGATCATGGCCGACGACCCCCGGCGGTATCGGCATCTCGTCGTGCACGGCGAGCCGCTTGCGAAGCACGTCGATCTCGGCCTGCTGATCGTACGCCATGATGATCGCGCGGCGCAGCGCGATCTTCTCCTTCGAGAAGCCGCCGACGACGGGATCGCGGAAGTTGAACGCCGTGTAGGTGATCTCGGGATCGACGGCCCGGTAGAGCTTGATGCCCTGCTCGGCGATCTGTGGCAGCAGCGAGTCGTCGGGCGCGAGCGCGCGATCGCGAAAGGTCGGCGGCAGGTTGATGTAATCGAGCTCCTTGCCCTCGAACGCGAGCCACACCGACTGCGGCTCATCGATGATCGAGATCTCGACGCGGCCGATCTGCGGCATCTTCTTGCCGTTCATCGTCGCGACGAGCGCATCGTCCCACGCCGGCTCGGAAGCCTTGAAGTCCCAGACGAAGCCGCGGTAGTTCGGGTTCGCCTCCAGGATGATCTTCGACGAGCGCACCCAGGTCTTCAGCGTGTAGGGTCCGGTGCCGACCGGATGCGCCATCGTGTCGTCGCCGTAGCGCTCGATCACCTCGCGCGCGACTGCGCTGTACGACGTGTGCGCGATCTTGAACGCGAAGTCGTAGTCGGTATGCTCGAGGCGAATGCGCAGCGTGTGCCGGTCGAGCGCCTGCAGCCCGTCCACGCTCGCGCCATAGTCGAAGCGACCGCTCTTCTGCGCGCGCTCGGCGAGCTGCTTCATTCCGACGATGTCCTCCAGCATGAATGCGTACGGCGAGCGAATCTTCGGATCGAAGAAGCGCTTGAAGCTGTAGATGAAGTCCTCGGCGACGAGCTCGCGCGGCTTGCCGTTGAAGGCGGGATCAGGCGCGAACAGGATGCCCTTGCGGATGCGGAACGTGTAGGTGCGGCCGTTGTCGGTAATCTCGGGCATCGCTTCGGCGACCATCGGCACGAGCTTCGCGGGCCGGGCGAGATAGTCGTACGTCAGCAGGCGGTCGAAAATCGCCTCGTTGACGGTCGCCGAATTGTTGTCGCTGACGCGCGCCGGATCGAATCCGGTCTCGCCGGTGACGAAGTAGACGCGCAGGACCTTATCGGGATCGGCGGCGGCGTGTGCGCAAGCAGAGGAGATCGCAAGCGCAGCGGCGGAGCCGATCGCTGCGACGAGCCGCGGAATGCGACTCCCGAATCCCCACCCATTGACCATCGAATCCGCCGAAAATAAAAGCCGCGTAATGTACCATCTACCCGCTTCGCCATGCCACGGCGGCTGATCCGGCGCTTGACCGGCCGGTTCGCTCCCGCGATCGATCGCATCACCGCACATCCGGCGATGCGGCGTTTCGCGCCTGCGCTCGCGGAGCCCGACCTATGGCATCTCAATCGGCGATCCACTGCTCGGGCCATCGCGGTGGGCCTGTTCTGCGGATTGATTCCCGGCCCGTTCCAGGTCGCGGCGGCAGCCGCCGCCTGTGTGGCTTGGCGAGCGAACTTCCCGCTCGCAATCGTCACGACGTTTTACACCAATCCGCTGACGATCGTGCCGCTGTACCTGATCGCGTATCGATACGGCGCGCTGTTCATGCCGGATGCCGACGGCGGCGCCGTTCTGCATCCGCCGCCGCCGTTCGGCGGGGTGATCGAATACCTGCACGCGCTGTTCGATTGGGCGGTCGGTCTGGGCGCGCCGCTTGCAATCGGCCTTCCGCTGCTCGCGCTGACGCTTGCCGTCGTGGGCTACTTCACCGTGCGGATTGCATGGCGGGCGCACACGCTGCACGCATGGCGGCAGCGCGCGAGCGCACGAAGCGAGCCGACGTAGCCGGCTCATTGGGCAACCGTCGTCCCCGCGAAGGCGGGGACCCAGCGTCTTTCGCGCGCACGACACTGGATTCCCGCCTTCGCGGGAATGACAGCAAGAGCGTGCACGGTCGATGAAACCCGCATACTGGGACAATGCCGCGCGCGCGCTCGGTGATCGCGATCCGGTCCTGAAGCGCGTGATCAACGGTTTTCCCGACATTCATCTGACGCGCCGCGGCGACCCTTTCACGACGCTCGCGCGCGCGATCGTCGGTCAGCAGATCTCCGTCAGGGCGGCGCAGACGATCTGGGATCGCTTCGCCCTGGCCTGCAACGGCTCGCGCGACACGAACGCGCTCGCGGTACGCCTCGATCCGGCACGGGTCGCGCGCAAGAGGTTGCCGACGCTTCGCAAATGCGGGCTTTCCGAGCGCAAGGCGCTGTACCTGCGCGACCTCGCCCGCCATTTCACGAACGGCGCGCTCGATCCCGCCGAATGGCCGGCGCTCGACGACGAAACGCTGATCGCGCGCCTCGTCGACGTCAAGGGGATCGGCCGCTGGACCGCGGAGATGTTCCTGATCTTCCACGAGCTGCGCGCCGACGTTTATCCGGTCGACGACATCGGCCTGCAAAAGGCCGTCGCGCTGCACTACAACGGCGGCGATCGGCTCGACGCCGCTGCGCTCAAATCGATGGGCGAGCAGTGGCGGCCGTGGCGCAGCGTCGCGACGTGGTATCTGTGGCGGTCGCTCGATCCGGTGCCGGTCGAGTATTGAGAAGGGTCGAACTCGAAACTCGCGAGTCCGACGGAATGGGAATGCTCAGCTCAGCGTGTGCGGTCGGGCTTCTTTACACCGGCGCATGAGTGTTCGCCTAAAACATTGAATGCACGGGTCGCGTTTGCGCGGCTTAGTTCTTGCTTCGTTGTCGGGTTGACCAGCACAGGCGGACGGGGAGAACAACATGGAAAAGCTTGCTCGCGAGGACCGTGGCAACCTTCTCCCGGCACTCAAGCGACGTACCGCGGCGGTGCTCGGCGCAGTCTTGCTCGCGCTGCCGTCGGCCGCCGTCGCGAGCCCGATACTGCAGGAGATTCTGTTCAATCTGAACGGCACCACGTACCACGACACGTTCGCGGCGCCAGGATTGAACTCCGCGGGATTCGACGACACGACCGGGCTCGGGACGCTGACGCTGACGTTTAGCCCAGGCGCGGCCGGTTCCTATTTCTTCGACGTGTTCTTCGATCACCAGCTGCACGCACCTTTCTACAACGAATACGGTGCCGTCAACGGCGCGCCGGCCGCCGGTATTTCGTGGCAGATCGACGAGCCGGGATTCGGCGACGGCAACCGGATCGGGACGATCTTCCTGAACGCATCGAACAACACGCTCGACAACACCAACCATGTGCCGGGCACGCTCACCAACTTCTTTAACGATTGCGGCGGCAACACGATCGGCAACCCGCCGAACCTGGCGTGCAACAACGACGTGTCGATGGCGCTCGGCTTCAACTTCATCCTCGCCGCCGACGAAACGGCGACGGTCACCGTGACGAGCACCACGACGATGCCGACCAGCGGCTTCTTCCTGCGGCAGCACGACCCGGACACGCCGTCCGACGTCTTCCTCATCGGGGTCATCTCGATCCAGCCCATTCAGCACGCGCCCGAGCCCGGCACGCTGTTGCTTCTCGCGACGGCGTTGGCCATGCTGGGTCGCCTCGCCTTTGCAAAGCCGCACTCACGAGGCTCCAGATGATCGCGCGAACCACGACATCGGTGTCGCACGCGGCTCGAGCTGCGCTCGCGGCTCTTGCCGCATTTGTGTTATCGCTCGCTCCGCTGCAACCCGGCGCAGCGGTTTTCGAGCAAACCAACCTGGTCAGCAGCGTCAGCGGCCTCGCGTCCCACACCGACGCCAACCTGAAGAATCCCTGGGGGATCGCGTTCTCTGCCACCGGCCCGTTCTGGGTCGCGAACCAGGTCACCAACAAAGCGACTGTCTACAACGGCGCCGGTCAACCGTTCCCGACCAGTACTCCGCTGGTCGTGACGTTGGTTACGTCCGGGGGACCGACGGGCTTGGTGTTCAACGCGACAAGTGATTTCCAACTGTTCACCGGCGGCGCGGCGACCTTCCTGTTCGCGACGCTGAGCGGCTCGATCGAGGGCTGGAACCCGGGCCATGGAACGATGACCGAAGTCCGAGTGCTGGCCACGGACGGTGCCTCGTATACCGGGCTCGCTCCGGGCAACAACGGCTCGGGCAATTTTCTCTACGCGGCCGACACAGCGAACAACAAAATCGACATCTACGATGCGCAGTTTCAGAAGACCTCGGTCGCCGGCTCATTCACCGACCCGGTCCTGCCGGCCGGCTTCACCGTGTACAACATCCAGAACCTAGCGGGCACGCTCTTCGTCACCTACGAGAACGAGAGCGCCGGCGGAGGTATCGTCGACGCGTTCGACCTCAACGGCAACTTCCTGCGACGCGTCACCGCCAACGCGGCGGGCGGTCCGCTCGATTCGCCGTGGGGGCTTGTGATCGCGCCCGCGAGCTTCGGGCCCTTCGGCGGCGCTGACCGGTGTGCTCTATTTCGCGGCCGGCATCGACGACGAGCAGCAGGGACTGTTCGGCTCCATCCGTCTTGTCGTCGCTTCCGGTTGCGTCACCAATCTGTCCGGCCGCGGTACGCCTGCGGGACGCGCGCCCGCGCGCGTCGATCTCACGTGGACAGCACTGGCCGGCGCGGCCCGTTACGACGTGCTTCGTGGTACGGCGAGCGGCGGCCCGTATGTCGCGGTCGGAACGACCACCAACAATTATTTCAGCGACGCCGTCGGTCTCGTCAGCGGCACGACGTACTACTACGTGCTGCAGCCGCGCAACGCCGCGAACGTGGCGATCTGCCAGTCGAACGAGGCACGGGTCACGATACCGGTTGCACGTTAGCCGCAAAAGACGCTGGGCCGCCGCCTTTCTCGCGGACGGCCCAGACGAACGGTCACGGCATCACGGTGAAGGGCCGCATCATGTCGTTGTCCTCGTGCTCGACGATGTGGCAGTGATGGACGTAGGTTTGCGGCGCGGCGACTCCACCGGGTAAATCGAACTTCGCGCGTATGGTCGTGAAATAGCCGGGGTTCGCCTTCACCGTGTCCTTGAAGCCGCGCTCCTCGGGCGCCGGCGGTTGCATCGGGCCGGTCGCGAACGGTGTCGGATCGATGCCCGATGTCGGCGCTCGGGGTTACGCGCTAGAAGCGGCGAACCGCGCGTCAGCGTTCGGTGATCCCCGCCGCGCGCGAGCAGCGTCGAAGTGTCGCGGCGCAATGCGCTA
>WNFU01021271.1_pt1 | contig 10528 bp, 7 predicted proteins | sample 5400121 | NCBI WGS metagenome assembly WNFU01 (sample SAMN13153360, study PRJNA577476) | soil metagenome | isolation source: 100 cm soil or saprolite under grassland replicate 1 | place: USA:California | collected 2016-06-15
AACTGTTCAAATAGTTCGAGAACGTTCAAGTCGTTCAAACGTCTAAAAATTTAAACCGCTTGCCGGCTCCTTCCACCCTTCCGCGGGATGTTTGATAAATGTTTGCATTGTGCTATCAGAGCATGCGACTGAGTCGAGTAAAATTTGCGCCGTGCCGCCGTCGACGAACAGCTCGATGTCGTTGACGTAGCTGCTGTCATCCGACGCGAGGAACACGACCGTCTTAGCGATCTCATTGGGTGTGCCTGCGCGACCCAGAGGTGTGGTAGCAGCGACCTGCGCCTTGAATTGCTCGATCTGCTCGTCGATCAACCCAACTCCGTCTTGTAACCTGGCGTGATGACCGTTCCCGGGCTGACGACGTTAACGCGAATTCTCCTGTCTTTCAGATCGACTGACCACATTCGTGCGAACGACGCAAGGCAGCTTGCTTGCGGCGTGGAAGCGGAAGGCCGGAGAGCCTTGATCGAAGTCATCGACGCGTTAATCACGATTGACGCGCAGGACGAGGACTACCGGAGAATGCTCTTCATTAGAGTCAATAGGAATGCCGGCCATAAAATCGCCAACGGGAAGGAATATCATGAAATATGTACTATTGTCGGCCATCGCCATGATCACCATGGGGAGTTGTGAAGTCGCGCGCGCGGTCGAGGTCACTCTTGTTGCTCCCGGCGGCATCAGAGCCGCCGTGGAACAGATGATCCCGGACTTTGAACGAGCGACCGGGCACAAGGTCAAGACGACATTCGGCTCCGGCGGCGGGACCAAGGAACGAGTCATCCGGGGCGAACCATTCGATGTGCCGATCGTGCAACTGCCATTAGCGCCAGTGATCGCGTCGGGTCACGTTGTTGCTGCGAGCGAAACGCTGCTTGCGACCGTGGCCGTGGGCGTCGCCGTGCGAACCGGTGCGCCGAAGCCCGACATCTCGACCGCCGATGCAGTCAAGCGGCTCCTCCTCGGGTCAAAGGCCATTTCCTATCCCAATGCTGCGAGTGGCGCGGCCGCCGGTGTGAGCTTCAACGAGACGTTGCAGAAGCTCGGCATCGCCGGTGCGATGAAGCCGAAAATCAAAATCGCCCAGGGGGGCAGAGGCGCGATGGAACTCCTCGCCAAAGGCGAGGTCGACATCGGCTTGACCTTCATCAGCGAAATCATCACCGAGCCCGGCGTCGAAGTCACCGGGCCGCTGCCCCGAGACATTTCGACTCCGACGGCTCTGGTGGCGTTCGTGTCCACCCATTCGAAGGAGCCCGAGGCCGCGCAGGCGCTGCTGCGCTACCTCTCGTCTGCCGAGGCTGCGGCGGTCTACAAAAAGCGCGGGATGCAACCGGGTCGCTGAGCGAAAAGAAACTCTGCTATTGCGCCTCGACACGAAGTGCAAACACAGGCGTAGTGCCATTCAACAAAGTGAATGAGTCGATGACACGGATTATCCGCTTATTGCTTCTCTCACCGTGTTTAACAGGTCATACATGTTAAACGGTTTGGTAAACGAGGGTAAGTGTCCGCAGCCATTTCTTGCAAGCAAATCGGGGTGCCCGGTTATGAGTATTACTCTAGTCGGCAGTGATGTGGACTTCATGTGATCGATGACGTCAAAGGCGTTCAGGTGAGGCATGACCACGTCGCATATCATAAGATCAAAACTGTCCTTGTCGAGCATTTCGATGGCGCGGTCACCGTCGTTTGCCTCATGGACTTCATAGCTCGCCTCGCGCAAAAAGCGCACAATGATTTCCCGATTGCGCGGGTCATTATCGACCACAAGGATTCTTTTTGGCATAGCCGCCTTAGCTGTCAGAAGTGCTCTGCCTATAACATGTTTAACGACTAGAGCAAAGGCTAAAATATTCATTTCAAGCAACCGGCTTTGGGACGCGGAGAGGAGAGTGTAAAACAAAAACCTTGCGTACTTTGCGTCCCGGCGGTGAAACTAATCCGAAAAACTCACCGCAGGGCACTGTTGTCAGGCGTGAAACATCTAGATTTCTGCAGTCAGAAATTCCCGACATTTACTAGTTTCCCTACATAGGTATTCTTCAGTCTAGAATAATCAATCTTTGAGATCTTTTCTTTATTCAATGTTCTCTGGGACAAAATAGCCGCGTTTTTGTGAATTTCCATCTTCGCTAGCCGGCCGAGAGTGGTACGTCTTTTGCGCCTTTTGATAATTGAAGCCAAGCAGAGACGAGGTGCGCTATGACCAAACGAAGACGTCGTGCTTTGATTTGGGTGGGTTCTATTTTTGGCATTGTTGCCATCGCGCTGGCAGTTTTTATTGCAACTCTGGATCAGAACAAAGCGAAGAAATACATATCAGCCGGAGTGAGCAAGGCCACGGGCCGGCAATTGAGCATCAATGGGGATCTCAAATTGGATCTCGGCTGGATCTCCAGATTGAGCGCCAGCCAGATACAATTCCAGAACGCTGGCTGGAGCAAACACCCGCAGATGGCCGAAGTCGGGCTTTTCGACGTCGAGATAGATCTCTGGCAACTCGTTCGACATTTTCGCGTGGTTCTCCCCACCGTCACTATTTCCCAACCCAAGGTGGTTCTCGAAAAAAATGCTGAGGGCTCGGCAAACTGGGAGTTTCGCGCGGCGCCCGCCGTGACCGCACCCGTGGTACCGGAGAACCGCAGCGATTTTCCCGTCATCGAAAAACTAATTATAAAGGACGGTATGCTGCTGTTTGATGACCAGGAAAGCAAAACCCAGATTGAATTGAAGGTAACTGCGGAAGGTGCGGGATTTTTAGAGGCGCCGGTCAAGCTCAAAGCGGAAGGGACCTATCAGAAACTGCCGTTGACTCTATCTTTGGACGGCGGTTCTTATCAAAACCTGAAAAGCTCAAAGGAGCCATACCCTCTGCAGATCAACTTCGGCGCCGGAAAGCTCAAAGCAAAAATCGACGGTAATCTGACCGAGCCATTGGCGATGAAAGGGGAAGACGTCACGCTCGATATTCAAGGTGACGACATGGCGAATCTCTATCCGCTCATCCGCCTCGTGTTTCCATCGACGCCGCCTTACCGCCTCAAAGGTCGTTTGAAGCACGAGGGAAAAGTCTGGTCATTCGCAAACTTTTCCGGACGGGTGGGCGATAGCGACCTGTCGGGTAACATTCGCGTGGATACTGCGCCGAAGCGCCCCTTCATGAAGGCCGATCTCATTTCTAATTTACTCGATTTCGACGACTTGGCCGGTTTTGTCGGCGGCAAGCCTGGAACAGCTCCGGACGAGACGGCTTCAGAGGAGCAAAAAAAGCAAGCTGCCGCTGAAAAGGACGGCGAGCGAATATTTCCGGATCAACGCTACGATCTGGAGCGTTTGCGAGCCATGGATGCGGACGTTCGGCTGCGCGCCAAAAAAATTCTCGCGCCGAAACTACCCATCGACGACCTCAACGCAACTTTGAAGTTGAACGACGGAGTTTTGAGCTTCGCGCCGGCTGCGTTCGGGGTCGCCAACGGCCGCATGGAGATCTACAGCACGTTCGATGGGTCGAAACGGCCCTCGAAGGTGAAGATCGACGCTCGGCTCCGGCACATGGATTTGAAACGATTCCTCGCTGACACTTCATTCGCACAAAAAACCCTCAGCCCTATTGGGGGGCGAATCGTTCTTGCGGGGACCGGCGAATCCTTTCGCGAGCTCATGGCGACTGCCTCCGGCAACACCTTCTTGGCCATGTCGGGCGGAGAGATCAGCGAGTTGCTCGTTCGCTTGGCCGGACTCGACGTTGCTCAGGCCTTGGGCGTGGTCATCCGGGGCGATAAGCCCATCCCTGTCCGCTGTGCCTTACTAAATCTCCAGGGACAGAATGGACAGATGGGCGTTCAAACTCTGGTCTTCGATACCGCCAATTCCGTCATTTCCGGTGAAGGCAACATCGACCTCCGAGATGAGAAGGTCAACATTGTCGTACTGCCGGTGCCGAAAGGTTTCAGCCCGCTGAGCCTGCGTTCGTATATCCGTGTGACGGGAGGTTTTAAGAACATCTCCGTGTTTCCGGATCCGATCAAGACCGGGACGGATTCGCTGGTCAAGAAGATCTTCAATGTTGTGGCGATGCTCGTTATGAGCCCCCTCCAACCCAGAGACCTCGGCCAGGGGAAGGACGTGGACTGCGATGCCTTGATCGCCCAGGTCCAGAACCAAGACCCGCAGGGACTCGTGCTCAAAGACGTTTACAAAGCAGGCACAGCCACGGCACCTCCAGGCGACCGCGAGCCCGCGCAACAACATGCGAGCCAAGCACGGTGAGCCGAGACCTGCCAGCAAGCACAAAGAAACTTGAAACTTGGCCCGGCAAACCGCAACTAAAAAGAAAAACGCGTGTCACTACGAAGGCCACGAGGAGCCGAAGAAAATTATCGGCTACAAAAACTTCGGCGGTCTTCGGCGTGCTTTTGCATGTGTCGCGCTGGACGGGTTCGATTGTTTGCGTTAGCGGCCGACTTTCCGGGCTCGATGCTGAACTCGGATTTCTAGATCGGCCAGGCTTCTTATGTCGCGTGTTCATCGCGCACTCGTGGCCATTAGTGGTAAAATTTGACCTTAATCGGCAGCGCTTTGACCACGGCATCTCTCCTCCTTCCATCTAAAAATCTCGTAATTTCAAAGCTTTAACCAAATATCGGCGTCGACGGCATAGCCTTTGCGGTTCGCTAGATTCTTGCGATTTCCTTAGCAATTACGGGCCTCGCGCAATGGCTATACGCTGGGAAGAGATAAAAGAGACGATCCGCAGGTGTATTGCTCCCGGAAAAATTGCGCCTGCCAATCCGGCGGGTTTTTCCGGCAGTGGTTTTGGCGAGGAGAAATCTTCGTACAATGGTTCTCAACCTATCTATCACATCCTCGCTATAGCCGGCTTGGGCGTCGTCTATTTCGTCGCAGCTAAACTCGGGCTGAAACTTGCCTTCCTGTATCCCAGCGCGAGTTCAGTTTGGCCCGGCACAGGGATCGCGCTGGCGGCGATGCTGCTATTTGGCTACCGGGTTTGGCCAGCAATCTTCGTGGGAGCCTTTCTTGCGAACCTGACGACGGCGGGATCCGTGGCAACTTCGCTCGGCATCGCGACCGGTAACACTCTCGAAGGCTTGATCGGCGCGCGCTTTCTCAATCGCTGCGCTAACGGTCGCAACGTATTTGATCGTGCACGAGACATCCTACAGTTTGCCTTCTTGGCTGCAACGCTCAGCACCGTCGTCAGCGCTACAATCGGCGTAACGAGCCTGTCCATGGGCAACTTCATCCAGCCGAAGGATTTTGGCCACGTCTGGTTTACCTGGTGGCTAGGAGACACCATCGGCTCGATCCTGCTCACGCCGCTCCTGGTGCTGTGGAGCATTAATCCCCGCATCCGCTGGAATCTGAGTCAGATATTCGAAAGGATTTTATTCTTATCTGGTTTCGTCCTGCTAAATTTGATCGTCTTCGGAGACCTCACTCCTTTGTCGCGGGAAAATTACCCATTGGAGTTTCTCGTCGTCCCGTTCTTTATTTGGACGGCGTTTCGCTTCGGTCAACGCGAAACGGCAGTGGCGATTGTCGTGTTGGCGGCGATAGCCATTTGGGGCACACTCCGTGGTTACGGCCCATTTGCGTTGCCAACCTCAGAGAAGTCCTTGCTCCTCTTGCAATCGTTCATCGGAGTTAAAGCAGTGATGAGTTTGGTGCTCGCGGCGATAGTTGCGGACTATCGGCGGGTCGAGGCGCAGCTGCTGCATTTAGCGGTTACCGATCCTTTGACCGGCTTATCGAACTATCGCAAATTCATGGATGTTCTCGATGGCGAGATCAGGCGAGCAGACCGTACCGACCGGCCTTTTGCGATTCTCTTCGTCGACGTGGACAAGCTGAAGCTCATCAATGACCATCTCGGCCACATTGCCGGCAACCAGGCACTGTGCCGAGTGGCTAATGCGCTGCGAGGATCGTGTCGGTCCATCGACACAGTTGCGCGTTTCGGCGGAGATGAGTTTGCGATGATCCTACCCGAAGCAGAAGACAAGGCAGCCCATATCGTTGCGGAGCGAATCGCCAATCGCCTGGCCCATGACCGTGACGGCCTGGCCCATGACCGTGACGATCCACCGATCACCGTAAGCGTCGGCGTGGCCGTGTATCCGACAAATGGAAACCGAAAAGAATCACTGATGAATGCCGCAGACAGCGAATTGTATAAGGCCAAAGCCGCCGCCGTGCGGACATGAGTGGTTGTTGTTATAGCGGCCTATGCAAGCACAATTAAAAGCTCCGTCGGATTAACCGGCCGACCTCAAGAAATATCGGCTTGACAGGCTACCTCGGGTTCATGATAGCTCTCGCACCGGCTCGGAGTGTCTCCGCGTATTGTCGATTCAATAAGGTCGAAGGAGGAAGCGTCATGATTATAGCGCGGTATCTTGGAAGTTTGTTTGTGGCGAGTGGGATAGTGCTGGCATCGTGTTGGACCATTCAGGCGGCAAGTGCGGCTGAGCCGTTCATGCTCACGTCTTCGACTTTCAAGGACGGTACGCCGCTGGCGAAGAAGAACGCCGGCGATAGGAAGGACAATCCAAACTGCGTCGGTGAGAACGTGTCGCCGCCGCTGTCATGGTCAAATCCACCGGCCGGAACGAAGAGCTATGCACTCACGATGGTCGACCCGGAAGGCAGAGGTGGGATGGGTGTGGTTCACTGGGTCGCCTACGGCATTCCACTCTCGGTGACCGGCTTCGCGGAGGGCGAGGTCAGCAAGTCATCGCCCAATTACGTCGGTGGCAAGGGCACGGCCGGAGGTGGCGTCTCGACCTATATAGGACCCTGCACACCTCCAGGGGCGCCACACCATTATACGTTCATGCTGATCGCCACTGACTTGGAACCGGCAGATCTGCCGGCCGGTCTCACACGGGAGGAACTCTTTGCAAAATTGACCGGCCGCACCAAGGGTGCCACGGGGCTTGTCGGTTTGTTCGGAGGTCCGTAAACCGGCACGGGCATCGCAGAGTTCCGAATGACGAGTGCTGCGGACCGAGTCTATTGATTCTTGAAATTCACGAGGCACGACGGCCTTGATATACTTCTTGCGCAGTCTGGCGCAGGTGCTTTGATATCGTGGTTAGAAAATATCATACTGGCCATTATTCGATCCCGACGGTTTCTTTCATTCATCCTCTGACAGGTGGCTTTGCACCACACCACTGTGGTCGAAGAAAGCGCGTTGATTTTCGACAGGAGACATAGCATGCGCAAATGGTTTATTACTGCCGGCGTCGCAGTGAGTGTCACGATTGCCGTCGGCCTTGTGGCGCTGCTTAATATCAATTCTCTGATCAGGCGTAACAGAACTTTTCTTCTCGATCGAGCTGAACTAGCGCTTGGGCGAAAAATATCAGTAGGCGAAGTGGAAGCGACGCTTTTCACCGGTATTGGCGCGCGACTCACCAACTTCGCCATGGCCGATGATCCTGATTACACTTCCGAGGACTTTGTGCGCGCGAAGGATCTGCAAATTCACCTGAGATTCTGGCCTCTATTGAAGAAGGAGGTGCAGGTTAAGAAGGTAGCCCTTCACGATCTCGGCAAGAAAGATAAAGTGAAAAAAGAGGCCGCTGAAAAAGAAAAGAAGGAGCGAACGCCCAAAGAAGAAGGCCAATCGGCCTTTCTGATCTCCCTGGTCGATATCTCCCGCGGAGACATCCAATACATCGACAAGAAAGACAACACCGACTTACAACTACGGCAAATTGATCTCAAAGTGGAAGATTTTGATCTGAACCAACCTTTTACGGTGAAACTGGCGGCGGCGGTTTACGACGATAAGCAAAACTTGAAGCTTACGAGCAAGATCGGACCGCTCCGTCCCGACGGCGATTTCAATCAGGCCCCTTTGGACGGTGAGATCGATATTGATCCGCTCGACATGACGCGACTAAAGGCGGCTCTGCCGGCTCTAAAAAACTTTCTGCCCAAGGATCTTGATCTCTCGGGCGTGTTTCGCATCAAAGATGTGAAATTCAAGGGAACGCTCAAAGATCTGCGGGCGAACGGTGAAATCGAAGGCACCAACGGCGCCATGCGTTACGGAAAAACTTTTCAAAAGGCGACGGGCATTCCCCTAACGCTGGTCACCGATGCGCGCTACGCCGGGGACAAACTGTCCATCCGCAAAGGGCGGCTCAAGCTACACACCCTGGAGCTTGCCGCCGCGGGAGACGTTCAGTTTGGCGACAGTCCTGTGCTGAATTTATCGGTGAAGTCAGAGCCCGCCTCTCTGGACGGCTGGGAGAAAATTCTTCCGGCGATTGCGAGCTATAAATTGTCCGGCACAATGGATGTGCAGGCGACCGTAAGGGGAAAAGTCGGCAAAGGCGCGGCACCACAAATTCAGGGCACGTTGAACCTCAAGAAGGCGAGCGCCAAACCGCCCGAGTTCCCCAAGCCGATCGAGAATCTCGATACGAGAATCAATTTCACCGGTCAAAAAGCCGATATCAGCGACCTGAGCCTGAGCCTGGGGAAGTCGAGAATCCGCATCGCCGCGGCCATCGAGAAATTTTCGCCATTGACGTTGACTTACAAAATGTCAACGCCGGAGATCTGGCCAGCGGACTATCACTCGTCGCTCTCTGAAGATCGCAAAGCGGACGTCATTCGCAACTTGCAGAGTGAGGGTCAGTTGAACATGGCAGGCGGCAATATGGTGTACCAAGGCAAGATGTCTTCGGCGGACGGCACGCTCTACAACGTTCCGTACAAAGGACTCGAAGCGACGCTTGCCCTGGCGGACAAGGTGGCCAATATCCGCCGCCTGCGGGTCAACGCGCTGAGCGGCACGGTACAGGTGGCCGGCGAGTATTCGTTTAAAGAGCCGGTGCCGCGTTTCTCCGTTACGTCGAAAGTGCAAGGCATCGACGTCAAAGAACTCTACACCGCTCTCGATCCGAAGGCTGAACGAGATTTGCGCGGGCGGATGAATGCCGACATGAAACTTGCCGACAGCGGTAAAAACTGGGAAGAGATCAAACCGGCCCTGCGCGGCCAAGGGGAAGCGGAAGTCGTGCAGGGTGCATTGCTTAACTTCAACATTGCCGAGAGCACGCTCGGCGGAGTTACCGGAATACCGGGGCTGACCAATATCATCAGTCCGTCGCTGCGCAAGAAATATCCGGAAACCTTCACGGCGAAAGACACGGAGTTCAAGGAGTTGAAGGCTATTTTCGACTTGGCGGACGGCCGGATGAACGTCAAAGACCTGCGCATGTCGGCCGCCGAATTTTTCGTGCAGGGGAATGGCTGGGCAGATTTCACCCGCAAGATCGACTTTCGCTCCACGCTCTATTTTTCCCAGCGTCTGTCCGCCGACTTGAGCCAATCCACCCGCGAGATGAAATATCTTTTGAATAACCAGGGGCAGCTCGAAGTGCCAATCGTTGTCAAAGGCAGATTGCCTAATGTGAAACCCAAGCCCGACACGAATTACCTGGCGCAGATGGCGCAGCGCGGCTTTATGCGAAAGGGAACCGACGATCTCCAAAATCGTTTTCTTGGGCGCAAAGAGTCCCGTGGGCAGGAAGGAGATTCCGCTACGCAGGAAGAGGATACGCCCTCTGACGGTAAGAAAAAGAAACGAAGCTCGACTGAAGACATGATTCGAAAAGGCCTCGAGGGTTTGTTCAAACGTTAAATCGCTGGCGATCGCGTTTCCACGCGGCAACAATGGCGATTTAGCATCGATTCATGAGGGCGCGAGGAAGTATAAGTATTGTTTCTATAGCGCCACGTCCCTAGCTGCATCGACCGACTGTACGGAAAAACCTCCAGATATTCCCTGAGTTGAGGGAAAATCTAACGAACTCACCATGCACCGGCCAGCGTAAGTGGTTATTAAAATGAACAACTGATTTATGGCACGCAATTTGTTCTTTTAAGACGAGAGATTGAAATGATCGCCTCAGCGCGGCAGTTACGGGCGATTTTTACAGCTCTCTATCCCGATTTCACAGCGTCGTTCAAGCATGAAGCTGCTCATCGTTACCGCCGCAACAGTTGGCCTTATTGCGCTTTGCTCGGTAGCGAGCACCGCCGCAGAACCAAAGAAAAAAAACCGACGCTGAGTGTTACTCGCCAGACGGCCCCCGCCACAGCGGAGATGAAACTGTTCGCCACGCGAAAGATGCTTATCGAGCGAAAGAGGGCATCGCGCGAGCATTTGAGAAACTCGCTTTCGCTCTATGAGGAGCTATTGCAAAAGCAAACCGCCGACTATGAGCTAAAGAAGGGATTGTACCAGTGGGATTTGATTTCGAAAGTGGAACTTGAAAACAGCGAGCGCGCGATGAGCAGTACGCGGCTCGAAATAGAACAAATCCGTCAATGGATTGGCGAAGATGATGTCGCCCTTTTACTTACTGAAGAAGCTGCGCAAGAGGAGTTGGCCCGACTTCCACCATTGCCTCTGGGAGGCTACGACGAAACCGCCACTCTGATTCGTTACAACGGGGCCGCCAATTGGTCGCTGGCCGGCGTA
>WNFU01010099.1_pt1 | contig 10522 bp, 8 predicted proteins | sample 5400121 | NCBI WGS metagenome assembly WNFU01 (sample SAMN13153360, study PRJNA577476) | soil metagenome | isolation source: 100 cm soil or saprolite under grassland replicate 1 | place: USA:California | collected 2016-06-15
GGGTGACAACCTCCGGAACAAGAAATCTATTTTCCCGCATAATCCAGGCTCACGTGAACGAGAGCGTCGAGGCAGCTGCCGTCACCGAGGCTCCCGCGGCACGCGCCGCGTTCGTCCGCGCGCGCAATCGTGATGGGACGCTCCGGCGGCTGCTTGCTCTCGCCGACGGCCTCGCCATCGCCGGCGCGTTGGGAGGAGCCATGGCGTTCGCCTCCGCCGGGTCGGCAGCGTTCGGCGACTTCCTCTGGGGCCTCCTGACGCTGCCGGCGTGGGTGGTCCTCTTCAAGAGCTATGGCCTCTACGATCGTGACGTCAAACGCGTCAGCCACTCGACCGTGGACGACCTGCCGTGGATCTTCCACGCGCTGATCGTGGGATCGCTGGGCCTATGGCTTCTCTATCGCGTGCTCCCGACGCACCGGCTGATCCTGCGCGAAGGCCTGACGTTTTTCGTCGTCGCCGGCACGAGCATCTTCCTCGCGCGCGCGGCGGCGCGCTCGCTCGCCCGCGTCGCGATCCCGCCTGAGCGTGTGCTCTTTCTCGGCGGCGGTGAGATGGCCCGCCTTCTCATTGAGAAGGTTCAGTCACACCCCGAGTACGGGCTCTGGCCGATCGGGTACGTCGAGGCCGGAGGCGCCGAGCCTCGTGATCTGAGCCGCAAAATTCAGTATCTTGGCGATCTCCGCGACCTGCCCGCGATCTGCGCTCGCGAGTCGATCGATCGCATCGTCGTCGCATCGCCGGTTGTCGACGAGGAGACGCTGACGGAGCTGATCCGAGCTGCGGCGCGACTGGATGTGCGCATCAGCATCCTGCCGCAGCTCGTGGGCGTCCTCGGACCGTCGGTCGCCGTCGACGACGTCGAAGGCGTGACCATCCTCGGGATGAACCCGCCCGTCCTCAACCGCTCCTCGCGCGCACTAAAGCGGCTGATGGACATCTCGATCGCGGTTCCGGCCTTGGTGCTCTCCGTGCCGCTCCTGGCCCTGATGGCGCTGGCCGTCAAGACCACGTCGCGCGGCCCCGTGCTGTTCTCGCAGGAGCGCATCGGCCGCGGCGGACGTCGGTTCCGGATGCACAAGTTCCGGACGATGGTCCGCGATGCCGAGCAGTTGACCGAGGAGCTCAAGTCGCAGAGCATGCACCCGGCCTGGCTGCTGGTCGAGCACGACCCGCGGATCACTCGAGTCGGTCGGCTGTTGCGACACACGAGTCTCGACGAGCTTCCGCAGCTCTGGAACGTCGTCAAGGGCGACATGAGCCTCGTCGGCCCGCGGCCGATGCCGCCGGACGTCGATGAGAAGATCGCCGGGTGGGGTCGCCGTCGCCTCGATCTGACGCCGGGGATCACCGGGCTATGGCAGGTGCTCGGGCGGACGAAGATCCCATTCGAGGAGATGGTCAAGCTCGACTACCTGTACGTCACGAACTGGTCGCTGTGGCAGGACATCCGCCTGCTTATCAAGACGTTGCCGGCCGTCGTCCGTCGCCGCGGCGCGAACTAGGCGGTAATGGACCTTCGCGGTGAGCGAGTCCTCGTCACCGGGGGCGCCGGCTTCATCGGCAGCCACGTCGTGGATCGGCTCGTCGAGGAAGGCGCCGACGTCGTCGCAGTCGATGACCTCAGCGTCGGCAAGCCGGAGAACCTCGCTGCCGCTGAGCAGGCCGGCGCGCGGTTGATCGTCGGCGACATCCGCGACCGCGACTTCGTCGAGCGTTGCTTCGCCGACGCCGCCGTCGTCATCCACATGGCATGCGACAACCTGCGGGCGTCCATCGGACACCCGATGCACACGCATGACATCAACGCGACGGCGACGCTCGTCACGTGCCTTGCCGCGGTCGAAGCCGGCGTCAGTCGCTACGTTTACGTCTCGTCGTCCGAGGCGTACGGCTCCGCCCGATTCCTGCCAATGCGAGAGGACCACCCGCTCGAGCCGACGACCGTGTACGGCGCCAGCAAGGCAGCCGGTGAGCTCTACGCCCATGGCTGCATGAAGACATACGGCCTACCCATCATCGTCGTCCGGCCGTTCAACGCGTATGGGCCGCGCGAACATTTCGAGGGGACCAGCGCCGAGGTCATTCCGAAGTTTGTCTCGAGAATCCTTGCAGGGCGGCCGCCGGTGATTCACGGGAGCGGCACGCAGACGCGAGACTTCACATGGGTCGAGGAGACGGCTGCCGGGATCGTCGCTGCGGCAGGCTGCGACGATCTAATCGGTGAGGCAGTGAACATCGCGCACGGTCGCGGCGTGAGCATCCGCGAGATCTGCGCCCTATTGCTCGAGATCCTCGACGCACAGGAGCTCCAGCCCCAGTTCGACGAGCCGCGACCAGGTGACGTCGACCACCACTACGCAGACGTGACGAAGGCACGGACGGTGCTCGGGTTCGAAGCCCGGATTTCGATCCGCAAGGGGCTGGAGCGATTCACAGACTGGCTCACAACAGGTGTGCGACCCGAGCGACTCCGAGCGGAGGCGCCGGTTCGGAATTGGTAGACGCCTCCGGGCCGCCGTCCTGGCTCGCGGACGCGCGCGGGCGCCGGCTCTTCGTCCTCGGCGCGGACGGCTTCATCGGTAGCGAAGTCGTCCGCGCGTCGCTGGCCGCAGGGGCACACGTCGTTGCGGCTTGCGTGAAGAAGCCGTGGCGACTTCGGCCGGTCGCAGGGCACGACGGGCTCGAGCTTGTCGAGATCCAGGGCGCTCGCTGGTCCGAGGTCGAGCGGTGGGGATCGCTTCGACGCAGCCTCGCCGAAGCGGACGCACTCGCGCTGCTCGCCTACGCACCTCCGCCGGCCGGTGCCGCGCCAAGCGAACGGCTCCGCCACGAGCGTGAGGTGAACGCGCGCGGAGCGCGCGCGGTCGCGGAGGCCGCGAGACAAGCGGGCGCGGCCGTCATCTTTGCGAGCTCCGTGGACGTGTACGGACCGTGGCACGCCTCTGCGGTCGACGAGGAAACCGAGCCTGCGCCTGCGACGCCGTATGCCGTGGCAAAGCTCGAAGCGGAGGAGGCGGTCGCAGAGCTCACGAGCTGCCTCGTCCTGCGCATCGCCACCGTCTATGGGCCCAGGGAGGATGGACCGCGCGCGATTCCGTCATTCGTGCGCGCGATCCGTCGCGGAGAGGCTCCCGCCATACACGGGGACGGGAGCGACGTGCGCGACTACGTTCACGTGCGCGACGTCGCGGCGGCGTTCGTGAATGCGGCAATCCGCGTCCTGGACCGCCGCGACCGCCGGTTGGTCGTCAACGTCGGCTCCGGGATCGGACGGACGACGCTCGAGGTCCTCCACTCCGTCGCTGCGATCATGGACGTGGCGACGCGGCCTCGGCATGTTCCGATCCGACGACCGCCGTCGCGGCTGGTCATCGATCCCGCGCTTGCGCGTCGCCTTCTTCGCTTCCATCCGAGAAGCGACTTCGACGCAGCGTTGCGCGAGGAGGTGGCGTGGCTGCTGGCCGAAACGCACGGCTAGCTTCGGGGAAAGTCGACGCCAGCCCTCAGCTCGCTGCGCAACGGCGCGAGGGCGACGGTCTTTCCGTTCAACGCGAGCGAGCGGTCGACGTCCTCCACCATCCGTACGACCTCGAGCCCGAGCTCGGGCGAGGATCGCAGGGGCGTGCCGTGCCGGACGCTCGAGCAGAAATCGGCGAGCTCGAGCGCGAGTGGCTCGGACACCTCGACTCGCGGTGAGATGATGTCGCCGGCTCGGTAGCTCAGCTGGAACTCGCCGAACGTCTGCGGATCGCGGGGCATCACGCCCGAATCGAAGACGCGGACGGGCTCGTTGCTCGTGTCGTCGTAGACGACCATCTTCTTCGAGCCGACGATCGTCGTCCGGCGCAGCTTGCTCGGCGCGAGCCATGACAGCTCGACGTGAGCGAGGGTCCCCGTCGGGAAGACGAGGTTCACGAACGCAACGTCTGCCACGTCCGGAAGAACGCAGCTGCGGCTGATTGCCAACGTCTCGGTGGGTCCCTCGTCGAGCCAATACATCAAGATCGAGAAATCGTGCGGCGCGAGGTCCCAGACGACGCTGACATCGGACTGGTGCAAGCCGAGGTTGACGCGGCTCATGGAGATGAAATAGATGTCGCCGAGCTCTCCGGAAGCGATCAGCTCGCGGATCAGAACGACGGGCGGGCTGTAGAGGAAGACATGTCCGGGCATCAGCACGAGCTCGTGTCGGCGCGCGAGCTCGATCAGGTCGATCGCCTCGCTCACGGACGCGGCGAGCGGCTTCTCGACGAAAACATGCTTACCGGCGGCCAAAGCGCGCCGCGCGAGATCGTAATGCGAAGAGACAGGTGTGGCGACGACGATGGCCTCGACCGTCGGGTCCTCGAGCAGGTCCTCGAACCTGCACGTAGTCCGGAGCGCCGGGTAGCGCCGCTGCAGCGGGTCGAGCACGCTCGGCCGGAGGTCGCAGACGCTAACAAGCTCAGCCTCCGGCAGCTCGTTGAGGACTCGCACGAGATTCGGTCCCCAGTACCCAACCCCGACGACCGCGGTCCTCAGCGGCGTGGCATTTGTCTTGGCGTCGCCCCTGCTACCTACTCCTTCGGCACTGGCGCTCACCCCCGCCCTCCGGCGAGCGAGCTCCAGAGCGGCGAGAGGGGATTGAGCGTGCGGGCGCGCGCGAGGCTGCTCCGCGCCGCCTCGATCGCGCCTGCCTTCGTCTCGAGCCGGGCGCGGACGACCCAGAGCGACCAGTCGTCGGGATCTCGCCGAATCGCCTTCTCGATCCAGCTGCGGCCATTGCGGACGTTGCCGAGCTCCTCCGAGACGAGCGCGAGCTGGAGGTATGGCTTTGGCGACCATGGCTCCACGTTCGCGGCATCGGCGGCGTCGCGGACGGCTCCTTCGGCATCCCCCCTCGCGACGGCCGCCTGGCTCGCGCCGAGCTTCAGGTCGCCGACCATGGCGATCGCCTGGCTGCCGATGACCGGAAGCGCGATCGCGACCACGGCGACGCCGGCCGCGAGCGGCTTCCATGACGGCCAGCGCTCGGCAATGCTTCCTGCCGACGCCGGGCCGACGAGCAGGGCGAGCAGCACGATCCCAACGGCACCCACCGCGGGAAGCTCCCACATCCAGTCGACACCCGCTGCGACCGCGAAGGCGAGGAACGCCGAGGCGAGCGCGCCAACCGTCAGCCGGTTCTGATCATCGCCGGCCGCGAGACGGCGTGCCGCCGCGACCATCCCGGCGAGGATGAAGACCACGACGAGCCCGAGTCCGATGACGCCGAGCTCCCCCAACACTTCGACGTACAGCGAGTGCGCGTCGCGTACGAACGCGCCATACGTCCGGTGGCGCTCCCACCAGGTCTGATAGGAACCGGAGCCGCCCCCGAGCAGCGGATGATCCTTGAACTGCCTGCCGGCCGTCTCCCAGAATTGCCAGCGGCCGTTGCCCCACGCGCTGAGGAGATGGCTCTGGATGTAGTCGCCGCTCGCGCTGGCGTTTCTGGTCGACGGTGACTGCCTGAACTTGTGGAACAGGTCGACTGGGTTCGCGAGGGCGATGCCGACGAGGACGGCGAGCGCGCCGGCGGCGAGGACAGTACGCTCGGCGCGCGGGCCCGGCGTTCTCCGCGTTGCGCTGACGCGCACCAGGACAGCGTAGGCCGCGCCGGCGGCGACGCAGGCTGCCGCTAGCAGCACCGCAGCGGTCCACCCCTCGTGACGTGCCGCCGCGGTTGTCAGCGGGCCGTTCACCAGTGTGTCGCGCCGCAGCAGGACTGCGATCGCGAGCGCTCCGGCCGTTCCTGCAACAGCCAGAACGCCCAGCGTCGCCCAACGGCGCGGGCTCAGGGCGAAGAGCGAGAAAACCCCTAGGCATGCGACGACCACGCCGGTCCGCGAGGAGCTCAGGTAGAGAGCGGCAATGAAGGCCGGCAGCGGCGCTACCGGGAGCGCACGCTTCACGAGTGAAGGACCCGCTAGTGCCGCGCGGAACAGCAGCGGGATCCCGATCGCAGTCAAGACGGAAAGGCCGTTCCAGTAGCCGACCGGGTAGTTCAGCCTGTACTGGGCCGAAGGAAGGAACCGGAAGGCCGAGGTGGTGTTGATCACCTGCGGGAAGCAGCGTGCGAAGAGCGCGAGCAATACGATCGCCGTGATCCCGCCCGCGATCCCGTCGCACCAGCGCTCGAGGCTACCGCGGTATCCGGCAATGAGCACGAGGAAGAAGACGCCGAGATAGAGCACGTCGCGATTCGCGTCCTGGAAAGCTGTGTCGGCGTTCGGCGCCCACTGCGTCGAGGCGACGGCCAGTACGCCAAACCCCGCAAGGCCGAGGCCGGCGGCCGCCGCTTCAAACCCCAGACGCCGCGCTGGCCAAAAGCCGAAGACGACGGCGAGGAGAACGACCCACCAGACTGCGATTGCCGCGGCACTCCGGCTCTGCACGCTGTACGTCCCGTTGTCGTAGGCAAGCCAGAAGATTCCGGCGGCGATGGCCAGAGTCAGAGCCCGACCAGGCCATCGGGCCTCATTAGGCGGCCGCGACGTCTCGGGCAGCCGCCCCTCCGGACGGACGAGCGTGACGGTCAGACGCGTGTCCCCACGGCTGAGCAGCGTACCGCGACGGACAGTCCCGGCGATCCCGTGGCGTTCGGACGCTACACTCCGGCCATGGCCGCAAGGGACGGAGCCGCAGCCGTCCGGCGATTCGCGAGGAGCCGTATCGGCCTCGCGCTCGCAGGCTGCCTCGCGGCCTATGCCATTGCGATTCCCGCTGCCGCTGCGGACGTGCCACCTGCGATCGACCAATACGTCGAGACGCCGCCGTCGGCCAGTGGCAAGCACACGAGCGGCCAGCGCTCGACCCGCGCTCCGCTTGGCTTGTCGGACCCGGCGCGGCACCGACTCCTCCGAACCGGAGGCGCGGATGCCACCGCCCTGGCAGAACTCTCGACGTCATCGGAGTTCGGTGCGCCGCAAACGTTCCTGCGATCGCTCGCAGGTGTCGACAACATGCAGCTGGATCGTCTTCCCGATCGGAGCGTCGCCGCCGCAACGGCGGGGGCGGCCTCCGATTTCAGGGGCGGCCGCGTGCTCGTCCTCGGCATGCTCCTCCTGCTCGCCACGGTCGCGGTGGTCGCTGCGTGGCGCGCTCGCCGCGTCCGTCGCCACGGCGAGCTCTGACGCAGGTTTCTCTCGGCTACGCCGCGAGCTATGGACGGCCGAGCAGGCGCGCCGGATTTCCTGCCACCGTCTCTCCCGGCCGGACGTCGCCGGTGACGACGGCGCCGGCGCCGACGAGCGCTCCGGCACCGATCTCGACGCCGCCGAGGATTACCGCGCCGGAGCCGAGCGACGCGCGCTGCCTGACGCGCGTAAGCAGCAGCGTCCAATCGCGCTCCCTTTGAACCCGTCCCGAAGCCGTTGTCGCGCGCGGCTGCTTGTCGTTGATGAACAGCACGCCGTGACCGACGAACACCTCGTCCTCGAGCTCCACCCCCTCGCAGATGAACGCGTGGCTCTGGATCTTGCAGCGGCGGCCGACGACGACGCCGCGCTGGATCTCGACGAACGGGCCGACCCGCGTGTCGTCGCCGATCCGGCAGCCGTAGAGATTCGTGAACGGGTGAACGATCACGCCGCTTCCGAAGTCGACGTCCTTGATGACTCGGTACTCGGCGTCGTTGGCCGGTTGATCAGCCACCGTCGAAGTACGCTCGAACAGCGGCGACGGTCCTCTCGAGCTGCTCCTCCGTGATCCCCGGAAACAGCGGCAACGACAGCGTTTCCCGGCAAAGTGCCTCGGCGACTGGAAAGTCGCCTTGCCCGTAACCGAGAGGTGCGTACGCGCGTGAAAGGTGCGGTGGTTCCGGGTAATGGCGGCCGCTTTCGATCCCCGATGCCGTGAGGTGCGCGGCCAATGCTGACGGGTCAGCCGTGCGTACGACATAGAGGTGCCAGACCGGGCGGCTCCCCGAGGGAACCGCAGGGAGGCGAAGATCGCCGACGCCACGAAGAGCCTCGCCGTAGAAGGCCGCTGCCCACGCACGCTCGGCGTTCCACCCGTCGAGCAGTCGGAGCTTGCGCAACAGGACGATCGCCTGCAGGGTGTCGAGCCGCGCGGTATAGCCCGGCTCGAGCGAGCGATATTTCTCGACCTCGCCGTGTTCGCGCAGCGCCCGTGCCCGTCGGGCGATGTTCGCGTCGTTCGTCACCAGCGCACCGGCATCGCCGATCGCGCCGAGGTTCTTCGCAGGATAGAAGCTGAACGCCGCGGCAAGGCCGGCGGTTCCGGCGCGAACACCGTCACGGTCGGCGCCGTGTGCTTGGCACGCGTCCTCGACGATCCCCAGCCCCTGCCGTTCGGCAATTGGCCTCAGCGCTCGTACGTCCGCAAGTTGACCGTACAGGTGGACGGGAAGGAAGAAATGTGTTCTTCGTGTCACTGCCGCGGAAGCCGCGTCGACATCCATGTTGTAGTCCCGCACCGTCGCGTCGACCGGCACTGGCACACCGCCTGCCTGAGTGACTGCCTCGAACGTGGCGATGAACGTATGCGCCGGAACGATCACCTCGTCGCCGGCTTCGATTCCTCCGGCGATGAGCGCGAGCCGGAGCGCGTCGAGTCCGCTCGAGACGCCAACGCAGTGCGCTGTGCCGCAATAGTCGGCGAAGGCCTCCTCGAACTCCTCGTTTTCGGGCCCGTTGAGGAAGACGCCTCCATCGACCAGGGCTGCTACATCGTCGAGGATCGCTTCCCTGATCGGCAGATGGATCGGTCTGAGATCGACGAAGGGCACCCGCGAGGAGACGATTGGTTCGTGCTGCATCAGGAGCGGAGCCTACCCCTGGCCGAGTCAACGGTCGTTACGACCTTTGGTCAGCATCCCACCGATGAGAAGGGTCGGCTCATCGTCTTCGCCTGCGTGTTTGCCGCCTTCGTCTGGACGGCGCCGCAACCGCGGGTATTCCCGACAGGCCGCTTGGGATCGGGATCTACAGTACTAGGGCTCGTAGGAGAAGTAGCGGACTTCCCGAAGCGTTCGAGATAGGCCAGCTTCGTGCGACCGATCGACCGAACCTCGGCGGGGCCGCACATCTGTCGGAAACCGTAGCCACCCTCACACGGCGGAGGTCCCGACGACGCCGATAGACGCGCTAAGTCACGTCCAATCTCGGACGGCCCATGCTCTGTTAAGGCCCCGTAAGGATTGCGGCTCGTTCGCGGAGGCCGCCGGTAGCATCCCGCCGATGCCCACTGCCGCGGTCACCGGCGGCGCCGGATTCCTTGGCTCCCACCTGTGCGATCACCTTGTCGCCCGGGACTTCCGCGTCATCTGCGTGGACAACCTCGACACGGGCTCGCTCCAGAACATCGAGCACGTGCGGGTCGATCAGTTCGTCTTCTTGAACCACGACATGACGGAGCACCTCGAGATCGAGGGGCCGGTGGACTTCGTCTACCACCTGGCCGCGCTCGCAAGCCCGATCGACTACCTGCGTATGCCGCTGCACTCGCTCAAGGTCGGGTCATACGGGACGCACAACGCGCTCGGCTTGGCGAAATTCAAGCGCGCCCGGTTCCTCCTCGCCTCGACGAGCGAGGTCTACGGCGATCCTCAGGTGCATCCGCAGCCGGAGACGTACTGGGGCAACGTCAATCCGATCGGGCCGCGTGGCGTGTACGACGAGGCGAAGCGGTACGCCGAGGCGATGGCGATGGCGTACCACGGTCAGCAGGGCGTCGATACGGCGATCGCGCGGATCTTCAACACCTACGGGCCGCGGATGCGGCCGAACGACGGGCGTGCGGTTCCGACGTTTGTCCGGCAGGCCCTGGAGGGCAAGCCCCTGACCGTGTTCGGGGACGGGACGCAAACGCGCAGCTTCTGCTATGTCGACGACCTCATCCGAGGGCTGGTCGCGCTGGCCGAATCGGGCGAGCATCTTCCGGTCAACCTCGGCAATCCGGCCGAGTTCACCCTCAACGAGCTCGCGGAGAGGGTACTTCGCATCACCGGCTCGAAGAGCGAGATCGTCCACGAGGCGCTTCCCGTCGACGATCCGCAGGTGCGGCAGCCGGACATCACCCGTGCGCGACAGCTCCTCGGCTGGGAGCCCGAGATCGAGCTCGAGGAAGGACTGCGGCGAATGCTCCCGACGTTCGGACGGGAGCCGGTCGTTGCCTAAGGCGATCGCGGTCGTCGCGGCGATTGTCCTCGTCGGCGTTGGTCTGTGCGTCCCGGCCGCTCAGGCGCAACGCCATCTGCTGGTCGGTCTGCAGGACGACGCGATGGCGCTGCGCGGGGATCCGCCGTTCACGTTCGGCACGATGAGGCAGCTCCGCGTCCAGATCGTTCGCATCAACCTGAACTGGATCGACGTTGCGGAGCGCCGGCCCGCACACGGCCAGGATCCTGCAGATCCGGCCTACAACTGGACGCTGTACGACCGGGCGATTCGGTACGCGGCGCAGAATGGGATGCGCGTGATGCTGACGATCCTCTTCACGCCCAAGTGGGCAAACGGGGGCAACGCGCGGAACGTTC
>WNFU01031837.1_pt1 | contig 10521 bp, 11 predicted proteins | sample 5400121 | NCBI WGS metagenome assembly WNFU01 (sample SAMN13153360, study PRJNA577476) | soil metagenome | isolation source: 100 cm soil or saprolite under grassland replicate 1 | place: USA:California | collected 2016-06-15
TCGCTAGACAAGGAACGCCAGGAGGGTGCAAATGCGCCCAGTTGTCAATACTATTGACTGACCCCTCAGCCTCTGACCCCTCAGCCTCTGACCCCTCAGCCTCTCACGACCCCTCAGCCTCTCAGCCCTCAGCCCTCTCAACTGACCCCTCAGCCCTCCTTTCTAGTTAGCTAGGCCCCGCCAGAAGTAATTGGAAAGTTCTGGTCCGGGTCGTACTCCTACGGAAATCTCTGACGATTCATCTGGGTCTGGTTCAGCGCGGACGCGTCTGACATTAACGAGCATCTGGTTCGACTTTTACGCGATTGCCACATAACGGCGGTTGCTGACGTGATATCGCCGGTGAGCATTGCGAAAAGGATGCGACTAATTGCGAAAGATTTAACCGACTTCTTACGTATTCACATATGGTAAGGGTCAGTTTTGAAGCTGACATAAATGCTAGCTGGGCGCAAGACGCCTTTGCCCAACATGGGCAAAATAGAAACAAACCAAAACAAGAAGAAAGGAGTTAGTTATGATTGAGATGTGTGACGGGTCATTAAACTTCCCGCCTTTGCGAGATCGAGGGCCGGACGTTCGAAATTCGCTACCTTGCCATTTCTCGGGTCCCGTGAGGAAGGCATGCTGCGTCATTCACGGCCTTGACTATGGTTATACGGATGGCGATCACCATGTTTGGCGAACGACCATATCGCTTGATTGCAGGATCGACGGCGACGTTGTCACCGTTATAGGCACCTTCGGCTTCCGCGATTCCAGCGGCACTTGGGACGACAGATACGACGGCACGGTTAACTTCTGCGTGATTGCTGATGTACAACCAAGATCCGCCGAATTTGTTTCACGCTTGCCCTACTATGTCGTCGCCGGGCTGCATCAAAGTCTCGAGGCCGCGGCAATGACTGCTCCACCGCCTCCACAGGGAGAGTCTTCGCTGGTAGCTACGTGGCAGAAAAAGGGTGCGAAGGAAGCATGAGTGGATCCGAGGACAGTTAGAGTTACAAGGGGGTCGCCGAACGACGCTGGAGTCAACAGCCGCCCCGCTTCTCCGGAGCGGGGCGGCAATTCGGCAGCGCGTCGTGTCGCCGAACCTCACCGTCGCTCGGCTGTGGCTGGGGTCTGGTGCGTAGGGCGGCGATACGACTGAATACCCCAAACTCGAGGGAAGAAACGCGATGTCGAATGCAAAGGGAATGTAATCGGCATCGAGCTCCTTGATTCGTCACACCAGCTTCGAGGGAAAGGAATCGAGAATCTGGGGGAAGAGCGTGAAGGACGAAATTCCCGTTGAGATCATCTCGTGCATTTCTACCTGCATTTTTCTCCCTTTTAGTCTTTTGTATTGTTGACTAGCTAGCTAGAGCTTGTCCCAAAAGCATCTGTTCAGCGAACTTTGTCGCGAGCCTTTGTCGAACCGTGCGGTTTCTGGCCATTTTCGACAAAGCGGGTCGACAAAGTGCACGACAAAGGTCCCCGCACGACTTTCGTGGGACAAGCTCTAGCTACGTTCAGTGCGTCGTCTGTGAAAATGCAATCAAGGGCGGCAAGTGGTTCGCCCGCATCAAGCACGGCGACTGGATGGTTGCGCTCTGCTGCCCGCTCTGCACAGAGGCGTTTGAAACCAATCCGCAGGCCTACATTCGGCGCATCGAGACGCTTGCGCAGCTTCGTAACCTTCAAGGGCCATTCAAACAAGAAACGGTGAATGAGTAATCCGCGTCCAAAGTAGGGGGCTTAGCTGACGCCGCTCGCTTTCCCAGCCCCACAACGTCTTGACACTTATACGCAGTTCTTGGGCCATCTGCTTGCGGGTTTTCTTCAGTTCCATGCGGCGTTTCTTGATTTGCTAACCCTTGTGCACGGAGGGGACGGACGATAAAATGGCAACGTATGAGGTTTCGTTGCCTTTGGGCCTGTCAAGGGCTGGATTGGTGAATGGGTCGTAGCCCAGATACGCGATTACTGCGGGCTGATGAGGCCAGGTTGGATACACCTTATCGCGTTCCCAGCGGCTGAGGGTGACGGTGCTAACCTTCAGTCTGCGAGCGGCTTCAGACTGGAAGATTTTCAGTTGGAGGAGGCGGCGGCGAAGATGGCCGCCAATTGTTGCTGGTTCTTGCCGACCTGACGGGGTCCGAACGACTCACATCGGAGCACATCTCCGAAGCAATCCAGTATCGTTCGCTGGACCGACAGTTGTGGGCGTGACGACGGACAGGCAGCCAAATGTTGAATGTTGAGATGGTGACCCTTACCAACTCCTCTCCCGTTCTCGGACAGATGAAACGATTGTTCGGCGACAGCGGGCGGGTGCTGGCTTGCATCAAAGATTGGCTTATTAGCGCGATCCCAGCGAGCGTCAGCATGAGCAGTTGGAGCCTGATCCGATGATTTTTCCGTGCACGAATACTTCGCATGGTGGTCATTCGGTCTTCTGGTGAGGATTGCGAGCGTCGAAAGTTTCCGTGCCGGCGGCAGAATTCTTCTGACCGACACTCCGAGCCCCGGCAAATCCGAGTATGAGAACGGCGACGGCAAATAATCCGCGATAGTTGTTTACAGGTAGGTTCAATCATAATAATCGAATCTGCCGGCGGCTCGACGATCAGCACTCGGCTTGGGAAGAACAGGACCTTCCTGTGGCGGCGGAACCGAGCGCCAAGAGAAGCTGCGAATTCCAAACGATAGCAGACGCCTTACAAGTTACAAAAACGATAGTGAAGAAAGTGACTCACCAGAGTCCAGCCACTTACGTCGTCTGGTTCGCGAATCGGTGAAATCCATGATGACAAAGCGGTGCGCGCAATCACTCCGTCAACTCGATGTGGGGATTAAGCCTCGATGCGTCCCTGGGCCCGCGCCGGGTCCAAGGCCGGCGCTCCGAGTATGACTCGCTTTCACATCGCGGTGATAGGCGCAACGCTGCTCGGCGCGGCGGCGCTGCTCTTGGGCAATCGCCCCCTGTTCGTTGTGGTGGTTCTGGCGTTGCTGGCCGTGATCGGGCTGGGCGTCGCGTTGCCGCAACTGAGTTTGTTCGGGCCGTTTGTGTGTCGTGGCACGGGCGCGCAACGGCGCGTGGCGCTGACCTTCGATGACGGACCGGACGCCCGCTCGACACCGGCGTTGCTGGACTTGCTGCGCGACGCGCGCGCGCCCGCGGCGTTTTTCTGTGTCGGCCAGCGCGTCGCGGCGGAACGCGAACTGGCAGCGCGGATCGTGCAGGAGGGACATCTGCTCGAAAATCATTCCTACGCCCACAGCAACGCGACGAATTTCTTCACCGCCGCGGGGCTGCGCGCGGAGCTTTCCCGGGCGCAATCCGCCATTCAAGAGGCCACCGGAGTTGCGCCGCGACTGTTTCGTCCTCCGATGGGTCTGTCGAATCCACGGATCTTTCGCGCGGCGCGGATGCTCGGCTTGAGGGTGATCGGCTGGTCGGCGCGCGGGCTGGACACGCGAATCTCCGACCCGGAACGGATCGTCAAGCGCATCCTCCGGCGGCTCGAGCCGGGCGCGATCATTTTGCTGCACGACGGCAACATTCCCCCGGAGCGTCTGGTGGTGGCGGTGAAAATGCTGTTGGCCAAATTGCGCGAGAGTGGCTACGAGGTCGTCCGCCTGGATCGGATGCTCCCATGAAAATACGGGTCATTGCCTGGCTCCTGATTGCGGGCGCCGCCGTCGCCGCCGCGGATGATCCGCCGTTACGGCCCGTGGCTGATCCGCGTCCGATTCTGGAGGACCTCCAGCGCAAGATGTCGTCACTGCGCTCGGTTTATCTGGACTTCACGCAGGAACGCCATTTGCCATCCTGCTGGGCAACCACAAATCGGTCGCTCAATTCGAGCGCGCCGACGGCGAGTGGAAGAAATTGCGGCTGGGCTTTCCGCAAATGCTCAAGCGCGTCATGACTCAAATGGTGCTCATGCACCAGGGCAAACTGGATGCGCTGACGAGTGACTTCACGATTTCCGTGTCCACCGGCAGCGTGGCGGTGGTAACGCTCGTGCCGCGGGATGAAAACGTGCGGGCGATGCTGGCGTCGCTGGAGGTGCGGATGTTGCCGGACTTCTCGGCCACGCGCGAGGTCATTATGCACGAGCCCGGCGGCGACCGGACGCGAATTGTTTTTCGCCGGGAACGGCGCGACGTGAAAATTCCGCCGTCCGCTTTCGATCAAGCCCGGCCGCTGGACCTTGCCGCCATCAAGGCGGCCGTGGGCGATGGCCCTTAACCTTCCAACCGGCACCTGCGCGTGAAGGTGCGCTCCTCAGCGCCCGGCTTAAGCCGGGTAGGTGGTTTCCCGCCTTGCCTTAGACTCATTCCCTTCTCGGCGCTTGCGCTGGCAGCCGGTTGCGCTACGCCTTCGCCAAGCACTCTGGCGCCCCAAGCTTTCCCCGCCGAAGCGCTGATCACGCAACGCGCCGTGTTGACCGCGCGGGGCCGCCAGTTCACGCTCAACGGTTATCTCGCGCGGAGCGAGACGCGCGGCCTCCGGTTGTTGGTGACGGAGAATTTCGGCAACGTGCTCGCCGATGTGCTGGTGAAACGCGACGGCTCGGTGCACGTGATGCGGTCGAGCCGTGTGTTCAGGCCTCCGTGGATTCGAACCTATATCGCCGCCGACCTGCAATGTGTTTTCGGCGACGCGCCGGCCGCGGGCTGTCCGGGGCGCACGTTGAGTCCGACTCATTTCGTGATCGAGCGGCGCTGGTACAAACTGGATTTGCATATCGTCGCAATCAATCCCGGCCCGCAGCCGGCGGAGATGTTCGACGAAACGACCGGGCGCAGGTCCGGTCCGCGGGGAGATTCACGCGCGCCGGAAACCGACACGGAAGTTCGATGACGATGCGGAGCTCCATCGCCGACGCGCTCATCAGCGGTCCGCAGCCAACGGCCGGCGGCCGGGTGATCCTGGAGTTTCGCTTCCGCCCGGACGACCCTCTCTTCGCGGGTCATTTTCCGGGGCGACCGGTGCTGCCCGGGGTGTTTCAACTGGAGATGGCGCGCTTTGCCGCGGAAGCAGCTTTGAATTGCTCCCTGGCAGTTCGGGAGATCTCCAAGGCGAAGTTCCTGCGCCCGATTACACCCGGCGAGGCCGTGCGCGTGGAATTGAAATTGTCCGCCGAGGACAGCACGATCCAGGTGCGCGCCCATTTTTCCGTTGACGGGCAGCGGGCGGGGGAATCGGTTTTGCGTTTATGGCGAAGCGCATGAGGAAATGGCTCAAACGAATTCTGCTCGGCGGCATAATCCTGGCGCTGACGGGATGGCTCGTGGGCGTGAGTCGCGAGACGGCAAGGTCTGGCTGGGTAAATCCTGGGCGGGCCGGCGCGACGGGTTGTCCGTCGTGTATCTGAAAGGCTCGCCGCTCGAGATCGGGTACGCCCACGGCGCGTTGTTGCAGCAGCAGATGCACACGCTGGAAAATGAATTCATCCAGATGATCCACCAATACGTGCCGCAGGACTGGAAGGTGGAAGTGCTGAAATGGTACGTGATCTACCGCAACCGTCATCTGAGTGAGTTCGTGCCCTTGAATTATCGGCTGGAGATTTTTGGAACGACACTGGGCTGTCCGGACCGGCACGCGGAAGAAGGCTCGTTTTACAACCGGCTGCTGAACTATCACGCCGCGCACGACGTCTCCTACATGATGATTGACAACCCGCTGGTCTCGCGCGCCGGCTGCACGTCGTTCGGCGCGTGGGGGCGCGCGTCCGCCGGCGGGCATCTGATCACCGGGCGCAACTTCGATTGGGAAGCCGCCGAGGTTTTCAGCCGCGACCGCGTGGTGATCCTGTGCGAACCGGACGGAGGGATTCCGTTCGTCTCCTTGTCGTGGGCCGGAATGGCCGGCGTCGTCTCGGGCATGAACCGGGCCGGCGTCTCGGTTACGATCAACGGCGCGCCGTCCAGCCTGCCGCAGGAAACCGCCACGCCGGTGGCGATTGTCGCGCGGGACGTCTTGCAACGCGCCCACAACCTCGCCGAAGCGCTGGCGATTCTGCGCGGCGCCAAGGTGTTTGTCTCCACCCTCTGGCTCGTCGGCAGCCGCGCCGATGGAAAATTTGTCGTGGTGGCAGTTACATCGCGGAGGCCACGTCCGTCTCGCGCCAGGCCCGGCTGCGCGAATTGATTCAGGGCGCGCGCGGAGCGATCGACAGCCGACGGGGGGCGGAGTTTTTGCGCGACCGCAACCTGCCGGGCGGCGGGTTCGCCGGCAACGGCCATCGCGCCACCTTGAATCCCTTCATCGCCACGCACGCCACCGTCATGGACTTGACCGACGGCATTTTTTGGGCCGCGTCGCCGCCGAACCAGCTCGGCAAATTTGTCGCCTTCGACGTGAATGATTTTGATCGTGAGCTGCCGGAGCGCACGGTGGCCGAGGACGCGACCTTGGCTTCGGGCGAGTTCAAGCAGGCGCGACAGGCGCAGCGATGTCTGGCCGACGGGCAGCGCGCCTTGGGCAAGCACGACGCGAAGGCAGCGCTGGAACTTGCGGAGAAAGCCGAAACGATGAATCCGGGTTTTTATCAGAACGCCGCCTTGCGCGGCCGCGCCTTGAACGCGCTGGGAAAATATGCGGAGTCGGCGTCGTCGTTTGCAGCGGCGCTGGCGGCACGCCCGGCCTTTTTGAAGGAGAAGCAGGAATTGGAACGGCTATTGCAGCAGTCCAAAAAACCTTAACCGCGAGATCGCAAAAGGATGTGAACTGCCTTTGACTTGCCACGCCGGCTCAGGACAAGATTCGAACCATGAAACCCCATACCGTGGTTGTCGTTGCTGCTGTTTTCGTTGGTTGCGATACACCGGCATCGTCCGGCATTCACGAGGGATATACCGGTGGACGCGGCTTTGGTGCCCACGCCATTGTCTTCACCGTCGAAGGCGCATCCGTTGAAAGATAGCGGGACAAACCCGGTTTCCCATCGCCTCGTATTCGTCCAGGCATTGCTTGGCTTGGGGGCGAGTCTTTTTCTTGCGCTGCCTTATTTGCGTCGCACTCACGGTTTGGGAAAATTGGACCCGCGCCGCCGGTACCTCTTCGTCTGCAACCACGTCAGCCTCCTCGACACGATCTTGCTCGGTGCGCTCTGCTGGCGTTCGCGTTGTTATCCAATCCTGGTCCTGGGCGACAAAAACGTCTGGGAGGCCTCGTGGATCAGGAAACTTTTGAGCAGCCGCATCGGCTTCTTGCTGGAGCGCGGAAAATTAAATCCCGGACGGATTCGCGAACTGCAGGAATTTGGCCGCGCGGGAAGCCACTTTCACCTGGTGGTTTTTCCCGAGGGCACGCGTGGCGATGGTGTTCAGGTTGCCCGGTGCCAGCCGGGAATCTATTACATTGCACAGGAGGCGCAGTTGCCCATCGTGCCGGTCTTTATCGAGAACATGCAGTTGGTCTCAACGAAGAACGGGCGCTTCCACCCCCTCGGCGGCCTGCGCAAGGTGGAGGTGCATTTCGGCGAGCCCATCCCGGCGAGCACGTACCGGCCGATGCCCCGCGAGGATTTTACGGAGTTTGTGCGCCGGAGCATTGCGGCGGCCCAGCAGACGCAATCAGCAGGACATTTGAGTCCCGTCCTGCCTGGCGTTTGATTTTCCAGTGCGGAAATCGCCGGAGCCATGAATCGTTCTGGTGGTGGAGGGCGCTTGACCGCCCCGGGGCGGCCCGCCGCCCCGTCTGTGGAGACTCGCGTAGGTGGCGGTACAGAACTTTGTTCCGTACGGAACAAAGTTCTGTACCGCCATAGGCTTTAGCCGGCTAAAGCCCATGGCAGCCGTTTTGGCGGATTACCAACGTCAGGCAGTCTAAAAAACGGTTAAAACCGTTTTCCCGTACCGGGCACCCGGCTTAGTATGTGTTTACCGTCTATCTGTCAGAATCGTCGCGGTTGGCGACGGTCTTCCGTAGCGCAGATTGATAATCTGCTGTTTCGCCGACTGGCAGTCGGCATGACCGAGCGACCGCAGGTTGCCAACCTGCGACACAGCAGACTGCCAGTCTGCGACCAAAGCTATCATTTATCGAGCCCGGATGATGGGCGCGCAGGCTGTAATCCTCCTGAATGCCAGTATGTATCAACCGGGCGATACGATGATCTGGGGTCCTCGTGGTGGAGTTGGTGGCGGTGGGGGTGGAAGAGCCGTTTTTCGCGCCAAGGCCGTAGTTTACGAAGCATCAGCAAATAAATAAATTGAAGAGCGGAAAACAGGATTACCTCAATGGTTACGCCCACGCCAGCCACAGAACATTCGAGTCCCGGCCACCTTCGCGTTTGATTTTCCAGTTCGCGAATCCGGCGCGCTGCAGCGCGGCTTCCATTTCCCCGAGCGTCTGAAAATGCAGTCCTTCCTGCGTCCGGTTGTGGCCGATGCGGGTGGCGAATTTCTCCCAGCGATGGACGCGGCGATGCGCCTCGCTCTCGGCCCGGTCCGCCTCGCGCAAAACCAGCCGTCCGCCGGGCCGCAATGCCTGACGCGCTCGGTCCAGGATCCGCTGCTGCTTCTCCGGCTGCCAATAGTGCAACACGTCGAGCAGCAGGATCGCATCGCAGGTCGGATACTCCCAGTTGAGCATGTCGCGCGATTCAAACCGGACGCGTGCATGACCCGGCGCCGTTCGCTGCGCCACGCGGATTTTTTCCTCGTCATAATCCACGCCCAGCAATGTGCGTCCGTCGGTGAAACTGGCCAGCCAGTGCGTCGCCATTCCGTAGCCGCAGCCGAGGTCGAGAATGAATCCCGCGCGCGGGACGGCAGCGTCCAGCGATTCAAATACGGGGTCGGCCTTCATTTTCCACTTCACGAACTGCTCGACGAACTTTCCCTGGTAGCGATAGAGCCGCGCGACTTTGCGCCGGATGATGCGCGGGGTATTGAGTTCATCGAGTTGCTTTTGCAGACCGACGCGCACAATTTTTTCGCAATGGCGCATCAGCGCCAGGCTGCCCTGCGCATAATCGAAATTCTTCGGCGTGACGCGCGGCAGCGCCCGCACCGTGACGTGGTACGGCTCGAACCAGTAGGCATCGCGCGGCATCGCCGTGTGGGTGTCGCACAGCACGATGGGCAGGATCTCCTGCTTCAGGTCCACCGCCAGCTCGAAAGCGCCGCGATGAAACCGTTGCACGAAGCCGTCGTGTGAGCGCGTCCCTTCGGGATAAAAATGCACGGACGCGCCCTGGGCCAATTTCTCGCGGCAGCGGCGCAGCGTGGTTTCCGGATCGTTCGGCTCCACCATGACGTGGCCGAGCAGCTTGCAGCCCAGGCCGAGAATCGGCGTGTCGAACACGCGCTTCTTGGCCGTCTGGCGCACATCGCCGGGCAGGCTCACCACCAGCAACACGTCCACGGCCGACTGGTGATTGCTGATGACGATGCAGGGCGGCGAGAACGTCTCCGGTGTGACGTTCTGGAATTCCAGTTTGCCGAACGGAAACCCCCTGACCACCCCGCGCGCCATCCAGCGCGTGGCGCGGCGCAGCCGGTCGTCCGCCGTGCGCGGTGAAATGAATTTCAGGATCGGCCGCAGCACGTAGTAAAGGAACACCTCGCTCCCGCCGAGATGCACCGCGATCCAGGCCGTGCCGAGCAAGTGCCACCCGCGCGGCGCGCCGCGCGGCAGGTCCTTGAACAGCAGCAGGTCCATGAACAACGGCGTCAGCACCAGCGTCGCGGCGAAGGCGAATCCCATGCCGATCAGCACCGTCGTGCCCATGGAGAAGAGCGCCGGATGCCGCGCAAACACGAGCACCGCGAAGCCGAAGAGCGTCGTCAACGCCGAGATCAGCACCGACGCGCTCGTGGCCGCAAGGCGTTGCGGTTGACCGCGCCATTCGTCCAATTTGCTGGTCACGAGGAAGACGCTGTAATCCTCGCCGACGCCAATGATGAAGATGACGAAAACGCTGTTCATCATGTCGATCGGCAGCCCCAGCCAGCCCATCAGGCCGAACGTCCACAACAAGCCGAATCCCAGCGGCAGCAGCGTCGCCACGACCAGTTCGACCGAAGCGAGCGAGAAATAAACAATCGCCGCCACCGCGATGCCCGTCCACAGCGCGAAATGCCCCAAACCTCCTTTTGCCAGTTTCGCGATGTGCTCCACGAAATCCTTGTGGTCGAGCACCAACAGTCCCGGCAGCGCCGGCCGCAGGTTCCCAACCTGGGAGCGGTCCTCCAGTTTGACCAGTGTGCTGACGGCATTGTCGTCCGGGCCCAGCGCGACGCGTTCATTCAGTACCTGCTCCAACGGCGTGCCGCGAAATGCGTCGATCGTTAACCAGGCCGGCTCCCCTTCGACACGCTGCCAGAAATTCGCGAAGGCCTCGGGGCGAAAGCCCAGTTCTCCGCCGACTTGCTGCAGCGTCCGCCGCAACCCCTCGCGCCGTTCCGGTGACCAGAATTGGCGCCAGCGCCGGAGGTTCGCTTCCTGCGTTGCGCGCGACGGACAAACCGACGCCAGCGAATAGACGCCCGTCACACCGGCCTGACCCGCCAGCGTTG
>WNFU01020131.1_pt1 | contig 10520 bp, 9 predicted proteins | sample 5400121 | NCBI WGS metagenome assembly WNFU01 (sample SAMN13153360, study PRJNA577476) | soil metagenome | isolation source: 100 cm soil or saprolite under grassland replicate 1 | place: USA:California | collected 2016-06-15
GCTTGCCCATGCCCCCGGTGTAGGGGATGGTCTGGTCCGCGGTACCGTGGATGTGGATCACCGAGATCGGCGCGGGCGACGGGCAGGGGCCGAGCATGGTCATCTCGATCGGCGCCCGGCCACCCTGGGGAAAACCGTCGGTCGGATCGGTACGCAGGATCATCGGCTTCGCCGTCCCGAGGTCTGGGGTCGACCCGCTGGGGATCAGGTTGCACCACCGGATCGAACCCGGCTACCGCCGCCTGATGCCTCACCACCAGCAGGCAGGCGCCCCGGATCGGGCCAGCGTGCCTGGGCTGGGTCGCTCAGGCCAGTTCCTCGGCCACCGAGGGACGCCCTGCCTGCTGATCGGATCGACCAGGGAGCTGCGCGGCGCGGCGCGGCAGCACCCGGGCTGCATGCAGCTGCTGCTCCCCGCCCAGCCCGAGGAGATCGCTGATGGGGTGCGGCTGCTGATCGGCCCGCCATCGGCGGACAGGCTGCCCGATCTCGTCGATCTTGAGATCGTCAGGATCGACCTGCGAGCTCGCACCATCCAGGTGGAGGGCAAGCCCAAGGTGTTGCCACCCGCGGTAGTGTCCCTGGCGTCCACGCGGCCGTAACGATTCCGGGACGGTGACCAGCGATCCTCAGCGGTGAAACAGGGAATGTCGACGGCAGCCTCGAACGCCACAGGAGGTCGAGATGGCCACGCCTGCCGTTCCGCTCGAGGTCCAAGCCGTCTTCCGTGAGGTTCGCACCTGCGAGTTCACCACCCTGGCCAAGGACAACACGCCGATCACCTGGCCGACGGTGGCGCTGTACCAGCCCGCCCAGGCGCGGTTCGTCATCACCACCTCGATCGGCTTGCCCCACAAGGCCTACAACCTCCGGCGGACCCCTCGGGTGGCGATGCTGTATTCCGATCCGACCGGCAGCGGCTTGGCCGCGCCACCGGCGGTGCTGGTCCAAGGCGACGCCATCTGCCCCGACCAGATCGTGACCCGCAGCGACGAGCTGGACGAGCTCGGTCGCCTGATCATGGTCCGCCAGCCGGTCTCGGCCAGGTACTCGGCCAACCCACTGGCCCGCTACCTGTCGGACTGGTACCTCATGCGGCTGCTGATCTACATCACGCCCCGCCGGATCCGCTGGTGGCCGCGCGGTGACTTCTCGCGTCCGGCGGCAGAGCTGGAGATCGACCATGTGGGGTGAGATCGTCAAGCGCCTGCCACGCTTCCCGAGCGCGGTCCTGACCGGCCTGGACGCCAGCGGCGACGCGGTCAGCGTGCGCTGCCAGCCCACGGTGGACCACCAGGCACAGGTCCTGCGGGTGCTGGTGCCCGATGGGCTGGGGATCGTCCCCGGCCCGGCCGGGCTGCTCTGCCACCGGCACGACGACCAGCTCTGGGGGCTCAAGAGCTTCCTGCTCCGAGGCAGCCTGGAACCAGCCGACCACGACTGGGTGTTCCACCCGCATCAGCTCGTGCGTGGCTTGGACACCACACCGCTCAGCAACCTGCGACTGCTGCGCAACAGCCGTCGCACCGCCAAGCGCTACCTTGCCGCCCGCGGCCTGGCGCGCCCGACGATCCCATGGGAGCACTACGCCCAGCTCAAGAACCAGGCCCGTGTCGACGACGCGTGAGCCTGGTTCTGACCGACAGAACGCGGCCCATGTGGCGGGCGGCGGTCGCGACTGATCGACCTCGCCGCCGATTATCCGCCGGAGGCCTCGACCACCAGGTCGGTGGCGACTCCGAGCAGGAAGCCGGCCGCAAGGCCCCACAGGGTGATCTCCCACGACAGGCGCCGGCCGACCGGGAGGATCTCGCCGATGACGTACAGGATCGCCCCGGCGGCCAGGGCCAGGCAGCCGACATAGACGAACGCCGAATCGAACGAGGTGCCGACGATCGTGCCGAGGAATGTCGGGCCGCCGCCGATCAGCCCCGCCAGCCCCAGCCAGCCCCAGGAGGCCCGCACGCCGGCCGCGCCCAGCGGCCCGACGACGCCGAAGCCCTCGGTGGCGTTGTGGAGCCCAAAGCCGACGATCAGCAGCGTGGCCAGGGAGATCTCGCCGCTGTGGGCGGCCTGGCCGATGGCCAGCCCCTCGGAGAAGTTGTGCAGGCCGATGCCGGCGGCGATCGACATGCCGACCCGCAGCGCGGCAGCCTCCGCGGGCGGGCGGGTGGCCTCGGCGGCCGCCATCGCCCCCGGGCCGATGCTGGTGCCGGCCGGGCGCCCACGGCGGGGCCACGCCCGAGCGAGGTAGAACAGCGCCAGCAGGCCCACCCCGAAGCCGGCGATGTAGACGAGCCCGAGCCCGGCGAACCGCCCCCAGGGGCCCTCGCCGGCCTTGGCCGTGGTCATCGCGTCCTCGACCGGCTCGGTGGCGTGGGCGAGGATGTCAAACAGCAGGAACACCAGGATGCCGGCGGAGGCGGCGTTCAGGAACGCCTTGGCGCGCAACCGCTGGGTGCGCACGCGGCCGACGGGCAGGCCGAGGTAGATGGTGAAGCCGGCGATGGCGCCGAGCAGGACGGTCTGTGCCGTGGACATGGCATGGCTCCAGCCGAGATCGGGGACAGGACTTAGGCATGCCTAACTCAACGTTGGGGTAGCCTAAGTTGCTGCCGGCTGGAATGCAAGGGATGCCCGCTCTGCGCGCGAGTTGTCCGGCATGGCCGTAGACCCGGATGCATCGCGCGATGAATGGATCGAAGGACACCAGGTGCACGACGCGGCGGACGATGGACTATGAGGTGCGCGGCTCTGCTTCGTCGGCGGGTCGCAGGAGCCAGCGGTAGCCGATGCCTGGGTCGGTCGCGATGCGCTTTGGGCGTCCGGGGTCGGGCTCGAGCTTCTTGCGGAGCTGGCTGATGAAGACCCGCAGGACGTCGACATCGCCGGCGTAGCCGGGACCCCACACCCGTTCGAGCAGCCAGTGGTGCGTGAGCAGCTTCCCCGGGTGCTGGCAGAGCTCGGCCAGCAACGCCCACTCGGTCTTGGTCAGGCGCACCTCGACGCCTGATCGGGCGACCCGGTGGCTGTCGAGGTCGATCTCGAGATCGTCGGCGCGGAAGCGCACGGGCCTGGGTCCCCCTTGGGCGCTGGCGCGGCGCAGCAGGGCGCGGACTCGGGCTATGAGCTCGTCGATCCCGAACGGTTTGGTCAGGTAGTCGTCGGCGCCCAGGTCGAGCGCGGCGACCTTGTCGGGCTCCTCCTCGCGCACCGACAGCACCAGGATGGGCACCTGGCTCCAGCCCCGCAGCTGCCGGCAGACCTCCAGGCCGTCCAGGGCCGGGAGGTTCAGGTCGAGCACCACCAGGTCGGGCTGGAACGCCGCCGCCGCGGTGAGGGCCTCCTCGCCGTCGGTCGCCAGCTGCACCTGGTAGCCGCGGGCCGTCAGCGCGCGCCCGACCGCCCGTCGGATGCTCTGCTCGTCGTCGACGACGAGGACTCGGCCCTTGCTCATCGCCCGGTCGTGCCCGTTGGGAGGGAGCACGCGAAGGTCGCGCCACCGCCTGGTGTCTCCTCGACCCAGATCTGCCCGTGCATCAGCGTCAAGAAGCCCTTGCTGATCGCCAGGCCCAGCCCGGTGCCGAGGCGGGGTTGCCGCTGGCTCGGCTGGTAGAAGGGGTAGAAGAGCTGCTCGCGGAGGCTCTCGGGGACACCGTTGCCGTGATCGACGATGCGGACGGTCGTCTGGGTATCGGCCCCTTCGGCACGCACCTCGATCTGGTGGTTGCCGCTCCGGGCCGCTGCCTTGGCCGCGTTGTCCAGCAGGTTGGCCACCACGCGGTCCAGGAACATCGGGTCTGCCCGCACGAGGCACTCGGCCGCCTCGACGTTCAGGCGGACGGAAAGCTGTGGCCATTGGCGCTGGAGACGGTCCACGCACGGCGCGAGGACCTCGGCGAGATCGACGTTCTGCGGTCGTGCCTTGAGCATGCCGCCCTCGATGCGGGACATGTCCAGCAGGTTGGCGATCAGCGCAGCGAGCCGGTCCGCCTCCTTGTCGATGCTGTCGAGGGCGTCGCGCGCGTCGTCGGCACCACGCTGGACGTCCTGGCCGAGCAGGTCGGTGACGGACGCTTTGATCGCGGCCAGCGGGCTGCGCAAGTCATGAGAGACCGCCGCCAGCAGCGAGCGGCGGATGTGCTCGGTCCGCCGATAGGCTTCCGCCTCGGTCGCGGCGTGCAGCAGCCGGTCGCGTTCCAGCACGAGCGCGAACTGGTCGCAGAAGGCCCGCAGCACGCGGCGCTCGGTCTGGTCCAGGGGTGGCCGGTCGCCCCGCAACAGCAGCAGGCCGAGTGATTGCCCACCGGCCGACAGCGGCAGCCGCTCAGGCGGATGCGTCTCGGCGCCCGGGTCCGGCTCATTTGGCAGCCCGCCCGGCGCGGCGCCCACCGTGACCTGCTCGCGCAGCCCATCCTGATCGGGGTCGTGCACGTACAGGGCTCCGGCCACAAAACCGAACAGGCGGAGCAGCCGCGACAGGATGGCCTGGTAGGAGCCCGGTCCTGGGACCAGCGCGACCAGCTCAGCGCTGAGCGTCTGGAGGGTGCGCAGCTCCCGCTCGCGGGCCTCGGCGGCCTCGGCCCGCTCGGTGGCGCGAGCCAGCAGCGCGGAGATCAGGATCGACAGCCCAAGGAACACAAACAGGACCACGACGTCCTCGGCGCGGGCGATGACGAAGGTGCCGTAGGGGGGCAGAAAGAAGAAGTTGAAGGTCAACGACCCGAGCAGCGAGGCGAGGATGCCCGGCCCGAGCCCGCCGATCGCGGCGGCGGCGACCACCACGACCAGGAAACCGAACCCCTTGGACAGCGGCGTGGTGTGGTCGCGGAAGGCGAGCAATCCCAGGGTCAGCGCAATGGTTCCCACGGTCGCGACGGCGTAGCCGGCCGCGCGGCGCTGTGGGTGGCGCATGCCGAGCCGGGTCAGCAGCGGCCAAACCCGGACCCTGAGGTGCGGGGTGCGCAAAGGCCTGCGCCCACTCGGTGTCGTCGCGGTCATCTCCCCCAGAGTGTGCACCCTGGCCGGGCCACCAGGACCTCGCCCGGCCGGCGCGCCGTCCCATCCCCGCCGGCTGAATCCGAACATTTCCCATAGACGCCGCGGCGGTTTCCTCACAGATCCCTTAGGCCCCATCCCTACCGTTGGCCGCGGGCTTGGTCTGAAGGGAATGGTTGGCCGATCGTGAGTCGAACGCCCGTCATCAGCGAGCCAGCCTCGCGTCCCGTGGCGGATGCGCCACCCTCACCACGCGGTAACGGCTATCAGCCCGCCAGTGCGACCTGGCCGCTGTACCGGATGAAGCGGCTGGTGCTCGGCCCGCCGCTCCAGACCAAACGGCTGGTCCACGAGCGGCTGCGCAAGGTGGTCGCGCTGGCGGTGCTGGCGTCCGACAACATCTCCTCCAGCGCCTACGGCACCGAGCAGGTCATGCTGCCGCTGCTGGTCGCCGGGTCGGCGGCGGTCGCGCTGACGTTCCCGGTCTCGCTCGGCATCGTCGCCCTGCTCGCCATCCTGATCCTCTCCTACCGGCAGACGATCACCGCCTACCCGTCGGCTGGCGGCGCCTACGTGGTCACCAAGGACAACTTCGGTCTCCGGCTGGCGCAGGTCGCCGGCGCGGCGCTGCTGCTGGACTACGTGCTCACCGTGGCGGTCAGCGTGGCGGGTGGGATCGCGGCGGTGGTGACCGGCGCGCCGGCGCTGACCCCGTTCGTCGTGCCGCTGTCGGTCGCCTGCATCGCGCTGATCACCTGGGGGAACCTGCGCGGCGTGCGGGAGTCGGGCCGCCTGTTCGCGATCCCGACCTACGTGTACGTCGGCGCCCTCGGCCTGGTATTGATCCTTGGCGTGTTCCGGCATTTGACCGGGCACCTCCCGCCGATCTCCGCCAGCCAGACCGGCCAGCTGCCCAGGCAGACGGCCACGATCGGGCTGCTGCTGCTGATGCACGCCTACGCGTCGGGCTGCACCGCGCTGACCGGGGTGGAGGCGATCTCCAATGGGGTGCCGGCCTTCCAACGGCCCGAAGCCGTCAACGCCCGCCGGACCCTGATCGCCATGGGGACCATCCTCGGCTGCCTGTTCGTTGGGACCAGCTTCCTGGCGGTCACCACGCACGTGCTGCCCTACCCCAGCGGCAACCCCACCCTGGTTGGGCAGCTCGCCAGCTACGTCCTGGACGCCAGGACCTCCAACCTCGGCCATGCCGCGTTCGAGTTCGTCCAGGGTGCCACCCTGGTGATCCTGATCCTCGCGGCCAACACCTCGTTCGCCGACTTCCCCCGGTTGGCGTCGTTTGCGGCCGGGGATGCGTTCATGCCCCGCGTGGTCAACGGGATCGGCACCGTGGTCACGTTCGTGGTGCTGCTGGACGTGATCTCGACCAAATTCACCCACGGCGCCTGGATGATCATGGTCGCCCTGCCGATCCTGGTGGTGCTGCTGTACCGGACCAACCGCGCCTACTCGGACGAACTCGCCGAGCTCAAGGTCGAGCTGTCGGCGGCCCTCGCCCCGCCCAAGCCCCGCCACGAGGTGGTCGTGCTGGTGGAGGGGCTGGACCGTGCCGCGTTCGCCGCGGTGCAGTCCGCTCGGCAGCTTCGCGCACAGCGTGCGGTGGCCGTCCATGTCGCGGTCGATCCTCAGGCGGCGTGTGGGCTGCAGGCATTGTGGGCCAAGCTGCAGATCCCACTGCCGCTGGAGGTGGTGGGATCGGATCGTGACGGTCTGGGGCTCGGGGCCACGGTGGCCGAGCTGGTCGCCGGGCGGGCGCGGCCCGACACCGAGGTGACGGTGCTGCTGCCGCGGCGCGCCTACGCCGGCCTCCTCGACCGGCTGCGGCGCGGCCGCCGCACCGACGCTCTGCTCGGGGCGCTCGGGGGCATGGAGGGGGTGCACGTGACCGCCGTGCCCCGCGTGGCGCCACGCGACCAGCGGCGCCATCGGCTGCTGCGCGTGGCGGGCAACGGCGACGGGCAGGCGGCCACCGCCCTGGACGAGCTCGTCGCGGAAGCCGCCCCGGCGCTGGCGTCCCCCAAGCCGCGCCACGAGGTGGTGGTGCTCGTCGAGGGGCTCGACCGCGCCTCGCTGGGGGCATTGCAGTACGCCACCGAACTGCACCCGCTTTCGATCACCGCCGTGCACGTCGCGGTCGACCCCGACGCGGCCAGGCGGCTTGCCCAGCTGTGGGCCAAGGTGCGCATCCCCATCCCGCTGGAGGTCATCGACTGCCCCGACCGCAACCTCCTCGCCACCACCGAGCGCGACCTGCACGAGCGCATCCGCGACGACACCGAACTCACCGTGCTGGTGCCGCGGCGGCGCTTCGCCCGACGCTGGCACCAGCTGCTGCTGCACGACCGCACCTCAGCCGGCCTGGTCCGAGTGCTCGGGGAGCTCGACAACGTCAACGTCACGATCGTGCCGTTCCAGCTTGGCCGGGCTGTTCGCAGCGGCCGGCCCGACGCCCACGGAAGGCGCTGACGATGGCCGCAAATCTGACGGAGACGAGCAAGAACTCTCCTTCCTGAGGTCGAGCGCCGATCCGGGGCACCTGCGCGATCGATCTCGTTTCGACTGGGGTATTGCCTTTCCGCGTATTTGTGATGTGATGCATAGCCGTCGCATTCCCGCCCAAGGGAGGGCAGATGGACCACGCGCCGAACCCAGATCGCGAGCACGACCAGCGACTCAGTCGCAGGCGCTTCCTCCGCTACACCACAACGGCCGGCGCTCTGGCCGCTGGTAGTCCAGCGATCGCCGCGCTTGCCGGTGCCGACCCGGCGATGGCCGCAGCGAGCAGCTCGGCCCCCGGCGTCCCGTCATTCAAGTGGGAGGAGGCGACCATCGCCGAGCTGCAGGCGGCGATGGAGGCGGGGAAGCTGACGTCCCGGCGTTTGGTGGAGGCCTACATCCAGCGCATCAGGCAGATCGATCTCTCTGGGGTCCAGCTCAACTCCGTGATCGAGGTCAACCCGGACGCGCTGGCGATCGCCGATCGGCTCGATCGGGAGCGCCGCAGCAAGGGTCCGAGGGGCCCGCTGCACGGCATCCCCGTCCTCGTCAAGGACAACTTCGCCACCGATGACCAGATGGAGACCGCGGCGGGTTCCCTGGCCCTGGTGGGGTCCCGAGTTCCCCGGGATGCCTTCGTCGTGAAGGGGCTGCGCGACGCGGGCGCGGTCATTCTCGGCAAGGCGAACCTGTCCGAGTGGGCGAACTTCCGGTCGCTGCAATCATCGAGCGGCTGGTCCGGCCGGGCCGGCCAGTGCGCGAACCCGTACGTGCTCGACCACAATCCCTGCGGCTCCAGCTCCGGGTCCGGGGCAGCCGTGTCGGCCAACCTGTCCGCCGTCGCCCTCGGGACCGAGACCGACGGCTCGATCGTGTGCCCTTCCTCGACCAACGGCGTGGTGGGCATCAAGCCAACCCTTGGCCTCACCAGCCGCTCGGGCGTCGTCCCGCTCGCCCACAGTCAGGACGTCACCGGCCCGATGTGCCGCACGGTGGCCGACGCCGCGACGGTGCTGGGCGCCATGACGGGCGTCGACCCTCGGGACCCCGCCACGGCGGCGAGCCAGGGTCACTTCTTCAAGGACTACCGCCAGTTCCTGGATCCCAATGGCTTGCGAGGTGCCCGGATCGGCGTGTGGCGGGAGGGGGTGTTCGGCGCCAGCCCGGAGGCTGACGCGGTCGCGGAAGCCGCGATCAGTCAGCTCAGCCGGCTCGGGGCAACGGTCGTGGACCCGGCCGACATCCCGAACGTGAACGACGCCGGCGGCCCTGAATTCACCGTGCTGCTGTTCGAGTTCAAGGCCGACATCGCCAACTACCTGTCGGAGCTCACCAACACCTCGATGCGGACGCTCGCCGACCTGATCGCGTTCGACGACGCCCACGCGGATCAGGAGATGCGCTGGTTCGGACAGGAGATCTTCCTGCTGGCGGAGGAGACCGATGGGCTGGACGACCCCGTCTACAAGGCGGCGCTCGCGACCTCCAAGCAGCTCATGCAGGACGCCATCAACGGGGTCATGAGCAGGTTCGACCTGGACGCGATCATGAGCCTGACCGGAAGTCCGTCATGGACGACCGACCTGGTCAACGGCGACCACTTCCTCACCGCCAGCTCGACGCCGGCCGCGGTGGCCGGCTTTCCGAACGTCACGGTCCCTGCCGGCTTCGTGTTCGACGAGCTGCCGGTTGGCATCAACTTCATCGGCAGGCAGTGGGACGAGCCGACGCTCATCAAGCTGGCCCACGGGTTCGAGCAGGGGACCAAGGTGCGGCACGCTCCGAAGTTCCTGGCCTCGCTGGGGGTGCGCGACTTCGTCCCAAGGGACACCGGGGTGCAGGGCGGATCGAAGGCGCAGAGCCGGCGCCAAGGCGCCCCCACGGCCAAGCCGCGAGGAAACCCGATGGCCGGCAGCCTGTAGGAGCCACGGGCTCATCAACGCGCATTTACTATTGGGACACCGCGGGTGCCACTGGTCGATCGTGCTCGCTGAGTTGCTCGGCCAGGTCGCCGCGCGACATGCTGGTGGGCCGCGGGCAGATCGAGCGTGCGCGGTAGGTAGCCCAACAACCGAAGGGGGAACCCATGACCGACAGCGTCTACCGGGTCACCGAGGTCGTCGGGACCAGCAGCGAGTCGTGGGAACGGGCGGCGACCGTGGCCGTCGAGACGGCGGCCAAGACCCTGCGGGATCTCCGCATCGCCGAGGTCGTCCAGCTCGACATGGCGATCGAGGACGGGCAGGTGCGGGCCTACCGGGCAAGGGTCAAGATCTCGTTCAAGCTCGAAGCCGAGGAGTGATCGGCACCAGGGCAAGGGCTGACTCCAGAGCCTGAGCACAGCGGGACCGATGCTGCCCGGCTGCGATGTCGGCGTGCGGTCCGGCATGATCGGTGGATGAGCGAGCTATCCGTCTCGGCCGAGCGCCTGATCGGCGCTCCGGCCGAGCACACCTACCGATACATCGCGGACTCCCGGACCCATCATCCGCGCTTCCTCCCGCCGGCCTTCTCGGACTTCCAGGTCGAGCAGGGTGGGGTTGGCGCTGGCACGGTGCACAGCTTCCGGCTGACCGCCGGTGGCAGGACCCGCACGTACCGCATGCGGGTCGACGAGCCCGAGCCCCGGCTCGACCGCTACGCCCGTACCACCCCGCCGGAGTGAGCCGCGGGCGACGTCGCCACCCCGGCGGCCCGCCTTAGCCGTACAGCCGGCCGGCGAGGTGCGACGGTCAGGCAAGCGGTCGGGGTCGCATACTGAAGGCCTGACGCTCCCATACCGTCAGCGTCCCCGTCACGGCGGCCTTGCTGGTCCGCACCTGCCGGTATCCGGCCGCCGCGAGCGGGCCTTCGATCGCGGGCTCCCAGCCGCGGTGGGCGTTGATCATCGTCATCAGGAACACGTGGCCGGCGTCGCGGTGCGCGGCCAGGAACGCCGTCACCGACGACCGCTGCGGCGGGTCACCGACGAGGGTGCGGTCCGGCGGGATCGGACCGCGCGCCCA
>WNFU01032852.1_pt1 | contig 10518 bp, 8 predicted proteins | sample 5400121 | NCBI WGS metagenome assembly WNFU01 (sample SAMN13153360, study PRJNA577476) | soil metagenome | isolation source: 100 cm soil or saprolite under grassland replicate 1 | place: USA:California | collected 2016-06-15
AGGAGTTCGTCCCCCCCTACGACGCCACGGTGGTGGAGCGTCTGCGCCGGGCCAGGGCGGTGATCGTCGGCAAGACCAACATGGACGAGTTCGCCATGGGCTCCTCCACCGAGAACTCCGGCTTCGGTCCGACCCGCAACCCGTGGGACCCCAGCCGGGTGCCCGGCGGGTCCAGCGGCGGCTCGGCGGCGGCGGTCGCGTCGGGGCAGGCGGCGCTCGGCATCGGCACCGACACCGGCGGCTCCATCCGCCAGCCGGCCGCGCTCTGCGGCGTCGTCGGGGTCAAGCCGACCTACGGGCTGGTCAGCCGCTACGGGCTGATCGCCTTCGCCTCCTCGCTCGACCAGGTGGGGCCGTTCGGCCGCGACGTGCGCGACGCCGCCACCCTGCTGGAGGCGATCGCCGGCCACGACCCGATGGACTCCACCTCGATCCCGGACCCCCCGACCGACTTCACCTCCCGGCTGGAGGACGGCGTGGCGGGGTTGCGGGTCGGGGTGGTCAAGGAGCTGTTCCTCGAGGGCGCCGAGCCGGGCGTGCTCTCCCGGGTGCGGGAGGGCCTGGAGCGGCTGGAGCGGCTGGGAGCGCGGCTGGAGGAATGCTCGCTGCCGTCGTTCGAGTACGCCCTCTCGGCCTACTACCTGATCGCCCCCGCCGAGTGCTCCTCCAACCTGGCCCGCTACGACGGGGTCCGCTGGGGGCTGCGGGCCAAGGACGCCAGCGACGTGGTCGACATGATGAAGCGGACCCGCCAGGCCGGCTTCGGGCCGGAGGTCAAGCGGCGCATCATGCTCGGCACCTACGCGCTGTCGGCCGGCTACTACGACGCCTACTACGGCCAGGCCCAGAAGGTCCGCACCCTGGTGCTGCGGGAACTGCAGGCGGCATGGGAGCGGTTCGACCTGCTGGCCGGGCCGACCTCGCCGACGGTGGCGTTCCCGATCGGGGAGAAGGCCGACGACCCGCTGGCCATGTACCTGTCGGACGTGTTCACCATCCCGGTCAACCTGGCCGGCAACGCGGCCGTGTCGGTCCCGGCGGGCCTCTCCGACGGGCTGCCGGTCGGGCTGCAGCTGATCGCCCCGGCGCTCGGCGAGGCCGCCATGCTCCGGGCCGCCTGGGCCTTCGAGCAGGACCTCGGCCTCGGCGCCCGCCCCAAGGAGGTGCAGGCGTGACCGCCGTCGTCGCCGAGGAGGCCGGCGCCCGCCGCTACGAGACGGTCATCGGCATCGAGACCCACTGCGAGCTGGCCACCGCGACCAAGATGTTCTGCGCCTGCCCGGCCAGCTTCGGCGGCGAGCCGAACACCCAGGTCTGCCCGGTCTGCCTCGGCGAGCCCGGCTCGCTGCCGGTCACCAACGCCAAGGCGGTGGAGTACACCGTCCGCATCGGCCTGGCGCTGCACTGCAGGATCGCCGAACGGTCGCAGTTCCACCGCAAGAACTACTTCTACCCGGACATGCCGAAGAACTACCAGATCTCCCAGTACGACGAGCCGTTGTGCGTCGACGGCTGGCTGGACGTCGACGTGGACGGGGAGACCAGCCGGATCGGCATCACCCGGGTCCACCTGGAGGAGGACACCGGCAAGAGCCTGCACGTCGGCGCCACCGGGCGGATCCACGGCGCCGACTACTCGCTGGTCGACTACAACCGCGCCGGCATCCCGCTGGTCGAGGTCGTCTCCGAGCCCGACCTGCGCTCGGCCGAGGAGGCGCGCGCCTACGCCGAGGAGCTGCGGGCGGTGCTGGCGGCCCTCGGCGTCTCCGACGTCAAGCTCGAAGAGGGCTCGATGCGCTTCGACGTCAACGTCTCGATCCGGCCGGTCGGGCACGCCGGCTTCGGCACCAAGGTCGAGCTGAAGAACCTCAACTCGCTGCGGAGCCTGTACCGGGCGGTCGGCTACGAGGCCGAGCGGCAGCGGCGGGTGCTGGCCGACGGCGGGCGACTGGACCAGGAGACCCGCCACTGGGACGAGAGCGCCGGGCGGACCGAGCCGATGCGGTCCAAGGAGTACGCCACCGACTACCGCTACTTCCCCGAGCCCGACCTGGTCCCGCTCCAGGCCGGTGCCGACTGGGTCGAGCGGATCCGCGCCGGCCTGCCGGAGCTGCCCGCCGAGCAGCGCGCCCGGCTGGCGGAGGCGACCGGCCTGCCCGCCAAGGAGGTCGGCTGGCTGGTCCGCGACCCGGAGGTGCTCGCCTACTTCGAGGCGGTCGGCCAGGGGCGCGACCCCAGGGTGGTGGCCGGCTGGGTGATGGGGGAGCTGCAGCGCCACCTGCGGGAGCTGGGCCGCACCATGGCGACCAACCCGGTCTCCCCCGAGCGCCTCGGCGCCCTGCTCGACCTGGTCGCGGCGGGGACCGTCTCGGCCACGGCCGCCAAGGACGTGCTGGCCGAGATGTTCGACTCCGACGACGACCCCGCCGCGATCGTCGAGCGCAAGGGCCTTGCCCAGATCTCCGACGCCGCGGAGCTGGAGGCGGTGGTCGACCGGGTGGTGGCCGCCAACCCGGAGCTGGTCGGCAAGTTCCGCGGCGGCAAGCGGGGGGTGCTCGGCGCCATGGTCGGCCAGGTCATGCGCGAGACGCGCGGCAGGGCCAACCCGAAGCTGGTCAGCGACCTGCTCGAGCGCGCCATCGGCGGGGGGTCAGGGGGCTGAAGCAGCCGAAGGCGATCGCCCCCGGTCGACGGTGCCCTTACGCGATGCCGTCGCTGCCTCGTACCACGCCCGAACCCCGGGACGTATAAGCTCCCGGGGTCCGGGCGACGGACGGGACATGAGGATGGCGACGACTCCGCAGGTGCTGCTCGACCGCTACGAGGTCGGCCGGCTGCTCGGTGTGGGCGGCATGGCCGAGGTCTTCGAAGGCCACGACCGGCTGCTCGCCCGCCGGGTCGCCATCAAGGTGCCGCTGCCGCAGTACGCCTACGACCCCGGGTTCCTGCAGCGCTTCCGGCGCGAGGCGCAGGCGGCCGCCAGCCTCAGCCACCCAGGCATCGTGGCCGTCTACGACACCGGCGCGCAGGACGGCACCCCCTTCATCGTGATGGAGTACGTGGAGGGCCGCACCCTCAAGGACGTGCTCACCACCGACGGGCCGCTGTTCCCGCAGCGCGCCGCCCAGATCGCCGCCGACGTCTGCTCGGCCCTCGCCGCCGCCCACGCCAGCGGGCTGATCCACCGCGACGTCAAGCCGGGCAACGTCATGCTCACCCCCGAGGGCCGCGCCAAGCTGATGGACCTCGGCATCGCCAGGGCCGCCGAGGGCGAGCCGGTGACCCAGACCGCGGCCATGCTCGGCACCGCCCAGTACCTGTCGCCGGAGCAGGCGCAGGGGCAGCCGGTCGACTACCGCAGCGACCTGTACTCGCTCGGCTGCTGCCTGTACGAGATGCTGACCGGGACGGTGCCGTTCCGGGGTGCCACGCCGGTGGCGATCGCCTACCGGCACGTCCGCGAGGACCCCGCCCCGCCGCGGCTGCTGAACCCCGACGTGCCCGCCGACCTGGAGGCGGTCTGCTTGAAGGCGATGGCCAAGCAGCCGGCCGACCGCTACCAGACGGCGGAGGAGATGCGCCAGGACCTGGAGCGGGTGCGGGCGGGGCAGCGGGTGCTGGCCGGCACCGCCGGCACGGCGGCGATGGCGGCCACGGTGCTGCCGCCGCTGGCGGCCCCGCCCGGCGCCGGGGCCGATGCGACCGTGGCGCTCGGCGGGACGGTCGTCCCGGGGCGGGCGGCCCGCCACGCCGAGCCGGCCCCGAGGCGCTGGCGCTGGCTGGTCTGGGTGCTGGTGCCGCTCGGCATCGTCGGCCTCACCGCCGCGATCGCGCTGGTGGTCTCCCGGGTGGTCGGCCAGACGCCGGAGGCGCCGGCGGCGGTGCCGACCCTGCCCACCGCGACCACCTCGCCACGGGTGGAGACCACCGAGCTGGTGACCACCACCTCGCAGCTGCCGACCACCACCCAGCCGCCGACGACCACCGCGGCGCCGACCACCACCACCCAGCCGGGGGTGGTGCGGGTGCCCAACGTGGTCGGCCGCCGGGCCGGCCCAGCGAGGGGGATCCTGGAGGCGGCCGGCCTGCGGGTGCGGGAGGAGACCGTCCAGGTGCTGGATCCCCGCCAGGTTGGCCGGGTGGTGCTGCAGTCGCCCCAGGGTGGCGCGGAGGTCCCGCGCGGCACGGAGGTGACGATCGTGATCGGGGAGCAGGTCGGGGACGGCTGAGCGTCCCGGCCGCTCAGCGGCCGGGGACCTGCAGCGGCAGCCGGCGGGGCTGGGTTGCGGGCACCGGGTCAGGGTGGCCGCCCACCGGCCCTGGCTCGCGCAGGCCGGGGGTGTCGATCGCCAGGCCGCCGCCCGCCAGCGCCACCAGCCGATAGCTGCCGGTGCCCTCGCCGGTGGCCAGCAGGTCGCGGCCGGCCACCGCCGCCAGGCCCTCGCCGGTGAAGCAGCTCACCGCATGGACCTCCACGCCGGGGGTGGCCTCGGCCAGCCGCTGCAGCTCCGCGTCCAGATCGGCGCAACGGTCGGCCTTGCCGAGCACCACCACCGGCCAGGCGCCGCTCTCCCAGGCCAGCGTGCGCAGCCGCTCGAGGCGGCGCGGGTGGCCGTCCCGGCCGGCCGCCACCACCAGCAGCACCAGGTCGACGTTGGCGGCCAGCACCTGCTCGCCCGCGGCGTCGCCCGGACGGTGGTAGGTCACCGCCGTCCGGCGTGGCAGCACCGCCTGGATGCGCCCCTCCCGCAGGCAGACCCAGTCGCCGACGGCAGGCGGGCCGGCGACGCAGGGGCCGGCCAGGTGCCGCGGCCGGCCGGTGACCTGGGACGGCAGCTCGCCGTGTTCGGTGCCCAGCAGGAACCCGCCCGGGGGGGCGGCGACCACCCGGGCGGGCCGGTGGCCGGTGGCCGCCCATGGCGCGAACCGTTCGGCGAAGAAGCCGTCCCAGCCGAGGAAGCCAAGCTCCATGAGGGCAGTGTGCGGAGCCTCGCCCCCCCTGTGCACCCGAATTAGCGCTCTCGCCGGCCGTCGCCGTCTTGACCGCGGCTCCGGCGGCCGATCAGGATGCCCGCTGCCGGTCGCGACGTTCGGTCTCAGGAGAGGAGCCGAGGTGAGCAGCCGATGACCGCCGCAAGGATCATCGAGGCGATCGGCAGCTTGCTCTGGCCGCTGCTGGTCGCGGTCCTGATCTGGCGGTTGGTCCCGCTGCTGCCCGGCCTGGTCGCCGACCTGCGCCACGCGCTGCGCACCCGCGCCTTCTCGGTCAGGGTCGGCGCGGCCGAGCTGTCGGTCGAGGAGGCGACCGAGCTGCTCCGCAGGCAGGTCACCGACCTCCAGCGCCAGGTCGAGTCGCAGGTCGCCGCGCCGGCCCCCGCGCCGGCCGCGCCGGCCGCCCCGCGCCCGCCTCCCACGGCGGGGGCTGCCGCGCCGGACCAGGCCGCGGCGCAGGCGCCCTGGGGCGCCCGGCCGCTGGTGCTGTGGGTGGACGACCGGCCGGACGGCAACGCCTTCGAGATGGCCAGGCTCCGCGACGACGGCGTGGAGCTGCTGCAGGCACGGTCGACCGACGAGGCCCTCGACGTGCTGGCGCTGCGGCGGGGCGTCCAGGCGGTGATCACCGACCTGGGCCGCACCGAAGGGGGCGAGTACCGGCCGCACGCCGGGCTGGCGCTGCTCCGGCGGCTGCGCGATGACGGGCTGGAGCAGCCGGTGCTGGTCTACACCAGCCGGCGGGGCGTGGAACGGGAACGGGCGGATGCGCTTGCCGCCGGGGCGGCGGTGGTGACCACCTCCCCGGTCGAGCTGTTCGCGTCGCTGCGTTCGGCGCTGCGGACCGCCGGCGACGCGACCGCGCCGCCCGGCCGCAACGACGCCTTCGGCAACCACCGCCCGCTGCGGCCGCGGCGCCTGCCGGAGCCGGCCGAACCCCCGCCGGCCCAGCCGGGCGAGGACGCCGGCTGACCGTCACGACCCGGTGATGACCGCCTTGCCGGTCACCTTGCGGTCGTAGACGTCGCGGACCAGCCGCAGCGCCTCCGAGAGCGGCGCGGTGGCCTGGACCTGCACGTCGAGACGGCCGGCGACCACCTGCTCGGCCAGGCTGGCGAGGTCCCTGACCGCCTGCTCCGGCGCGACCGTGTCGAAGATCCGGAAGCCGTGGATGGTGGCGCCCTTGGGGTAGAACAGCTCCACCCGGAAGGTCGACTCGGCGTCGGCCGAGTTGCCGTAGACCACCATGCGGCCGTGGGGAGCGAGCGCCTGCAGCAGCGGCGCGAACATGGGGCCGCCGATGGCGTCGAGCACCACGTCGAACTGGCCGTCGAGCGGCGATCGCAGGCGCTCGGCAGCGGCGCGGTCCACTCGGCCGGCACCACCGCCCGCTCGGCGAAGGCGCCGCCGGAGGGGCTGGCCGCCACCACCCGCTCGCCGGCGTCGAACCCGGTCACGCCGTCGCCGACCGCGGCCACCGTCCCCGCCACGTCCCAGCCGATCACCTTGCCGGGCGGCTGCGCACGCGCCGTGCGGATCTCCCCCCGGTTGATCGAGGCCGCCGCCACCTCGACCAGGAGCTGGCCGGGACCGGGGGCCGGCTCCGGCACGTCGGCGAGGGCCAGGGCGGGGGTGGCGGACGGGTCGGCGACGAGTGCGCGCATGGCTGGCTCCTTCGGGGACCGCAGCACGGCTGGGTTCCCAGGCTACCTCCCCCGGCGCCAGGCCAGGGGCGACGCGGCGCTAGCGCGGACGCAGCAGCAGCGCACCCGGGGTGCGCGCGGCAAGGCGCACGCACTCGGCCGACATGTGGGCCTGGTCGGCGTAGCCGGCCTCGGCGGCGGCCAGCGCAAGGCTCGGCCGGGTGGCGGGGTCGCCGTCCAGCAGGGCGAGCAGCCGCTGGAAGCGGAGGATCCGGGCGAGGGTCTTGGGGCCGTAGCCGACCGCCGCCAGGAACCGGCGGCGCAGCTGCCGCTCGCCCAGCCCGATGGCCGGCCCGATGCCGGCCACCCGGCCCGGCGCGGCGGGGCCCCGCTCCAGCCGCGCGACCGCGGCGGCGACCAGCGGGTCGGGCCGGCGGGCGTCGCCGGCCGCTGCGACCAGCGCGGCCTCCACCACGGCAAGGCCGGCGGCGGGTGAGGCGGCTTCGGCCGCCCGCTCCTCCAGCTCCCGCCCGCGCCGCCCCCAGACGCCGTCGAGCGGCACGCGGGTGTCGAGCAGCTCGCTGGCGGCCGGTCCCAGCAGCGGCGGCGCCGCCCCGGGATGGAACCGGACGCCGACGACCGTCTCGCCGGCGACCCTTTTGACCGGCGCCGGCCCGGTGTCCGGGCCGGCGACCAGCAGGCCGCCGGCGAGCAGCACGATGTCCTGGCAGCCGTCGGGCAGCACCAGCCCGTCGCGGTCGGCGCCATGCCCGACCGTCAGCTCCCAGGTGCACCGCACCCAGGGCGCGAGGGCGGCCGGCGGCGGCCGCTCGCGGTAGGTGACGGCGGCCGGGGGGGCCGCATGTTCACCCGTTGGCCCGCTCCCCGACTCCCGGAAGCTTGACAAGGTCGTTACCATCGCAGTCAATGTAGCTTGCTCCCGAGACACCGCCGCATCCAAAGGACCCCGATGGCAGCACGCACCGCCCTGGTACTTATCGAGTAGCGCGGGCCCCGCCTGGCAGCGGGTCCGCGCGGAACCTCCTATGCCCCTGGCAGGAGGTTTTTTGTTTGCCCAACTAGCCACCCCCCTGGGAGTCATCGTGAAGCTCACCGGCGCACAAGCCCTGATCCGCAGCCTCGAGCAGAGCGGCGTCGAGGTCGTCTTCGGCCTGCCGGGCGGCGCCGTCCTGCCCGCCTACGACCCGCTGCGGGAGTCGTCGGTGCGCCACATCCTGGTCCGCCACGAGCAGGGCGCCGGCCACGCGGCCGAGGGCTACGCCTGGGCCACCGGCCGCGTCGGGGTCTGCATGGCGACCAGCGGGCCCGGCGCGACCAACCTGGTCACCGCCCTGTGCGACGCCTACATGGACTCGGTGCCGATGGTGGCGATCACCGGCCAGGTGCCGAGCTGGGCGATCGGCTCCGACGCCTTCCAGGAGTGCGACACCACCGGCATCACCATGCCGGTCACCAAGCACAACGAGCTGGTCCTCGACCCCGGCCGGATCGCCGGGGCGGTCGCCGAGGCGTTCCACATCGCCGCCACCGGCAGGCCCGGCCCGGTGCTGGTCGACGTGCCAAAGGACGTCCTGCAGGCGACCACCGAGTGGGCCTGGCCGGAGACGCTCGACCTGCCCGGCTACCGGCCGGTGACCAGGCCGAACGGCAAGCGGGTCAGGGAGGCGGCGGCGCTGCTGCGGGCCTCGAGGCGCCCGGTGCTCTACGTCGGCGGCGGCGTGGCCAAGGCAGACGCCCACGGGGCCCTGCGGGAGCTGGCCGAGGCGGCAGGGGCGCCGGTCACCACCACCCTGATGGCCCGCGGCGCCTTCCCCGACAGCCACCCGCTCGCGCTCGGCATGCCGGGCATGCACGGCAACTACGCGGCCGTGGCCGCCCTGCAGGAGGCCGACCTGATCGTCGCCCTCGGCGCCCGCTTCGACGACCGGGTGACCGGCAACCTGGCCACCTTCGCGCCGAAGGCCAAGATCGTCCACGCCGACATCGACCCGGCCGAGATCGGCAAGAACCGCACGGCCGACGTGCCGATCGTCGGCGACGTCCGCCTGGTGATCGAGGAGCTGGCGGCGGCCTACCGGGCGGCAGTCGCCGCCGACGGACCTGCCGAGGTCGCCGAGTGGCACCGGGCGACGGCCCAGTGGAAGCAGCGCTTCCCGTTCCGCTACGACCAGCACGACGGCGGGCCGCTCAAGCCCCAGCACGTGGTCGAGCGGGTGTCGGCGCTGACCGGCGGCGAGGCGGTGGTGGTCGCCGGGGTCGGCCAGCACCAGATGTACGCCGCCCAGCACTTCCGCTTCGACCGGCCGCGTTCCTGGATCAACTCCGGCGGGCTGGGGACGATGGGCTTCGCGGTGCCGGCGGCGATGGGCGCCAAGGTCGGCCGGCCCGACGAGCTGGTGGTGGCGATCGACGGCGACGGCTGCTTCCAGATGACCGCCCAGGAGCTGGCCACCTGCACCACCGAGCGGATCCCCATCAAGGTGCTGATCCTCAACAACGGCCACCTCGGCATGGTGCGCCAGTGGCAGGAGCTGTTCTACGACGAACGCTACTCCGAGGTGCACCTCGGCTTCGACGTGCCCGACTACGTCAAGCTGGCGGAGGCGTACGGCGCCCTCGGGCTGCGCTGCGAACGGCCGGAGGACGTCGACGCCACCCTGGAGAAGGCGCTGGCCGAGAACGCCGTGCCGGTGGTGGTGGACTTCCGCGTCGACGCCCACGAAGGCGTCTTCCCGATGGTCCCGGCCGGCCGCCCCAACGACGAGATCATCCTCGGGCCCGAGTTCTCCCCCGAGGAGCAGGCGGCGGCGACCCGCAGGGAGGTGCGCGCCGGATGAGCACCCACACGATCTCGGTGCTGGTGGAGGACAAGCCTGGGGTGCTCGCCAGGATCTCGGCCCTGTTCAGCCGGCGCGGCTTCAACATCGACTCGCTGGCGGTCGGGCCGACCGAGGATCCGGGCCGCAGCCGCATGACGATCGTGGTCGACTGCGCCGAGCGTCCCCTCGAGCAGGTCACCAAGCAGCTCAACAAGCTGGTCAACGTGCTCAAGATCGTCGAGCTGGAACCCGACAGGGCGGTCGAGCGCGAGCTGGTGCTGGTCAAGGTCAAGGCCGACCCGGCCGTCCGCTACCAGATCCTCGAGCTGGCCGAGCTGTTCCGGGCCAAGATCGTCGACGTCGCCCCGGAGGCGCTCACCGTCGAGGCGACCGGCAGCCCGGACAAGGTCACCGCCATGCTGGAGCTGCTGGACCCCTACGGCGTCCGCGAGCTGGTCCGCACCGGCCGGGTCGCGCTCGCCAGGGGCGGAAAGGGAATCGCCGACAAGCCGCTGCGGGTGGCCCGACCCGCCTGATCTTCCACTCCAACGAAGGAGGCACCACCTTGGCCACCATCTACTACGACAACGACGCCGACCTCGGCCTGGTGCAGTCGCGCAAGGTCGCCGTGCTCGGCTACGGCTCCCAGGGCCACGCCCACGCGCTGTCGCTGCACGACTCCGGCTGTGAGGTGCGGGTCGGGCTCGCCGAAGGGTCGAGGAGCCGCGGCGCCGCCGAGGCCGCCGGGCTGGCGGTGACCACCCCGGCAGAGGCGGCCGCCTGGGCCGACCTGATCATGGTGCTGGTGCCGGACACCGTCCAGCGCCACCTGTACGCCACCGACATCGCCCCCAACCTCAAGCCCGGCGACGCCCTGTTCTTCGCCCACGGGTTCAACATCCACTACGGCTACATCAGCCCGCCCGAGACCGTCGACGTCGCCATGGTCGCCCCCAAGGGCCCCGGTCACCTGGTACGGCGCCAGTTCGAGAACGGCCAGGGCACCCCGGTGCTGGTCGCGGTCGCCCAGGACGCCTCCGGCA
>WNFU01019944.1_pt1 | contig 10517 bp, 11 predicted proteins | sample 5400121 | NCBI WGS metagenome assembly WNFU01 (sample SAMN13153360, study PRJNA577476) | soil metagenome | isolation source: 100 cm soil or saprolite under grassland replicate 1 | place: USA:California | collected 2016-06-15
AGGGCCTCGGCACGAAGTCGAGCGGCGATCCGGTCGGGATGAGTTCCTCTTTCTTTTTGCTTTCCTCGAACTCCCGAACGACCCGGTGCGCGTGCTGCATCACCCACCAGCGCACGTAGCGCTGGTTCACGGCTTCGCGTTCTTTTGGATCTTCCATGAGGTGAGTGATGCGAGCAAAGCCCAGTGGCAGTTCCGGGTCGTGGAAGTGCTGCTGGCGTTTGAAGTTGATCTTGAAGTCCTTCCATTTGACGGCGTGCAGTTCGTCGTTGAGCCAGACCATGCAGGCGTCGCGGTTCGAAGTTTGCTGCTTGTCGAGAAAGAATAGACTCTGGTCAACGCCATCGATGATCCGGTCGCGCGGCGGCTCGCATCCGGCAAATCGGAGCAACGTGGTGAACATGTCGGTTACGTGAACCATCTCATTGCTCTCGGTTCCCGGCTTGATTCGGCCAGGCCAGCGCATCAGGAGCGGCGTGCGAATGCCGCCTTCCGCGGAACTGAAATACGAGCCGTCGAAAAAGCCGCCCGTTCCCCGGCCGACCAAGTGATCCTCGGCTCCATTGTCGCCGCAGTATACAACGATCGTGTTGTCGGCAATTCCGAGCTCGTCGAGCTTGTCGAGCAACACGCCGAAGTCGTGGTCGAGCATCAGCAGGCAATCGCCCCACTCGCCGTTGCTGCTTTTACCGACGAATTCGTCGCGCGGAAGCATGGGGAAGTGCATCAGCGAGTGGTTGAAATAAAGAAAAAACGGCTTGCCCGCCGATACGCTGCGTTCCATGAAATCGAGACCGCGCTTCTGATATTCGAGGTCGCAGGTCTTTTTCATTTCCATGGTGAGCTGCTGCGACAGAATCGGCTTTACACCTTCACCCTTGCGGCCTTCGTGCATGTGCGAATAGCCGTCGCGCTCCGGAACATAGTGCGGGTCTTCGAGCCACATGCATTCATCGTAGGTGCGAAGCGGGCCGTACCATTCGTCAAAGCCGTGATCCGTGGGCCAGCGGCCGTCTTCCGCCCCGATGTGCCACTTCCCCAGACAACACGAAACGTATCCGGTCGTGGACAGAATTTCGGCTATGGTTTTCTCCCACCGCACAATGCCGCCCGCGTTGCCGCCCAGTGCAATCGTGTGATTGCCGGAACGGATCGGGTAGCGTCCGGTCATCAAGGCCGAACGGGTTGGCGTGCATTGCGGTTCGACGACATAGTGCGTCAGCTTGATCCCCTCGGTCGCGAACTTGTCCGTGCGCTTGGTATCCGCGCCTCTGAGAATCCCGCCGCCATAGCAACCCAACTCGCCCATGCCGAGGTTATCGATATGGAAAAAGAGAATGTTTGGTTTTTCAGACGGCATTGATCACTCCCAGTTCATGGCAGTTGTGATGAGGTCGGCGTCGTGGCGGACATCTATCCGCAACAGCGGCTTGGCACTCATGTTTGCTTAGAGCCCACATCTTGCCTGCAATGCATTGAGCGACTTTTCGGCCCCGAGCCCCGCATATAGTGTTGCTCGGGATGGTAATTATTAAACATCGCTTTTAAGAATGCTCCGTTGAACCATCGCAATAAGGCGCGACGTAGAAGCTGAACAGCATCTTTGATTTGGTCCCACATACGGCTGACGACGTAGGTCATGGCAGTCCTCCGGCTGTCCCAATTGATTAGGCCGGACTTTGGATCACGAAAAGCAATTCATTGCCCCGCCTCGCCGTTCGAGCGGAGCCGAGGTTGCGAGGCAAGGAATGTGGCAAGCGCGGAAATGTCCCGGTCGGACAGTTTTACGGCGACCGCCGGCATGGTTTGGCTCAAGTCGTTCCGCCGTTCACCCGACCGCCAATCGCTCAGCTGCTTGGCCAGATAGGCTGCGTGTTGAGCCTTCAGCAGCGGCGCGTCCGGCCGTGCGCTCTCCGCGTTGTCGTGACAGGAACCGCAGCTCGCGATGCCGGAAGCTGCGTCACCGTCCTGAAAGAGCTTGGCGCCTCGATGCCATTCCTCCCCGTTCGTCTCGAGCGACCCATCGGGAGGAGGCGGGGGAAGGCTTGCAAAATAGGCCGCCGTCTTGGCAAGGTCGTCGTCGTCGATATCGGAGGTGCTGGCTTGCATTTGGCCGCCATCGTTGCTGCGGCGGCCGTCACGAAAGTCCCGGACCTGCTTCACGATGTAGGCCGCCCGCTGCCCGGCGAGCTTCGGGAAGCGAGCCATTGCGCTGATGCCGTCGAGGCTATGGCAGGTCGCGCACAGGTGCCATGGCTGCATGCCCTCAGTGACGATGATATCGGCGTACGCCAAAGAGACCGCCGGCCCAGCGGTGATTAACGCCGCGCACGCGCGCCAAATCACACGATCTGAGATCAGCCTGGGCATCGAACGCACTCAATGATGGGTGTGAGCGCCATGGCCTGCGTTGTCACGACGTCGGACGACGGCAGAGACGTCGACTTCTTCTCCGCCGCTCAGGCGCAGGACGATCTGGACGTGGCCGTCTACGGCTTGCGGCCGCCGCGGACCGATCAGCATGAGGTGCAAGCCGGTCGGCGCGAATTCGACACGTCCATTTGCCGGAACCCTGACCTCATCAATCGACTGCATCGTGCTCACGCCGTTCTTGATGACTGACCGGTGAAGCTCGATTCGCTCGTAGTCGGTGCTCTCGGCGCTGACGATGACCTGATCGGTCGCGCCGCGATTGACGATCGTCATATAGGCGACATGCACCTTCAGCCCGGGCGGCGCCCACGGCACCCAGGCATTCTCGGCCTTCAAGGATTCTCCCGCCGATGCCAACACCACAGTGACAAACGCGGCGCCGACGAGCGCATTGCCGATCACGGGGAGGCGGCGTAGTTCGAGCCAAGCTCCAATCATTGCCCGCTCCCCGGAGCGCGCGCGTTCTCGCGCTGGTGGAACAGATCGGCCAGGAACTGGGCGGTTGGCGCGGGTTCGAACGGCGGGCTGATCTTGGCGGCGAGGCGGCCCTGCGGATCGATCACCGCCACCGCCGCGCTGTGCGTCACTTGGTAGTTGCCGCGCGCATCGGGTTTAGCGCGGAATGCGACCGCATCGATGCCTTTCAATGCACGATCGATCTGATCGATCGCGCCGGTGACGCCGATGAAGTCCGGATGGAACTGGACGACGTAGTCCTTCAGGGTCGGCCGATCGCGGTCGGGATCGACGGCAAGAAAAATCACCGCCGGCAAACGGTCCGGCCGGACGCGCAGTCCGAGCTCGGCAACGACCTGCTCCAAATTGGCAAGCGTGAACGGACACACGTCCGGACAATTGATAAAACCGGCGAGGACGAGCGACCAGTGGCCCTTGAACGAGTCCGCCGTGAACGGCTTGCCGTCGTGATCATCCAAGGTGAAGGCCTGCACCAACGCCGGACGATCCAGGATGACACCGTTCACACGCGCCACTGCCATGGTTGCCCATGCAACAGCAGCCGCAACTGTGGTGACCACCCAAAGCTGCACTCGCATACGCATCAATGGTCCTGGTCCTCGAACGCCTTCAGGCTCTCGGTGCGGATCGCCTGCAGGCAATGTCGCTTCAGTGCAACAAAGGCCGGGTCGGTCGAGACATCGGAGCTGCGCGGACGTGGCAGCGGCACCGGTATGTCCTCGATGATGCGCCCGGGGGCCGCGCTCATGATCAACACGCGGTCGGCGAGGAAGATCGCCTCGTCCACGTCATGGGTGACGAACAGGACCGTGGTCTTGAACTCAGCCCAGAGCCGCAGCAGGTTCTCCTGCATCACCGCGCGCGTTTGCGCATCGAGCGAGCCGAAGGGCTCGTCCATCAGCAAGACGGTAGGCTTGTTGGCGAGCGCCCGCGCGATGCCGACTCTCTGCTGCATGCCACCCGAAAGCTCGGCCGGATAGCGATGGGCAAAACGGGTAAGGCCGACCATATCGAGCAGTTCGTCGGCGATGGCGCGCGCCCGGGCACGCCCTTCCCCCTGCGCGTAGGGTCCGAATGCGACGTTGTCCCGGACCGTCTTCCACGGGAACAACGAGTATTGCTGGAATACCATGCCACGATCGGGACCGGGGCGGACAACCTGATCTCCGTCGACCCGGACCCATCCGGTGGTCGGGCGAACATAGCCGGCGACCGTGTTGAGCAATGTGGATTTGCCGCAGCCCGAGGGACCGAGCAGGCACACGAAAGAGCCGGGGCTGATATCGACGGACGTGTTTTCGAGCGCGTGAATGGTCTTGCCGCTGCTGCGAAACCTTACCGATACGTCCCTCAGCATCATCAGGATGGTCGCGTCCCGGGATCTGCGTGCTGACAACTGCCGAAGAAGGAGGATCACACTCGTGACGAGCGTCGACAGTCCCAACAGCAATAGCGAACCCCCAAAGGGCTGCAACGCGAGTGCCGTCGTGACCCCGACGCCCATCACGGCGAGACCCACGACCCATGTGGGCGCTGCGCAACATACGACCCAGGTGATGGTGGTTGCCGCCGCGCCCGCAACGAGTGCCCCGGCGCCGGTCGCGACCGATGAGCCGAGCCGGGCGGACATCGCGCAGGCCTTCCCGGCAGCCCGCAGCAGCGCCAGGTTGGTGGCAACGAGCACCGCAATCGCAAGCACGACCACGGCCTTGCCCGGTATCAGCACGAAGCTCCATTCGGCGATGCCGCGCCCGAACGAATAGTTCATCGAGCCGATTTCGACGAGCCATTCGTCGAGAATGATCGGGATCATGTCGCTGATCGCCGGCGTCGATCGAACGATGCGCGCGACATTGGCGGGCCAGTCATGAACCGCCGCATAGTTCGGCCAGGCCTCAAAGCGCACCATCAGCATCCCGAGCTGCAGCCCATGGAAGCCCACGAAAAATGCGACTACGACGGTCACCCAGAATTAGACGCGCGCGAGAACTTCGCGGCGGAGGCATGCCAGAGCGCTGGTCATCTGGCCTTCGGCTGCCAAGCCAGCGCTGGGCGTGTGATCAAGTGAACCAGGGCCGTGGATGAGGTGCCTAAAAGGCCGATGATCAGCATACCGACCACGATGTCCGGGTAGTTGATGATGGAGTAGGCGTTCCAGGTAAAGTAGCCGATGCCGTACTGGCCACTGATGATCTCGCCCGCCAGCAGCGAGAACCACGACACGCCCATGCCGATTGCGAGGCCGGCGCAGATGCTCGGCAACGCTCCCGGCAGGACGACGTGGCGGAAGATGCACACTCGCGAAGCGCCGAGCGACTGCGCCGCGCGAATGAGGACTTCGGGCGTCTGCTCCACGCCGTGGACGGTGTTGAGAACGATCGGGAACAACGCGCCGAGGAACGTGATGTAGATGATCGATCCTTCCTCGGTCGGCCACAGCAGGATGGCGAGTGGAATCCACGCGACCGCGGGGATCGGGCGGAGGAGCTCGATATAGGGGTAAACAATGTCACGAACGAGCCGCGAACGTCCCATCAGCAGGCCGAGTGTGACGCCGATGCCGGTGGCAAGCGAATAGCTGATGGCGATGCGTCGGAGGCTCGCGGCGACATGCAGGTAGAATGCGCTCTGCTCAAGATGGCCGAGCAGCGCTTGCGCGACCTGCAGTGGACCCGGGACGTTGTCGAACCGGATATAGAAATTAAGGCTGGTGACGCTCGCATAGTGCCAAAATGCGAGCCCGGTGAAGAGCGCCAGAAGCCGCACGGTCCAGCGGCCGGCCGACGTTGCGAGGCGCGACACCCATTCCGGTTGCGGCTCGGCTGCATCCACGCGCGGCGAGGGCGCCTTTCCCGTACCGACGCCGGCCCGGGCGGGAGGCGGCGGGGGGTCGGCGCCTTCGTGGTCGACCACCGCCACCTTCACTGCGGCGTGTTGCGTCATTGAGTGCGTCTCCCGGACCGGCACGTCTCGACAACCTTTGGTCGGTCAAGAGGCCGAGCTTGCCACGGCCTCCTCGAACGAGATCACCTTGCCACTGACTTTTGCCGCGTACTCCTCGGCCTCACCCTTGCGCAGGAAGGTCGCGAAGCCGCCGTCGGGCTTGTAGACGAAGAACGCCGTCTTGCCGAAGAGCTTGAGCCCGCTCGCCTCGTCGTAGACATAGGTCGCGTTGAGCTTGGCGCCCGTCGCGCGGAATTCTGCAACCGCCTTGAGGAACTCTTTTAATGTCGGATAGGAGAGGATGCCGTCGCGCGCGTGCCAGATTTCGTTCGATCGGCCCGCGTTGGTCACGAGCGTATCGACGATCTTTGCCTTTTCGGCTTCGTAATTCACGCCCATTTCAGAATAGGCGCGCCGGACGTAAGTCTCGGTGATCCAATCGTCGAAGTTCAAGGCCGAGGCAAGGTTGTCGGCGACAAGGACTCCATGATCGAGCTTGAGCGCATCGACCCACGGCTTCTTGATCGTCGGATCGAGCGTCAGATGGCCGCCCTTCGAGAAGTAGAGGTAGAGCACCTCCTTCTCGACGCCGGTCCACTTCTCCATCAGATCTGTTGCCCGCATGGGATCTTCCTCGATCCACTTGCCCGCGTCGTAGATGGCTTTGATGAAGGCGACGACGATCTCCGGATATTTCTCGGCGAAGTCCTGGCGTACGACCACGCCGTGAAGATAGGGAACGCCGGTCTCGCTGCCGTCATAGATCTTCCGGCCGGTGCCGCGATATTCCATGATTTCCGACCACGGGCAGAAGTCCGAGTGCGCGTCGATCTTGTTGGTTGCGATATTGGCGGCGCCCACCGCCGGAGCCTGGTTCTTGAGATCGATGCTTGCGAGCGGCATCTTCTTGTCCTGCAGCGCCTTAACCAGCATCCCCCAGGAGGCGCTGCCGACCGGCGTCGAGATCGATTTCCCCTTCAGGTCTTCGAGCTTGTAGAAGTTGGAGTTGACCGGGACGACAATCGCGTTGCCGGCTCCCCTGAGATTGTAGCCGGTGCCCGAGACGTAGATCGTCCGCAGGCTTTTGGTTTCCTGGAACTTCGAGCCGTTGACGATCAGCGGATAGTCGCCCATCACGCCGAAGTTGAGCTTGCCGGCAAGCATCTGATTGGTGATCGGTCCGCCCGACGCATAGTCGGCCCACGAGATGTTGAAGGTGGCGCCGGCGTACTTGCCGGTGTGCGGCAGATGTTTTTCGAGCAGCTTGAGTTCCTTGATCACGATGCCGCCGGTGTAGGTATCGGTACACATGCTCTGGTGCCCGATCGCGATATCAATGGTCTCGGCTGCGGCGGGACTCCCAGTCGGCAGCAGCAACGCCGTTGCCAGAAGAAGGATGCATTTGAGGTTCATTGAGGCCTGCGTGCGAATCGCGACGCCCGCTGCAAAGTTGGGTTGTCCCATGGCTTCTCTCTTTCTCTCTGGCACGGCGTGCACGTCGGTCTCCCTGGTTTCCGGGATTATTGGGTTGCGTTTGCTGCGCCGCAAACCAGGAGTGACGGTCACGGTTATTAGTTGCCCAAAATCACTCGCTGCGCATATTTTCGGCAGTTGTGCTGAGGAACGCTTACTCACTAGGCAGCAGCGAGGATTAGCCCCCGCCCCGCATCTCCACGAGGGCGTCGAGACGGCGCACAATGATTTGCGACTTCCGGCACACCACGACGCCCTGCTGTTGCAATCGCTTCAGGCTGATGGTCACCCATTGCCGAGTCGCACCGACCATGTGGGCAAGATCGGCGTGCGTAAATGCGACACCGATCAGGGTTCCGTCGGGTACCTTGATTCCATAGGCATCAGTGAGATGGAGCAGCAGATGTGCAAGCCGATCGGTAACCGAGCGGGTGCCGAGCATCTGCACGAGGGCGGAATAGCACTTACCCTTGAACGAAAGACCTTCGATCAAGCCGATTCCAAGCGCCGGAATCTGCATCACCAAGTTGCGCAGGGCCTTGCCCGGCAGCTGAACTACACTGCTGTTGGTGGAGGCAACGCCGGACCACAAATGAACGCTAGGCCCGAAGATGTCCGGACCACCGACGAAGTTTCCGGGATACCAATAGGCCAGCGTGATCTCGCGTCCTGATGGCGCGTTGTAAAACACGCGGATCCGGCCGCTCTCGATGAGGTAGATGCCCTCATGCGTCGTACCCTGGCTGAAAAGCGTTTGCCCGCGATTGAGCACGCGTCGCCGGCCGTGGCTCAGCACCAGTTCGCGCTCGCGCGGTGACAACGCTTGGAACAGCGGCGGCGGGCCGGCCAGCAGCGTCCTGCTCTCGCTCAACAGCAGCGCTTGCCGGCCGCCGGCCTGGAGTAAAGGCGGACGCGGAGCCACGACACGTTCCCGTTCCGTGCCAGCGGCATGGAATTGCATACGCGCTCCTCCGCTCTCCCTGTGAATGGATAGCAAACGGCGTGCCAAACCAACCACGACGGCTGGCACGCCCACATCCACTTACGCGGAAGCAGCCTCGCCGACGTGATCTGACGTCGCCCGGGAGGGTTTTGCGACGCATGATGCCAGGCCGCGGGTGGTCCGACGCTAAAGAGCGACGACGGTCTTGAAGCCGCCCCAGATCATCCGCTTGGCGTCGAAGGGCATCGCCTTGGGGTCCATCATCTTGGCAAGGCGCTTGTCCTTCATCACTTTCGCGTTGATGCGGTCGCGATCGGCGCGCGACTTGTAGACGATATAGGAGAAGAACACGGTCTCGCCGCTCTTTTGTTTGACGCTGCGCGGAAAGGACGTTCGCTTTCCCCACTTGACGTCATCGGCGATGCATTCCCGGAACTCCAGCGCGCCGTGCTCGCGCCAGATCTTGCCCGCCTTCGCCGCCATGCTCCGGTAGGCCGCCAGCTTCTTCTTCGGGACCGGCACGAGAAATCCATCGACGTAGCTCATGCGAAAGCTCCATTGGTTGAGTGTTGAGTCATAAGGTGACGCGCGTAGCTCAGCGCAACGCCAATGCGAAGAGCAGGCCGTCAATCAATTGCAATCCGCGCACACGCGAATGAATTGGACTCGATGCTTTCCAGCGCGTTCGCATGCGCAGATCCTCCCTCAGCCGCTCGCCACACGGCCGAGTCTGGCGATTTGCGGCTTTCTCTCCATTGGGAATAGGCCGAAGTACGGTTGCGCTTCCTCAAGCACCCGGGCAAAGGAAGGGCGCGCCATGAGGCGGTCGAGATAGGCCAGCAAATTTTTGTGTGTCTCGGCAAAAGGAACGACGGTATTCGCATAGAACAGCGCCGGCGCCGCCGCGCAGTCGGCCAAGGTGAAGTCGTTGCCCATCGTCCAGACCTTCGATTGCATCTCCTGTTCGATCACTCTATACGCCGCGTGTAGCTGCACCTTCGCAAGTTCGACGCCGTAAGCGTCGTTCTTGCCCTCAGGACGCAGCCGGTCAGTCACGATCTTCTGCATCGGTTCCTGAACGTAATGATCGTAGAAGCGGTCCCACATCCGCGTCTGCCAGGCACGATCCATATCCGTGGGCACGAATTGCGTCGGGCCTGGATAATGCGCGTCCACGAATTCGATGATGATGGTCGATTCTGCCACCGTGCGACTGCGCGCTTCGTCGCGCAGCACCGGCATCTTGGCCATGGGGGAGATCGCCCGGAAGGCGGCGCTCGAAACCTCGTCGCGCAAATCGACGATGATCGGCTCGAAGGGGATGCCGTTCTCGTACAAGGCGATGAGCGCCTTGTGGCAGAAGGAGGCAAGAGGATGGAAATAGAGCTTCAGAGACATGGCCCACGGACTCGAGTTCCCTCCCTCCTGAACGCTCCGTTTCGCTAACCGACGTCGGCGCAACTAGCTGCGCACCGCCGCTTCGGTCAGCGCCTTCAGGTTTTCTAGACCCTTCTCGAAATGATCGCCGATCATCTTGTCCTGGTTCATGAACAAGCAGATCGCCCGGGATAGGAAATTGTTCTGCCCAAACATGGCCCACGTGACCGCCGTCCGATCGCCCTCGGGCCTGAACGTGAACTCGGCCGTGCTGGTGCCGGCCATCGGCTGCACGAAATCGAGCCTGATCCTGATGAGCTCGGCCGGGCGGCTCTGAGTCAGCGTCATGCGCCCTTCGCCGACCTTGCTGTTACCGGCCCAGGCGAAGACCGCGCCTTCTCCTGCCGAGGCCCCGTCGAAGGCGGTTTTGGCGTTGGGGTCGAGCTTCGCCCAGGGCGACCACGCTTCCCACTTGTGGAAGTCGTTCACCTGGGCGAAGACCTCGGGCGCTGGGGCGGCAATCGTTGCCGATCGCGCGACCCGGTATTCGGAGGGCTGCAGCGCGACGAACGCGGCGACCGCCGCGATGACTGCGACTAAAGCGACAACGATCTTCAAGAACATCGGGACCCTCTTTCAAGGTCATTGACCCGCAAGCGCCACCAGAGCCACGCGTTTAGTCGAGGCTCTGGCAGCTTGGGTATTTCCTGCTCAACTGTTCTACGCGGCGCTATTGCTCCACGATCACCATCCAGCCCACGCCGAAGCGGTCCGCGACCATGCCGAAGCGCTTGGCGAAGAACGTCTTGCCGAGCGGCATTTGCACCTTGCCGCCTTCGCCGAGCGCCGCGAACACGCGGTCGGCCTCGGCCTC
>WNFU01010104.1_pt1 | contig 10516 bp, 8 predicted proteins | sample 5400121 | NCBI WGS metagenome assembly WNFU01 (sample SAMN13153360, study PRJNA577476) | soil metagenome | isolation source: 100 cm soil or saprolite under grassland replicate 1 | place: USA:California | collected 2016-06-15
CGAACGCGGGGATCTGACCTGGCGCGAGCGCGCCGACGCCCGCGCGCTCCACGCGCCGCGCCAGGGCGTGAAACGCCTCCCAGCCGTCGCGCTTCTTCACCACAAAGCGCTCCGCCGTGACGGTCGTCCGCCCGGCCGCGCCGACCTGCACGCGGGTCGCGAACCGGCTGCGGCGCTTGCGCTGCTCTTCGGCGTGCAGCGCGGCGAGATAGTTGTCGGCGTCCGCCGTGCGGCGCGGTACGCGATCCTGGAAGCGCCGCGCCAGTTCGGTGGCGAGTCGTACTTGGACCACCGGGTCTAGCCGGTCCTGGCGGGCCAGTAACTGGTCGAGCAACCGGAACTCGTCGTCGGAGAGCTCGGGTGGGCCGGCCTCGATCGGCTCCGCCTCCGCGGTGGGGTGAAGGGCGCCGATGGTCCACTCCGTGGGCTGATCGCGCACGACGATCGTCCCTGCCGCCAGGTCGCCGAGACGCTGGTTGCGGTGGTGCAGGAAGACCATTAGCAGGCCGGGGAGGAAGGGGAAGAGCGGGAAGTAGCAGTCGAGCAGTCGCATGAGGTTTCGGACCACGGCGGCCGCGGGCGTGACGGCGTGGCCGGTCTCCATCACCACGCGGATCCCCAGCGCCTGCTTCCCGGGCGTGCGACCACCGTTCAAGGCCTCGAACAGCGCGAAGTAGCCGAAGAAGGTGAGAAACGAGAGCAGGATGACGGCGGCGAGCGCCCAGCCGGCGGGCTCACTGCGCCTCGAGAACGTGCCGAGGGCGTTGCCTGCGATCGCGAGCGCGATGAGCCCGAGGACGACGAGCCCGGTGTCCAGGATCGCCGCGGCGGCACGCGAGCCGACCCCCGCGAGGTCAAAGTGCACCTCGACGTGCTCAGGGGTCTCCACTCCCAACCGCTGGCGCAGATCCGGGGGAGCGGAATGGTCTCGCGCGGGCACGCCCACGTCTCCATGTTACTCCGACACCCGGAATCGAGCGAGCGTGTGACGGATATCAAGCCGATGTCCGTAGGGGAGATTCTCGACGGGACCTTGACGATCTACCGTCGCGCCCTCGGGCTGTTCAGTGGGGTGGGAGTCATCGCGCTCGCGGGGCCGCTCATCTACTTCGCGCTCCTCAGCCACTCGATGTCCAGCGCTTTCGAGCCGCTGGCCGCAGAACTCCGCACGGGCGTGCAGCCGAGCCTGGACATGTGGCGGCCGATGGTGCCGTACCTCGGTCTCGCACTCGTCGGGTTGCTGCTTTATTACATCGCGGCCTACTTCCTCACGGCGGCCGCGATGCGGATCATCTCGGACACCTACCTGGGACACCGCCCTCAGCTCGCCGATGCGGTGTCGCTGGGCGCTTCGAAGATGGTCCCGCTCGTCGGCGTAGCCCTCTGCAAGGCCGCGCTCTTCTTCTTTGTCTGGCTGGGATGCGTAATCGGGCTCGTCATCCCGGCGGCCCTGGCCGGGCTGATCGGCAAAGCCGCAGGCGCCGTGGCAACCTTGGCCGGCGTCGTCGGCGCGGTCTGGCTCGTGGCCTTCCTCATGTGCGGCTACGGCGTGACGGCGCAGGTCGTGACGCTCGAGCCGGGCGTTGGCGTGTTCGGTGCGTTCGCGCGTTCCTGGGAGCTGACCCGGCAGCGGAAGTTGAAGGTCTTCGGCGTGGCCGTGCTTGGTAGCCTCGTTTTCTACGTCATTCCGTACGTCGTTATGCTCGCCGTGACGGCCGTGCTGCAAACGATCTCGCCGCTGCTCGGCCGCGTGGGCGGCGTGCTTGTCCAGCTCCTGCCTGTCGTGTGCGCTCCCCTGTTCGTGTCCTGTCTGACCCTTCTCTACTATGACCTTCGGGTCCGCCGGGAGGGCTTCGACCTCCAGCTCCTGAGTCAGCGGTTGGGCGTGCGGTGATCACCCCGCTCGCGACCCTTGCGGGCGCGACGGCGCCCGACTCGCTCCGGCGCGCGTTGGACGAGGTGTTCGCCCGGCCAGAGTATCGCTGGGACGATTCGAGGTTCGTCGCAAGCTGGCTGTTCTCTCTCTGGCGTCGCTTCCTGGACTGGCTCGACGCGCTTCGGCGCGCGCATCCCACGCAATACACCGCGCTCATCGTCGTGCTGACCGTCATCCTCATCGCCATCCTGGTGCATCTCGCATACGTCACCTGGCGCATTACCCGGCCGACAGTGCGCGCCGGGCCCGCATCTGCCGGGCCGGGTCCACCGATGGACGACGAGCGTACCCACCTCCGCCGGGCCGCCGAGCTGGCCGCCGTCGGCCGATACGCCGAAGCACTCGCGCACCGGTTCGTCGCCCTGCTCCTGCGTCTCGAGGGACAGCAGGCGGTGCAGTGTCATCCGGCGAAGACGCCGGCCGAATACGTCCTCGAGGCGCGCCTCGACGCCGACGGGCGAGCGGGCCTGAGCGCGCTCGTCCAGCGGCTCTACCACCACCTGTTCGGCGCTGCGCCGTGCGACGCGCGCGGATACGAGGAGTTCGGGATGCTGGCCGCGCGGGTGGGGGAACATGTCGCGCCGCGTTGAGTTGCTGATAGCGCTGCTCCTCGCGCTGACGACCGCCATCGGCCTCCTGCTCGGGGGACCGCCTGAGCGCGAGTCTCCGCTCGACACTCGCGCCTCAACGTTCCGGAGCGCGCCGGACGGCAGCAAGGCCCTGTACGACGTCCTCGTGCGGTTGGGCATTCCGGTCGAGCGGCGGCGCACGCCGCTCTTCGATCTCGGGAAGAGCGGTGCGCGCCAGGCGGCACCGGCGGTGCTCGTCGTGCTCGACCCGTCCCAGGATCTGCTCGCGGCCGAGCTCGCGAAGGTGGTGCGGTTCGTGCGCGCGGGCGGGGCCCTGGTGGCAGCGGGAGCGGGGGGCGGGATCACGCGCTGCGTGGGCTGGGGCACCGCCCACGAGCATCGCTTCTTCCCGACGGACAGTTTCGGCGTCGTCTCCCCGGGGGAACTCGATCTTCCGCCCGTCGCCGATTTCCTGACGCCGCTCACGGGTCTTGAGGCGAGGCGGCGCGTGCGAGGCGGGCCGAGCGAGGAAGACGACTGCGAGGAGCTCCCGCCGCCCGTGCCGGACACGCTGCTCCGCCTGGTCGAGGGGCCGCCGGCGGCGCTGCGGCTCCGGTACGGGGCGGGTAGCGTCACACTCGTCGCCGACGTGGGGTATTTTCGGAACCGCGCGTGGCGCGCAGGTGACGTTCCGTACTTCGTCACGCCGCTGCTCGTGCCGCCGCGGCGAGGGCGCGTCGAATGGGACGAGTATCATCAGGGCTTCGGCCGTCCCGGCTCGCTCGCGGGCGTTCTCGTGGGCTGGCTGACAGGCACCCCGGGCGGCTGGGCGATCCTGCAGCTCGTGGCCGTGGTGGCCGTGGGGCTCGCGGTGGCCGCCGTGCGGTTCGGCCCGCCGCGCCGGGTGGTCGAGACGCGCCGGCGCTCGCCGCTCGAACACCTGGAAGCGCTCGCGGCCGGGCTCGAGGGCGCGGCCGGCGTGGACACCGCCGTCGCGCTCACGGTCTCGGGGCTCCGGCGGCGGCTCGGCCGCGCCGGCATCTTGCGCCCCGACGAGCAGCGGTCGTGGCTCGCGGGGCTCGAGCTCGCGCTGCCGACGCCCGCGGGCCGCGACGCGGCGCGACGGCTGCAGGGGCTCGTGTCGCAACCTGGCGGTCCCGAGCGCGCGCTCGCGGCCGCCCAAGCTGCGGAGGACGTGTGGGAGGAGCTTCGCTCGCGGACGCGCGCGGCATCCTAGAGGCGGTGCAGCGGGTCGTGCTGGGGCAGGAGGCCGCCGCCCGCGACGTCCTCGTGTGCCTGCTCGCGCGCGGCCACGTGCTGCTCGAGGGGGTGCCCGGCACCGCGAAGACCCTGCTCGTGCGCACCCTGGCGCTGGCGCTCGACGTGAAGTTCCGGCGGATCCAGTTCACCCCGGACCTGATGCCCGCCGACATCACCGGCGTCTCGATCCTCACCGGGTCGCACGAGTTCACCTTCAAGGCGGGACCCATCTTCGCCGACCTGGTCCTCGCGGACGAGATCAACCGCGCGCCGGCCAAGACTCAGGCCGCGCTGCTCGAGGCGATGCAGGAGCGCACCGTCACGGTGGACGGCGTCGGGCATCCGCTCTCCGCGGTCTTCACCGTATTCGCCACGCAGAACCCGATCGAGTTCGAGGGGACGTACCCGCTGCCGGAGGCGGAGCTCGACCGCTTCATGGCCAAGGTGCTGATCGGCTACCCCGACGCCGCGCACGAGCAGGGCATTCTCACGCGCTACGTCGAGGGGTTCGAGGCCGACCGGCCGGCGACGTACGGCGTGGCGTCCGTGACGGATGGGGAGGGGCTCGAGCGGTTGCGCCGCGCGGTCGAGGCGGTCCGGGCGGAGCCGCAAATCACGGCGTACATCACCGCGATCGTGCGCGCCAGCCGCGAGGCCGCCTCCCTCACGCTCGGCGCGAGCCCGCGCGCGGGCGTGTCGCTCCTCAAGGCGGCGCGCGCCGCCGCCTTGTTGGACGGGCGCGACTACGTGATCCCGGACGATGTGAAGCACCTCGCGACCGCCGTGCTGCGCCATCGGATCAGCGTCGCCCCCGAGCTCGAGCTGGAGGGCGTGACGGCCGACGCGGCGCTCCAGGCGATCCTCGACAAGACGGACGTGCCGACGGCATGATCCTCTGCACCCGGCGCGCGCTCAGGCTGGGCGCGGCCCTCTGCGTTCTGGGGGTCCTGGGGTACCGGGTCTCCTGGGCCCTGGACGCGCTGCTCGGCGCCGACGCCCTGCTGCTGCTTGCTGTCTGGCTCGACGCGCTCCGGGCAGTCTCCGTAGGAGCGGGCCATTTGACCGTGGAGCGGGAGGCGCCGCCCGCCTTTTCGGTCGGACACACCGGGCGGGTGAGCTACCGTTGGGTCAATGCCTCGCGCCGGGGCGCACGGCTGCGGGCGCGCGAGGTGCGGCCCGATCTCCTGGGCGGCACGCAGCCGCCCCGCGAGCTCGTGGTTCCGCGGCGGGGCGAAACGCGCGAGACGCTCGCCGTCCGGCCGCGGCGGCGCGGGCGCGAGCGCGCGGGGGCGTTCGTCGTAGACTCGATCGGCCCGCTCGGCCTGGGGCTCAAGCGCGCGACGCTGCCCCTGCCCTGGGACGCGGGCGTATATCCGCCGCTCGTGACGATCCGGCTGCGGGCCTCGCTGACCCAGGCGCTGCGGCGTCGCGAGCAAGGCGTGAAGCCGATCCGCGAGCTGGGCGAGGGGCGGCTGTTCGAGAGCCTGCGGGAGTGGGTGCCGGGCGACGACCTGCGGCACATCGACTGGAAGGCCACCGCCAAGCGCACCAAGGTGATCACGCGGCAGTACGAGGCCGAGCGGCGCCAGCACGTGCTGCTCGTGCTCGACACCGGCCGGCTGCTCACCGCCGAGATCGCGGGCGTGTCCCGGCTCGACTACGTCGTGCAGGCCGCGCTCGAGCTCGCTTACGCCGCGGCGCAGCACGACGACAACGTGGGCGTGATGGCGTTCGCCGACGGCGTGCAGCACTTCGTCGCGCCGCAACGCGGCCGCCTCGGCCTGAAGCGCGTGCTCGACGTCCTCGCGGTGGTGGAGCCGAAGCTCGTCGAACCTGACTACCCGGGCGCCTTCCGCTACCTCGCCGCCCGCAATCGCAAGCGCGCGCTCACCGTGCTCTTCACCGACGTGATCGACCGCTTCGCTTCCGACGCGCTCGTGGCGCACGTGGCTTCCTTGCGCCCGCGGCACCTGCCGCTCGCCGTCACGCTGCGGAACCCCGAGCTGGACGCAGTGGCCGCGCTGCGCCCGGGTGCGGTGCACGATGCGTTCCGGAAAGCGGCGGCCGAGGAGCTGCTGCACGCGCGCGAGGAGGCCCTCGGCCACATGCGCCGTGCGGGGGTGCTGGTGCTGGACGTGCCGCCCGAGCGGGCGGCGCAGGCGGTGGTGGCCAAGTACCTAGATCTCAAACGCCGGGGCCGGCTGTAATGCGCGCTGCGGTGGCCCGGGGCAGGGCGGGGGAGGCACGCTGGTTTGCGCGCGCGTTACCTCATGCCGCCTGACACACTCTTCACCACGTCCATTCAGAGACGCTTTATGACCGCCCCCGCCCCCGCCCCCGCCCCCGCCCCCGACGCCCTACTCCTGCGGCAAATCGCGCAGGAAGACCTCGCGGCCCATCGGGAGCTGTGCGCCCGCTACCGCTTGTTTGTCTATGCCGAGGCCTACGCGATCCTGTGGGACGCGGCGCTGGCCGAGTTGGCGGCCGCGGAGGCGTTCCAGGAAGTGTGGCGCTCCGCCGGCCACTTCGACCCCGGTGCGGGCACTGCCGTCGCCTGGCTCTCGAGAATCACGCGCTCCTTGGCATTGCGTCGTCGGGCCTCCGTTTGTGGCATGCCGATCCAATCTCCAGAGCCCTCCGAGTCTGGCCGGGGCGAACGAGGAGCCGGCCCCCTCTAGAACAACGGCCTTCTGTCGCATTCACGCCCTATCCTTGCAGCGACAACGCGACAAATCCACTGGTTGGTTGCGCCTCGACGGGGCGACTGCGCTCGACTAGACGGCACGCTTCGTGCGCCTCCGGCCATGCCAGCACGCAGACTTGTTGACGCAGCACCACACAGTCCGACTTCCAAGGAGGAAGACCACCGATGCGTCTCCGCCTTCTCGTCGCCGCCCTGCTTGCGGTGGCGGCCGCCTGCACTCCCGAGCGCGGGACCTCGCCCGCTCCCACCGAGCCGTCGTTCAGCGTGACGCCCGCTGCGGCGCGGTACATCGTGGTCTTCCGGGACAACGTCGGTTCGGCCGACGTGCCCGGCCTGGCCCGCGCGATGTCCCAGGCGCACGGCAGCGTGCCGGACTTCGTCTATCAGCACGCCCTGCGCGGCTTCGCGGCGGTACTTTCCCACCGCGCCGCCGCCGCGCTGGAGGCCGATCCGCGCGTGCGCTACGTCGAGCCGGACCAGGTGATGGAGGCGGTCGCGCAGTCCCTGCCCTGGGGCATCGACCGCATCGATGCCGACGTCTCCTCCACGCTCGCCGGCAACGGCTCGGGCGCGGTGACCAACGTAAACGTGTACATCATCGACACGGGGATCGACCGGAACCATCCCGACCTGAACGTGGTGGAGCACGTGAACTTCGCGGGCGGACCGAACAAGGACTGCAACGGGCACGGCACGCATGTGTCGGGCACCGTGGCGGCAAAGGACGACGCGCAGGGCGTGGTCGGCGTGGTTCCGGGCGCCCCGCTGCACGGGGTGAAGGTGCTGGGCTGCGGTGGCAGCGGCAGCACCAGCGGCGTGATCGCGGGCGTGGACTGGGTGACGCAGCATGCGACCAAGCCCGCCGTCGCGAACATGAGCCTGGGCGGCGGCGCGAGCACGGCGCTGGACGACGCGGTGCGAAACTCGGCGGTGAGTGGCGTGGTGTACGCGCTCGCCGCCGGCAACAGCGGCGCGGACGCCTGCAACTCCTCGCCGGCGCGCGCCGGCGCGGGCACGAACAACGGCATCATCACGCTCAGCGCCATCGACCAGGGCGACAACGAGGCGTCCTTCTCGAACTACGGAACCTGCGTCGACATGGCGGCGCCCGGGGTGAGCATCCTCTCGACCTACAAGGGCGGCGCGTACGCGACGCTCAGCGGGACGTCGATGGCTTCACCACACGCCGCCGGCACGGCGGCGCTGTACCTCTCGAGTCATCCCACCGCCTCGCCTGGCTCGGTGGAAGCGCAGATGAAGCTCGACAACGGCGGGCTGTCGAAGAACAGCAAGGACGGCTCGGGAGACCCGATCGTGTCTGCGGGGAAATACTAGACGCACAGCGGTACAGCGGCACGGGGGCACGGGGGCGCAGGGGCACCCCGTCGCCCCACCGTGTCATTTAGCGCGGCCTGCGTCGCGGCGAGCCGGACGGCGGCGCGACAGCCGTTCCGGCGTCGCGGCCCGGTCGAGCAGGCGACCGCGGCGCCGCATGCTCGCCGCATCGATCAGCATGCGCCCCGCCCAGCGGTACACGTTGAACTCCTGAATCAGCCCGCGCATCAGCCGGACGCGGGCTCGCTGACCCCCGGCGGGCATCGACAGCGCCATGTGGAGCGCCGCGGCGCACTGATCCGTGTCGTAGGGGTTGACGATGACCGCTTCCGGCAGCTCTCGTGCGGCGCCCGTGAACTGGCTCAGGATCAACACGCCGCGCTCATCGTCGCGCGACGACACGAACTCCTTCGCCACGAGGTTCATGCCGTCGTGCAGGCTCGTGACCATGCACACCTCCGCGGCGCGATAGTACTCGTAGATGTCCTGCGGCTGGTGGTGCTCCACGAGGAGGACGATCGGCGGATGCGCGGCGGCGGCGAAGCGCTCATTGATCCGCGCCGCCATGGCCCGCACGCGCGTGTCGTATTCCTGGTACTGCTCGATGCGGCTGCGCGTGGGCGCGGCGATCTGGATGAACGTGAACCTGCCGACCCATTCCGGCTCCATCTCCAGCAGCCGTTCCACCGCACGCAGCCGCTCCTCGATGCCCTTCGTATAGTCGAGGCGGTCGACCCCGACGCCGATGGCCTGATCCGCCGGCAAACCGTGGCGTTGCCGCACCTCAGCGCGACATTGCTCGACCGGCTTGCCGACCAGGGCCGGCGAAGGCGGCCACTCGATCGAAATCGGATAGCGCTTGACCGCCGTCAACTGGCCCCGGTACGAGACGGTGAACATCTCCCGGTCGACCCTCGCTTCCAGCAGGCGGTCGACGGTGTCGACGAAGTTGTTGCAGTGAAACTGCGTGTGGAACCCGAGAATGCTGGAGCCCAACAATCCGTCGAGCAGCTCCTCCCGCCAGGGACAGATCGCGAACGCCTCCGGATTCGGCCACGGAATGTGCCAGAAGGAAACGATGGTCGCAGCCGGCAGCGACTCCTGGATCATTCTGGGCAAGAGCGCAAAGTGGTAGTCCTGGACCAGCACGATGGGGTCGGGCGACTTCGCCTCCTCGACCACGGCGCGGGCGAACGTCCGGTTGACCGTGGCGTATTGCTCCCAATCGGACGTGCGGAAGATCGGACGCACGTGCGCGATATGGCACAGCGGCCACAGCCCCTCGTTCGCAAACCCATAGTAGTAGCCTGCCTCCTGCTCGGGCGTCAGCCAGACGCGGCGGAGCTGATAAGCCGGCTGCTCCGGCGGGACCGCTACGTGTGCGTGCGCATCCACCACCTCGCGGTCGGCGGAGCCGCTTCCGTGCGCAATCCACGTGCCCGAGCAGGCTCGCATGATCGGTTCCATGGCGGTCACCAGCCCGCTCGCGGGCCGCCACAGCGCGACGCTGTCGCCCCGGCGGACGTGGATGTAGGGCTCCCGGTTGGACACGACCAGCACCTCTTGCTCGGGCAGGTCGGTCCGGAGGATCGCGCGCAGGGTCTGGGGCGTCCAGGCGAGCTGGTCCTCGTCGCGCGATCGGTGATCCGCCTCGAGGTCTCGGATCAGGGCGCGCAGGTCGCTGGCGATGGGCCGCAGCTCCGGCAGCTCACGCACTCGGCGCTCGTCGGACCGACGCACCAGCCCCTCGCCCCGCAGCAGCGCGCGGAGACCCTGGACCCAGCCGCGCCAGCTCAGCTGGGCGATGACGACCGTGATGAGCGAGACCGTCGCCACCAGGCCGACGAAGAACAGGTACAGGTACTTGCGTGTCTCCGCGCTGCGGCGCGCGATGAAGCTCATGTCATGCACGACGATCAGGCGCCCGACCGGCACGCCCGCGGCTTCCAGGGGCCTCACCGAGACGAGGAGCGGTCCGTTCGCGCTGCGAAACAGGTGGCCTGAGCTGCCCGAAAACGATCGCAGCTCCGTGCACCGGATCTGGGGCGGCAGCGTCGGCGTGATCACCGGCTGGCCCGGGGCCGAGGGGCAGAACCCCATGGCGAAGAGACGCTCATCCTCCGAGATCCGGCTGAAGAACCGCAGCATCCGGGTCCGGTTGCCCGTCTGGATCAGATCCTGGAGGGGCTCCTGGACGGTGTTGGCTATCAGGCTGGCGCGGATGTCGAGATCCCTCATGAACCACTGCAGGGTCAGCTTATCGACGAGCGGCACGGCCGCGTAGGCGAAGGCGCCGAGTGCGAGGAAGAGGGGAATGATGAACCGGAGAGACAGCCGCATGAAGAGTTCCCTTCGACCGCTTACCCCAACATAGCGCGCGACGATCCAATCGGAAGGCGCGAAACCCAACGGCGCATCGCCTTCCAGTCGGCGCGCACCAACGACTCGGCGGCCGTGGGCCACGGTATCTTCATCCTCACGCTAAAGTGAAGAATGGACACGGCACCCTCCATGATGCGCTCTGTCAAATTGGGATTGATGGTGTTATCGCCCTCTCGGGAGCCCGCGGGACCGGGAGCGTCGCGGTCGCCGGCGGGTTCCGCGCCATGAGCAGCAGAGCCAACCCCTACTGCCACGCGCTCGGAATCCAGGTGCCGCGCCTGGAGGTGGCCAAGAGCAGCCCGGACGCGAACTACTATTCGCTGCTCATCG
>WNFU01011918.1_pt1 | contig 10514 bp, 10 predicted proteins | sample 5400121 | NCBI WGS metagenome assembly WNFU01 (sample SAMN13153360, study PRJNA577476) | soil metagenome | isolation source: 100 cm soil or saprolite under grassland replicate 1 | place: USA:California | collected 2016-06-15
CTGTACTTCCCGACGCTGCTGCAGAACGTGATCCACGTGCAGTGGTTCCAGAACTTCGTGAACAACACCTTGCTGCGCCAGACCAATCCTGTGTACATGCTCATCTACGGAACCCTGGTCGTCTTCTTCGCCTACTTCTACACGGCCATCACGTTCAACCCGGTCGACACGGCCGACAACATCCGGAAATACGGAGGGTTCATCCCCGGGATCCGGCCGGGCCGTTCCACCTCGGAATATCTGTCGAACATCCTGAACCGCATCACGCTGCCGGGGTCGCTGTTCCTGGCAGCCATCGCCTTGATCCCGTCCATCTTCCTCGCCGTGTGGGCCATCACTGCCTTTCCCTTCGGAGGAACCAGCATCCTGATCACGGTTGGGGTTGCCCTCGAGACCATGAAGCAGCTCGAGTCGCAGCTGATGATGCGGCACTACGAAGGCTTCCTGCGCTGAGAGCACCCGACATGTGCATCGTCCTCCTCGGGCCTCCGGGAGCGGGGAAGGGTACGCAGGCTCGGCACCTGGTCGACCGGTACGGCCTGTCGCTCATCGCCACCGGTGACATCTTCCGGTCGAGCGTCGCGCAGGGGACCGATCTCGGTCGCCGGGCGAAGGCGTTCATGGATGCGGGGGAGCTCGTTCCCGACGAGGTGACCATCGGCATGGTGTTGGCCGCCATCGACCAGACACCACGGGGCTTCATCCTGGACGGCTTCCCCAGGAACGTTCCCCAGGCAGAGAGCCTCGAGAGCGAGCTGGCCGGCAGGGCGAGACCGCTGTCCGCGGTGCTCGCCTTCATCCTGGACGAGGAAGAAGCCGTCAAGCGGATCGCCGGGCGCAGGACGTGCGCGTCTTGCCAAACTCCCTACAACGTGTTCTTCAACCCTCCGAAGACGGAGGGTATCTGTGACCTGTGCGGGGGCCCCCTCGTCCAGCGCACGGATGAGAGCGAAGAGACGGTGCGCCGCCGCCTCGAGGTCTACCGGGAGAGCACTGCACCACTGCTCAAGTTCTATTCCGAGCGCGGACTCCTCCGGGAAGTCGACGCGCTCGGTACGGAGGAGCAGGTGAAGGAGCGAGCGCTGGTGGCCCTGTTCGATGTCTCGGGCGCGGACGGGAGCGGGAGCGGATCCCGATGATCATCTTCAAGTCGCCGGAGGAGATCGCACGGATGCGAAAGGCCGGCCGCATCACGGCCCTGACCGTGGAGCGGCTGATGGAGGCGGTTCGCCCGGGCATCACCACGGCCGACCTGGACGCCCTCGCCGAGAAGAGCATCCGGGGCGAGGGAGCCGTGCCATCGTTCAAGGGGTACCGAGGATTTCCCGCCACGATCTGCACGTCCGTGAATCACGAGGTCGTCCATGGGATCCCCAGCCCGAAACGCAAGCTGATCCCGGGCGACGTCCTCAAGCTCGACGTGGGAGCCATCTGGGAGGGGTATCACGGTGACTCAGCGGTGAGCTTGTTCATCGGAGGCCCTCCCTCGGAGGAGGCCATCAAGCTCGTCCGAGTGACCGAGGAATCGCTGGAGGCGGGCATCGCCCAGCTGCAGCCGGGGCGCCGGCTCTCCGATGTGGGCAACGCGGTGCAGCAGGTGGCCGAGGGCGCCGGGTTCAGCTGCGTGCGGGAGTACGCGGGGCACGGCGTCGGCCGGGCCCTCCACGAGGATCCTCAGGTTTCCAACTACGGCGATCCCGACCGGGGCCCCGTGATCCGCCCCGGGCTGGTGGTCGCCATCGAGCCCATGGTCAATGTGGGCACGTGGCGGACCAAGGTGCTCGGTGACCGGTGGACGGTGGTCACGGCGGACGGCAAGCTCTCGGCTCACTTCGAGCACACCATCGCCGTCACTGAAGACGGCCCTGAGGTCCTGACGGCTCGGCCCGCGGCCTGACCTCGCACTCCTTCAAGACTCCCCCCGCAAGCGCCGATGCCTCAACGGAGCAGTAAGCCCCAAGTCGGCGCTGCTGCCGTGGGCGCGGACGGACAGCCTCCAAGCGCTCCAGGCTGATCCAGACCCGGAATCCCCGGAGGCTGGACGGCCCCGCCCGGCAGGGGAGCACTGGCCATGGACCATCGAACTGGAAATGGGCTGCCGATGAGGCGCCTGGTCGGAATGTTCGTCCTGTTGACCGCCTTTCCCCTGGCGCTCCTGACAAGTTTCGCCGTGCACGCGACCTCCGACGCCCTCAGCCGGGAGGTGGAGGAGCGGGTTCGCTCGAACGCGGCCGTCGGGGCCGTGGCCATCCAAAAGGAGATGCGGGGTCTGGCCGAGCTGGTCAGTTCGTTCGCGAATCGTCCCTCATTGATCGCGGCGCTCGAGAACCCGGGTCGATATGACCTTGACGAGATCAGGTTCCACCCACAGCAACTTTGGGAGTCGCGTCCAGGGATCGCCACGGCCTTCATGGCTCAGCCCGATGGTCACCTCGTTGAAGTCGTGCCTCAACCGATTGCCGGGTTGAACTGGACCGTCACTTCGAGCGTCCCGAAACGCGATGCTCTGCGTGGCGTCGGGAACCTGCGGACGACGCTCATCAGCGCCGCCGGGATTCTCGGGGTTGCGCTGGTGGGCGGCCTGGTCCTGCTGGGGGTCTCCCTGAAGGACCGGAGGCGTACGGAAGCAGCTCTGAGAGGAAGCGAGGAACGAATTCGCTCGATCATCGATACCGCTAGCGATGCCCTTATCGGGATGGACGCGGACGGGCTGATCACCGATTGGAGTCCTCAGGCTGAGGCCGTCTTCGGGTGGTCACGGGATGAAGCGATAGGACGCTCGGTGGCCGACACGATCGTTCCGGAACGGTTCAGGGACGCGCACGTGAATGGCCTGCGCCGGTTCCTGGTCACTGGAGAGGGGCCAGTGCTCGGCAAGCGTGTCGAGCTCGTGGCCCTCCATCACGACGGGCACGAGTTTCCCGTCGAGCTCGCCGTCAACGCGCTGCGGTTGGGCGATGCCCCGAGCTTCCACGCCTTCGTGCACGACATCACCGAACGCAAGCAGTGGGAGACGGAACGGGACCAGTTCTTCAGCCTGTCCCTCGACATGCTCTGCGTTGCTGGGTTCGACGGCTACTTCAAGCAGCTGAATCCCATGTGGCAGACGACCCTGGGCTTCACTGTCGACGAATTGAAGGCCCGACCCTTTCTCGATTTCGTACACCCGGATGATAGGGAGGGCACGCGGGCTGAAGCCGGGAAGCTGGCCACCGGCGCGAAGACGATCGCCTTCGAGAACCGGTACCAATGCAAGGATGGCTCCTACCGGTGGATCCTGTGGAGCGCAGCGGCATCGGTGGAACGGAAGTTGATCTACTCCGTCGCTCGTGACATCACCGAGCGCAAGCGGACCGAGCAAGCCCTTGAGGATGCAAGGGAGCAGGCCGAGCGGGCCCGCGAGGAAGCCGAGCGGGCGAACAGCGCGAAGAGCGAGTTCCTCTCCCGGATGAGCCACGAGCTGCGAACCCCCCTCAACGCAGTCCTGGGGTTCGGCCAGCTGCTCGAGATGGACGGTCTGGATCCGGAACAGATGGAAAGCGTCCACCAGATCCTCAAGGGTGGGAGACATCTGCTCGACCTCATCAACGAGGTGCTGGACATCTCCCGCATCGAGACCGGGCGGCTGGCCCTCTCTCCGGAGCCCGTTCAGCTGTACGAGACGCTCTCCGGCGCCGTGGAGCTTGTCCAGCCGCTCGCTCGGGAGCGCGGCATCCGGATCAAGACAGACGAATTGGAGGAGGGCGATCGGTACGTCCTCGCCGACCGGCAGCGACTGAGGCAGGTGCTTCTGAACCTCCTGTCGAATGCGGTGAAGTACAACCGGCAAGACGGGAGAGTCACCGTCCATACCAAGGAGCTCGCGGGCGACAGCGTGCGCATCTCGGTGTCCGACGAGGGTACCGGCATCCCCCTCGAGAAGATGGATCGGCTCTTCACTCCCTTCGACCGGCTGGGGGTGGAGGCCACAGGCGTAGAGGGAACCGGTCTCGGTCTGGCACTTTCCAAGCGCCTCGTGGAAGCGATGGGAGGGAGGATGGATGTGCAGAGCGCGTATGGCGAGGGCAGCACGTTCTCCGTTCAGCTCCCCCTGTCCGAGAGCCCGGAGGTCCGGTATCTACGGCTTGGTGCGGAAGGAAGCAACCCGCCCTCCATCCCGGAGGGCGCCCACACCATCCTCCAGATCGAGGACAACCCGGCCAACCTTAAGTTGGTCGAGCGCGTCCTGGAGGGGTTCGCGGGAGTCCGCGTGATCTCCGCCCCGCAGGGAAGGCTGGGCTTGGAGCTCGCCCGACAGCATGACCCAGACCTCATCCTTCTCGATCTCAACCTCCCGGACATCTCCGGATTCGAGATCCTCCGAATTCTGCAGGGGGACCCGGCAACCCGAGACATCCTGGTGATCGTGATGAGCGCCGATGCTACGAAGGACCAGGTGCGCAGGTTGCTCGGCGCGGGAGCCCGCGCGTACATCACCAAACCGCTCGAAGTGGCGCAGTTCACGAAGGTGGTCGGGGAGGCCCTCCAGGAAAGGGGACTCGATCGTGCGCAGCAATGACGATCTGATCAAGGCGAACGTCCTGATCGTGGACGATGAGGAAACGAACGTGCTGCTCCTCCAGCGCATGCTCCAGCGTGCGGGCTACGAGAGCATCGCCACCACGACCGACCCGACCCGGGTTCGGACCATTCACCACGAGTTCCAGCCGGACATCATCATCCTGGACCTGATGATGCCCCACATGGATGGATTCGAGGTGATGGAGGAGTTGAGCCGGCACATCCCCGAAGGGACGTACCTGCCCATCCTCGTCCTCACCGCCGACAGCACCCCGGAAGCGAGACGACGTGCCTTGTCGATGGGGGCCCGGGATTTCCTGTTGAAACCGTTCGACCAGGACGAGGCGCTTCTGCGAGTCAGAAATCTGCTCGAGACTCGGCGGCTGCACCTGAGGCTCATGTCTCAGAACGAGTCGCTGGAGGAGAGGGTTCGGGAGCGAACGATCGAGTTGGAGCGGAGCCTGGAAACCCTGCGGCGGACTTCCGAACAGCGGCGGATGCTCCTGGCCCATCTGGCCGACGTTCAGCGAACGGCTGCGAGCGCGTTGGGTAAGGAGGGTCCGGAAGGCGGCGACGGTGCCGAGGCCGAGGTGGGTGCGGCCGAATGACTGACGCGCCCCACCTGCCCGGCTCATCCAGCACGCCCGATTCGCCCGGATCGCCCACCTCGACCAACTCATCGAGCGGCACGGTCGTCGAGCTCGTCGACTGGCTTCGGGAGCTGGCGACGAGCGATGCGTCGGATCTCCACATCAAGTCGAATTCCCCCCCAGCCATCCGAGAGGGAGGCCGGGTCCGTAGGCTGGACCATCCCCCGTTGAGCTCGCAGGACGCCGACCTTCTCGCCAAGGCCATCATTCCCTCCAATCGGCAATCGCGCTTCGAGGACGATGGCGAAGTCGACTTCGCGCACTCGGTGCCGGGGGTGGGCCGCTTCAGGGCAAACGTCTTTCGCCAGCGGGGGTCAGTGAGCATGGTGTTTCGGAAGCTGCGCATGGGCGGCCCTGGCTTCGAGGAGTTGCGGCTCCCGTCCGTCGTGCAGAACCTCGCCGACGAAGTGCGGGGGCTCATTCTGGTCACCGGGCCGACCGGTTCCGGCAAGACCACCACCCTCGCCGCGATGATCGAGCACATCAATCGGACCCGCCCGGTGCACATCGTGACCATCGAGGACCCGATCGAAGTGCTGCACGACGACAAGGTGGCCTGGATAAACCAGAGGGAGGTGGGCCAGGATTCCAGGACCTTCTTCAGCGCGCTGCGGGCTTCCCTTCGCCAGGACCCGGACGTGATCCTGATCGGGGAGATGCGAGATGCGGAAACCGTCCAGGCAGCCCTGCAGGCTGCGGAGACCGGCCACCTGGTGCTCTCCACGCTGCACACGGTCAATGCAAAGGAGACCGTGAACCGTCTTCTCGACTTCTTCCCGCCATTCCAGCAGCAGCAGATCCGCCTGACGCTGGCCGGCGCGCTGCGAGGGATCATCTGCCAGCGGCTGGTGCCCGGCACGGACGGGGACCGGGTGGTCGGTCTGGAGGTGCTCGTCAATACCGGTCGGATCGCGGAGCGGATCACCAATCCCGAGATCACGGCCGAGATCGAGGAGGTCATCGCGAAGGGCGCTCATTACGGGATGCGGACATTCGACCAGTCGCTCCTCGAGCTGGTGACGTTGGGCGACGTCTCCGTCCAGGACGCGATGGAAGCGGCCTCGGAGCCGCACGACCTCACACTCTTGCTACAGCAGGCGGGGATCCCGCTGACCGGCTCCAGGAATGGTTTGAGCTTCGAGCGAGACATCAAGTCGATGTTCAGCGAGGAGCAGCGGATGCGTATGAAGTGGGCATTCGACCTGTGGGACTACGACAGCTTCAAGGAGAACGTCGCCGACATCCTGAAGCGGATCGAGACCAGAGACGTCCCGTTCGAAGACGGTTTGCCGAAGGATCGGTTGGCCCTCCTCAGGAGCTGGATGCGGGAGGGCCTGATGGCGCCCTGATTCCAGCGCGTGCGTTTCTCTTGGAGGGCTGAACCGAGGCGTCAGGCGGGGCGGGAGCTCGCCTTGGCCAGCAATTCGGCGATGGCGTCTGGCTCCATCGGCCGGGAGAAGAGGAATCCTTGGGCCAACCGGCATCCCAGCGCCTGCAGGTGAGCCCGTTGGTCGGCCCGCTCGACTCCCTCCGCGACCGTCTCCAAACCCAGCTCGTGGACGAGCCTGACGATGCCCCGGGCCAGGGTCCACTCGCTGCTCTGGCTGGCGATCCCGGCCACGAAGGAACGGTCGATCTTGACGACGTCGACGGGAAGACGACGGAGATAGTTCAGTGAGGAGAATCCGATCCCGAAGTCGTCGATGGCAAGCCGGATCCCGAGCATTTTCAGCTCCTGCAGGACCATCAACGTCGCCTCGGCGTCCTGCATGAGGACGCTCTCCGTGATCTCGAGAGTGAGACGGGAGGGATCGAGGCCGGTCTCTCGAAGGGTTTCCTGAACCTCCTGCGTGAGCCTGGTGTCGTTGAGCTGCCTGACCGAGACGTTCACGCTCATGGAGATGGGACCGCCGCCTGGGAGATCCTCCTCCCAGGCTCTGAGCTGCCTGCATGCCTCTTTCATGACCCACCGGTCGATTGGGACGATCAACCCCGTCTGCTCGGCCACAGGGATGAAGTGGTCCGGAAGAACCAGGGTTCCATCGGGGCGGATCCACCGGATCAAGGCCTCGACGCCCGTGATCGTCGCTTCCTTGAGGGTGACGATGGGCTGGTAGTGAAGGTGGAACTCACGGTGCTCCAGGGCTCGACGGAGATCTGTGGATAGCTCGAATCGCTTCAGTACCTCCACATGGAATTCAGGCTGAAATACCTCAAAGGCTCCCTTCCCGGCGCGTTTGGCCGTGTACATGGCGGCGTCTGCATCTCGCAGGAGCGCCTCGGCGCTGACGGAGCCCGATGGTGACTCGGCGATGCCGATGCTCGCGTCGACGAACAGCTCCCGTCCCTCGATGTCGATCGGGACTCGGAGACGTTCCAGTATGCGATCAGCCACCCTGACGGCTTCCGGGACGGCGGCCTCCAGGAGCACCGCGAACTCGTCTCCACCCAATCGAGCAGCTGTGTCGGTGGGGCGCACGCTCTCCCGGAGGCGGTCGGCGATCACGATCAGAAGCTGATCGCCTGCGCCATGGCCGAACGTGTCGTTCACTGCCTTGAACCCATTCAGGTCCATGACAAGGATTGTCACCGGTCGCCCATGCCGGATCGCACCTCCGAGAGCGTGGGACAGCCGATCGGCAAAGAGAGTCCGATTGGCCAGATCCGTCAACGGGTCGTAAAGAGCCCGCTGCGCGATCTCGACTCGCATCAGCGCATTCAGACGCAACGGCACGAAGAGGAGGAGTCCCGTCGCCACCAGGGCGAGGGTGAGCTCCGGGTAGCGCGCCTGCCTGAACAGGCTGGCCGCCAACAGAGCCAGAGCTGCGATGGCAGCGCCCGCCAGGAAGACCATGGCCCGGCGGCTAGTGGCCATTCGCGCTTCCCGCCTTCCTCCCCAGGATCACCCACGACAAGCCGAGTCTGCCCACCGTATCCAGCAGGGCGTCGAATCCAACCGGTTTGACGAGGTACGACTCGGCACCGAGCTCGAAGGCCCGATCGATGTCTTCCGATTCAGCCGATCCCGAAAGCACAACGGCCGGAACGTGATCGAGGGCAGGTTGCTTTCGGAGCCACGTGAGGACCTCGAGGCCGGACTTTCCGGGAACGTGGACGTCCAGAAGAACCAGGATGGGCAGCGGATACTGCTCACGATCAGCGTACTGGTCGCGGCCATCCAGGTATGCGATTGCGTCATCGCCGTTGGTAAGGGCGATCACCGAGTTGGCCAGCCGCGCCCTGCGCACCACTCGTTCGACCAGCATCGCCTGGCTCGCGTCGTCCTCCACGAGCAAGATCGGGAAGCTTGCGCCCATGTCGCCGTCTGCGGCCAGGTTCGGATCGACCATTTCCATCCTCATCATTCCGGGCACGCGGTCTGAGGATCTCACCCCGTCACCGCAATATCGGCCCCGCTTCGGACCTCTTTGAGCGCTGGAGTGAACCGGCGGCCAGCAGCCTGGTCGCCGGAGATTGGGCGTCTCGAGCTGGTTACTCCGAACGCCCTAGACTGACACCGCCTGGTGTTGTCTAGTTAATAGGGCTATCGGCCGGTACAGATCCGCAGGGCCGCGAGTCAGGATTGACCCGAGCCCTATGAACAGGGACCCGTCCGCCCGCTGCCTGATCTGCAGTTCAGAGGAACTGCTCACGGTCACCATGGACGCCCACGGCGACAGGATCTCGTTCACATTGTGCAACGAGTGCGGATGGAAACGTTGGGGACGTGGCAACGAACAGGTGCTGCTCAGCTCAGTGCGGCCGTTGCTGGGGAAACGGCTCCCGGACTCAGAGATTTCCGAGCCGACTGGGCCTCGTGCCTCCGGTCGCATGGTCGGCGGGACCGATCCGGACATGCAGAAGCGGTCGAGGAGAGCGTCTCGCACCGTACGTCCCTCCAGGGAGGCTCGGCCGAAGCGGTCACGACGGGGGTAGCGAAGAGATGTCGTTGGATCGCATTCGAGTGCTCGTGGCAGATCGCGAGCCTCGCCCATGTCCTGGCGTTGCTTCCTGACGTGATCAAGCTCGACATGTCCCTCACCCGAGGAATCGATCAAGATCGAAATCGTCGTGCCCTCGCCTCGGCCATGATTTCCTTTGCCTCAGACCTCGGCGCCTCTGGCTTTTGACAGCCCGACCTCCTGTCTGTGCCGAAGAGTAGACGTTCCCGCTGATGGCCCCGTATACTGGGTTCGCGTCGGCAGCGAACCGGCGTATTTCTGCGTGTTCGAGAGGAAATCCGGAAGCTTGGCGAGGAAGGATGCCATCGAGGTCGAGGGGACGGTAGTCGAGCCTCTGCCGAACGCCATGTTCCGGGTCGAGCTTGACAATGGACACAAGGTCTTGACTCATATCTCGGGGAAGATGCGAATGAACTACATCAGAATCCTCCCCGGGGATCGGGTCCTGGTGGAGCTGTCACCGTACGATCTGACGCGGGGACGGATCGTCTACCGATATCGTTAGGGGGTCCAGGGGGAGTGGGGCGTTCGACATGAAAGTGCGTCCGTCGGTGAAGAAGATGTGCGACCGGTGCAAGCTGATCAGGCGGCACGGCCGGGTCATGGTCATCTGCTCCAAGGACCCCCGGCACAAGCAGCGTCAGGGTTAGGAGGACAGGGCAGTGGCTCGGATCGCAGGCGTCGACCTTCCCCGGGACAAGCGGATCGACGTGGCCCTCCGGTACATCTACGGGATCGGGCCCACCCGGTCGCTGGAGACCGTTCGGGGGCTGGACCTGGACGGCGGTCGAAAGGTACGGGACCTCACCGAGGAAGAGGTCATCCGGATCCGCGACTGGATCGACCGCAACTACAAGGTGGAGGGAGACCTCCGCAGGGATGTCGCGCAGGACATCAAGCGCAAGATCGAGATCAGCTCGTATCAGGGAGTCCGGCACAGACGGAGCCTTCCAGTGCGAGGCCAGCGGACTCACACCAACGCCCGGACCCGCAAGGGACCAAAGAAGACTGTCGGCGTGAAGCGGAAGAAGGGGAAGTAGGTGGCAAAGCCCAAGACCAAGAAGCCTCGGCGGCGGGAGAAGAAGAACGTCTCGCACGGACAGGCCCACATCAAGTCCACCTTCAACAACACCATCGTCACGATCACGGATCTCGATGGCAACACGCTCTCGTGGGCCAGCGCGGGCAATGTCGGGTTCAAGGGTTCCCGGAAGTCCACGCCGTTCGCGGCGCAACTCGCGGCGGAGCAGGCGGCCAGGCGGGCCCAGGAGCACGGTCTCACCAAGGTGGACGTGTACGTCAAGGGGCCGGGCTCGGGGCGGGAGACCGCCATCAGGTCCCT
>WNFU01010109.1_pt1 | contig 10511 bp, 9 predicted proteins | sample 5400121 | NCBI WGS metagenome assembly WNFU01 (sample SAMN13153360, study PRJNA577476) | soil metagenome | isolation source: 100 cm soil or saprolite under grassland replicate 1 | place: USA:California | collected 2016-06-15
TACCCCCAAGAATTTCCTCGGGTATTTAGCTTGGGCATCTCAGCTCTGAACAACCCGCCCGGCGAAGGCTGGTCTGCTGTCTTCTTCTATTCCGAGCGTGGAAAGCCTATCTTGGGAGATGGTTTGCATCTCGAGTTTTACCATTACCCAGCCGCGGACAGACCGCCGGATGGACATGTCTTCTTAGATTTGCCTTACACGTATTCTATTCATATCCTTCGGGAACCCTTGATCCTCCTCGGGCCCGAATTGCCTCTGAGTCAAGAAGTGCCTCGCTTTACTGCTTCACCTGAGGCCCTGCGTGATCACGGCTTGGAAATCCTCGACCAAGCCGCCCATCAGGCGGAAACCGCTATTCTGTCTCACACCCGCATAACCTGTGACTATGGCGACTCCCCAGGTCATGGCCTTCCCCCGCCGTGCACGCCGCGTCCCCTTTCCTCTCTGGAAGAGCGCGAGACCATCGCCAACCTACAGATGGACTTCGCTGCTCAGCAGCAGGCTTTGCGTGAAGACTATCAGGAGATGTACACAGCTCTAATGCAGGTTCTGCCCCTAGATCGCTGTTGGCAGTGAGGATGCTAGAACTCAGTTGGCTCAAAAGTTTGATGATTAAATTCAAAGCTAAGTGATAAATTCAGTTTTGCCGGCGATAAAAAACAGGACTGACACAGGGGGGCTGCTTAGAGGATTGACTTCCGCTCATTGTATTTCTCCTGTTCCCATAGCCGAACGAAGGGAACAGGACGCCCTGTTAGCTCTTTCGCCTACTTCCCCGCCACCTTCACCGACATCTTTTTTCCATCATCAGTTCGGGAGAATTTTGCCGGCAACACATACCTTGCGGTTAGTTCAATCGAGCTTACCTGTTGTTTAGTTAATGAATGCGAAATCAGGATTTTGACCTTCGTACAGTTATCGACCTGCAACGTATTGGGGAAACGCCTGGGTGAATAGCCTGTTCTCTAAGGTCTTCTGCCCCAGAATTACTCGTGCAGTTAGTTCAATTGTGTATGCAGTGTGACTACTTGATAAAAGCCAGATTGGGATTCGCTTAGGCAGTTGCCGTGGTCATAGGGTGATGATACCATCACTGTTGGACCGAAGCATAGATTCTATGTGCAGTGAGAATCGCGAAAGCTGAACTTCCTATCTTTCATCCACAAGGTGGCGATGCAAAGCCAGATGCTCGATACAATGATGGTAACAATGCCGAGCTTGGATCATATCCGGAAGTAGGCGCTGGTTGTTCTGGAATGAAATATTCAAGACTTATGACTCGCCTTGGCAACCTCTATACGCCGCTGCTTATGGGTTTCCCGTGCAAATCATAAAGCCCTTGCAGATACCGCATCATGCCTAAATGCTCCCACTCATGAACCAAGTACCACATCACCCAATACCCCACCGTTTGATCCGGCGGTCCTGCCCCATCCGTGCGGCGTTCCTGAAATTGCTGATCATCGAGGGCTGCTAGGGCTTCTTCTTCCAGCGTATAGCAGTGCTGCAGGTACTCCAACAGTACCTCCTTGCCTGGGAAATGTATTAGGGCGGCGAGAACACCCAACTCGTTCCCTGCCTCGTTCTCACCCAAACTTGTTGGGTCTAGACCCCACTTCCTGGCAAGATTTTCGGCGTGCCACACTTGCTGCCGCGGTTTGAGCCGCTGGCTTAAGACTGGCGTGGTTTTTGGTATTTGGGATTGGAGATAGTCAGTCCAACGCGCGAGGTGCCAAACATTGAAGGCAATCGACGTGGCGGATGGATGGGGCTGCCAAGCGAGTTGCTCATCTGAGAGACCTTCCACGAGCTTGAGTCCTTCTTGATGTGCTTTACCAAACCAGACGATCATTTGGCCCAAAGGAGTGAGATTCATAGGAACGATCCTTTCTTTTTTCTACTGATTTTGCCCTTCAAATCACCACTTACTGTATCCTCAGTATGAGACACTTACTGGTTTACAGGAAATTTTTCCATGCAACTCACACCGGAAGATACTGCCTTGTTTTTCAAATTGATGCCTGCTTTGCAGGTGTATGCAAATCGTCGCTTGCATATCATTAAAGATATGAAGACACCAGAACAATAACAGAAGATCACCAAAGAGACTCGCCTCACGACGAGTCTCTTCTGCCTCTCCCCCAAAATTCACAGAATTTGGGGACGGAAGGGATGGAGATCACCGGAACACGAAATACGCGATGTGCTCTGTGCCGTCATTCAACCTGACGATGAGTTGGCGGCAGGTGCCACTCCAGGCACTCTCTGTCTTCCACTTGTAGTTGTAAATGTCAGTCGTGGCGTCGTACGAGAGACTCGTGCTGCCTGACCTGAGCGTTTGTTCGATCACATCCAGCGGTGCGCTGGGCGGACAAGCAATCTCCTCCGAGCGGGGATAGCCCTCCGCAAAGATGTTCAGGCCCTGGTTCCCGCTCAGGCTGAACTTGACGGGAATGCGCGCGCCAGCCCTGACCACGTTGAAGGTAGGCGGGTTATCCACTGGCGGGAAAAGGCCGCTGAAGTTGTAGATCACACTGTAGTGGTGTGTCAGCGAAGCGGTGTTGCCTGCGTGATCCTCTGCGTTCACAGTGAAGGTCTTGGCACCGACGGAGCTAGTGTCAATGGGACTCCCATTCGCCACATCTCCAACGCACGAGGCGAGGCCCGACCCGCCCGCTTCATCCTGGCAAGCATAATCGGCGATGACCACTTGCCCAAGCAGATAGGTCGCGCCTTCAGCAGGTGTGGTGATGGTGATGGTTGGCGCGGTTGAATCCTGTTCCAGTTCGAACGCGCCAATGTCGCAGCCTGCGCCTTGCGGGCGGACGACGCCACGCTGGTCAGTAGGGGGGCAGTTCGCCAGCACGGCCGCGTCAATCGCCGGGCTGCCGGGAAGTAGGGCATGAGTGGCGGTGTTGCCGGGAGGGTTGAGTTGCAGGGGGCCGAGCAGCGGATCCGCGTTGATGCCAGGGCAGGTGGTGTCGGGATAATTCAGATTCCCGCCACCGTCGATGAAGCTACCAGAGCAATTCCCACCAGAGGGGCTATTAGCGACAGTAGTGTTTCTCAGAGTCACCGGGACAAAGCCGTTGATGCCGCCGCCGTATGAGTCTGCGCTGTTGCCGAAGAAGGTGCTGTTCGTGACCGTCAACTCCGATAACGTCCCGTTATCGATGCCCCCACCGACGACGGCGCTATTGCCGGAGAAGGTGCTGTTTGTGACGGTCCTGTGTATAACTGTCAGCGTGCCACCGCTTCTGATGCCGCCGCCATTACCAGCGCTATTGAAGGAGAAGGTGCTGTCCGCGACCGTCAGCGTGCCGCCGTTTTTAATGCCACCGCCAACGTCAGCACTATTGCCGGAAAAGGTGCTGTTCGTGACCGTCAACTCCGATACCATCCCGTTATCGATGCCTCCACCGGAGAGGAGGGCACCATTAGCGGAGAAGGTGCTGTTTGTGACCCTCAGCATACCATTGTTTTCAATGCCGCCGCCGACGACGGCGCCATTGTGGGAAAAGGTGCTGTTTATGACGGTCAGCGTGCCACTGTTCCAAATGCCACCGCCGCCGTAGTCAGCGTTATTGCCAGAAAAGGTGCTGGTTGTAACCGTCAGCGTGCCACTGTTCCAAATGCCGCCACCCCCAGCGACACTGAAGCCGGGGCCACCAAAATTGCTGGAGAAGGCGGTGTTTGTAACCGTAAGCGTACCATTGTTTTCAATGCCGCCGCCGTTTCCTCCGGAACGGCCATTAGCGATGGTCAGATTCTGAACCACCAGTGCAGCCCCGCTGTTCACGACTATCACCTGCACCATGATATTTCCGCTGATTGTGAGGCTTTGCGCCGTGCCGTCAATCGTCAAGCCGGCGGGGTCGCTGATGGCAGGCAGGGTCGAGGCGAGTGTGATCGTGCCGCTGACGCTAAAGGTGATGCTGTCATCGCCGGTTCCTGCTGCACAGTCACCGCTCGTCGTATCGCTGTTGGAGTTCGCGTTGGTGATTGCCTCCCGCAAGGTGCAAAAGCCATCGCCGGAAGTGATGTTGTCATCGGTAGTGTTGACAGTAAGACTTGCCGCGTGCGCGACCTGCACTCCTGATGCGCCAAGGGCAAACGCAAACACGAGCAATACCGCTGTCGATGTACGCAGAAATTTGTGGACTGATATTTTGCACATAGGAAAGTCCTTTCGTGATCGGAATCAGTCACTTCAATGAAGGCAAGTTTTCTCGACCGCAAGCCGAATCAATCGGCTGTTGCTGGCATCACCCGTATCGTCCCCTGGAAGCGCAGCGTATCTGGATCTACCAGTTGACCTTCTTCGTGAACCTGAGCACCCAGCAGCCATCCCTCTGTCACAACGCCGTTCATGACTACACGGCCCGTCTTTGTATTGAGGATGCCTTTCAGGTGGGCTGTGAAAGACTGTGGGCCAGCATCGATAATCCAGTCGAATTCTACGCGCCAGATCGAGCCGCTGATGCGCAGGTCTGTAAGGACGGTGGTCAGATTACCATTCAGATCACCACTTACGGTACCTTGCCAGATTCCGGCTGGGTCAACAATGGTCTTGTCGAATTGAAGATAGACAGGTGCAGCCTCAGCATGAGTGGCTAAAGCTTGTGCCGAGCCGCTGTTGGTGATTCCAGCTACTAGAAGGGGGATCACCAATGCGAAAATCAATAGGTTTTTCATGGTATTCGTTCTCCTTTCTCATAAAGAGGGATTGATGCTTATCTTATGTGGGCATCGTAAAATAATCGTAAAATCTTTCATGTCATGATGAAATCATTTGAATTCCCGAGCAGACAAAATCTGCACGATAGACTGACCCCAAAAAGCAGACACGATAGAGAAAGCCCTCCTGTGACATAGTTGCACAGGAGATGCTTTTGCATCAGGGAAAAGAATGAAACTTTACCCGTGGGCGACTAAACTGGAAGCAGTACGGATCGATCTAGAAGGAAAGTTGAAGAAGAAAATTATGAAGCTGCTGGGTCTTGTTCGGGCGCTGATTACTGGCTAATGCGGCGCCGTAAGCTCTAGTTGCATATTGTCAGGATCGCGAAAAGCCATTACATAGATCCCCAAATTCTCCAGGTCTTTAATCTCCCCACGTGGAATACCGCGTTCATCGAGGGTATGGGAAGCCTGTTCGAGAACTTCGTGACTGCTGACATTAAAACTGACATGATCAAGCCCAACTCGGTTTTCGTCAAACCGGTCCTTGGCGATCGCACGTGCTGGATCGGGAGACAGGGTCAGCGCCAGAATCACACTGCCATTACTAAGCAAATACTTAGGGTCAAACTCCATTAGGAACTGAAAGCCGAGAACACCAGTATAGAATTCACACGCCCGGTCCCGGTCCGTTACTGTGAGGGTAATATGATATACCGCGCCCGTCGGGATGGTTGTCATTGTCTCTTCTCCTTTCGAATGCTCAAGAATAAATTAGCTGGCATGATCGAGTTAATACATGATTAGCGATTTTTTGTGAGCATATGGATTAAATGACTTCATTGGCCTCTGCAATAATCTGTTCGATTTTTAGATCCAATCCTTCTGACCAGATAGCTTCTGCTGCTTCTTCACCGAGCAGCTTTCGCGCGGGCGCGAGCATTCGTTCAAAATCGTCTTGAGCCACAGCGCTGAGAGGAATCCCGATTGCTTGTCGAAGCGCAAATGCGCCTGCAGCTATAAGAATGGCCCGCGCTGCTTGCTTGGTACTCGCCGCTGCTGAGGCGAGTCCCTCAGCAGCAGAAGCGATTCCCCACTTGAATCCGATCGCGTTTGAAATGGCTAGACTTTCTTTGAAAAGATCACGGGCTGCGGTGTACTCACTTTGATGTAACTTCACATTCCCCAGGCGATGAAGCGCCCAAGCAATACCCTGCTGATCTCCAAGGGCACGCCAGATAGCCAGACTGGATTCATCCATTGCTTGTGCAGATTCATAATCACCTTCGTAAAATGCTATCAAAGCCAGATGGCTGAGTGAGTCTGCAATCCCTTGCTGGTTATCCAGCTCTCGATGGATAGAAAGGGCCTCAGAATATAACTGGTGTGCCTGAACAAAATCGCCTTGATGTAAGACAACAAATCCCAAGTTGGAGAGAGAATCCGCAATCCCATGACGTTCTCCCAATTCCCGACGAAGGGACAGACTTTCAGCGATCAACCCGTAGGCGCGATTTAGATCGCCCTGATAGCGTGCTAACATCCCCGCGCGATCAAGAGCTTTGGCGCGCGTGGATGCATTGACGGTCCTTTCGGATAGGGAAAGAAATTCTCCTATTTGTGCCAGACCCTCACTGAGATAGCCCCGCATGAACCAGAACAGACATAAGGCCGAAGCTAGCCGCAATCCTAATTCCACCTGTCCTTTCTCACGAGCCCAAACGAGCGCAGCCCGGAAGTTATTGTGCTCGCGCTCAAGTTTATCTAACCAACTCGCTTGTTCAGGCTTTTCCAGGAACGGCTCGATTGTCTCGGCTAAGATCAAGAAATAAGAGGCATGTCCCCCGCGCAGCGCATCCACCTTCCCTAACTTCTCGTTCGCATATTGCCAAATTGTTTCCAACATTTGGTAGCGTACCTCTCCGCCCTCCTCCTGCATCGTCACCAACGATTTGTCTAGCAAATGTGTTAACAAGTCGAGAACTTTCTCTTTATCAATGCCATCCCCCGCACAGACCTGTTCCACTGCATCCAAGGTGCACCCGCCCGTGAAGACTGCCAGTCGTTGGAATAAAGTCTGCTCTGTATCTCTTAGCAGGTCATAGCTCCAGTCAATTGCTGCCCGCAAGGTTTGATGCCTGGGCAGTGTTATTCGACTACCTTTTGTAAGCAAGCTGAACCGATCATCCAACCGTGGAGCGATCTGCCCCACCGACAGCATTTTGACTCTGGTTGCCGCCAGCTCGATTGCCAGAGGAATACCATCCAGACGCTGGCAAATCTGCGCTACGATGGGTGCATTCTCTTCTGTCAACATGAAACTTGGTTTGACCGCACGCGCACGCTCGACAAATAGACGAATCGCCTCATAATCCATCAGCAAATTGACCAGTGAAACAGGCTGCAAATCAGGCACCGACAGCGTTGGCACTTGCCAGGTACTTTCGCCGTCAATATCCAAGATCTCGCGGCTCGTCGCCAGGATCTTCAAATTCGGGCATGTCCTTAGCAGTTCGTCAGCCAGACCCGCACACACCTCAATCAAATGTTCACAGTTATCCAGTACGAGCAAAAGATGCCTGAATTGCATAAAGTTCTTGAGTGTCTCGATCAGGGATTGATTGGGTTGTTCATGCACACCAAGTGCTTTTGCCACAGCCTGCGGTACAAGCGTTTCATCCTTCAGAGCAGCCAGTTCCACCCACCACACGCCATCCTTAAATCCATCCAGAAGATCGGTGGAGACTTGAATTGCTAGACGGGTCTTACCGCTGCCACCTGCGCCGGTCAATGTGAACAGTCGCGTTGTGGAAAGTAAGTACTTGACTTCGGCCATCTCGCGCTTGCGGCCGATGAAACTAGTCAGTGGAATCGGCAGGTTGGTGATCTGCGCCTCGCGTGCTTTCACTTCTGGTGGTGCCTGCCTGATCCACTGGAAAAGCGCGGTTGTTTCCGGCAAAGGTTCAACAGCCAGTTCATTTCTTAATGCGCGCTGGCACATTTCATATTGTTTGAGCGCAGCGCTGCGATCCCCAGTCGCAAGGTAACAGAACATTAGTTGCTGATGTGCACGTTCGTTCGCGGGGTCCCATACCAGAACCTTCTGGGCAAATTCGATCGCACGTTCATATTCGCTGTGTGAGCGCATCCCTTGCACGAGCCTCAATAATGTATCGATATATAAATTACGATAATATTCTCGCTCTGGGAGAATCCAGTCATCGTAGAAATCTGACAGTAAATCGCCGCGATACAGGCGAATTGCTGTTTGCAACTCATTCATTTCCGATTGAAATTCATTGGGGGTCCCTTCCCATTCTGATCCCTGCAATTTAGCTTTTATACCCTTCTCAAATGCAAAGACATCCACCCACATGGGATAGGCGGAATTAATTTGAATAGATTGCCGATTCGCAATCAGGAGTTGAGCGCTGATGTGTTTACGAATGGCCGCTAGTGCTGTACGCAGGGAAGCACGCGCTTGGTCGGCGGAGACATCCCCCCAGCAAAGTGCAGCCAGTTTTTCACGAGTATGTGGCTCAGGATGCAGGATCAGGTAAGCGAGGAAAGATTCAATTTTACGGGTGGGCAGAGAGATTGGAAGTACATTAAGTTCGATACGAAATGCACCGAACATAAATACATACAGGCGAGTGATCGAGGCGGACGCTCGGACCATAAATGCTCCTTCAGACCGAGGCGTCGTTGTCTTAGCAGAGTTAAGGCTAGATGAAGCACGAAGCCAGAAGCAGATGATTAATCATACAACAAAAATTTAAAATTAGTAACTATATCAGCATCTCACCATGAAGTCAGATGTCATTGGTCACAAAATCAATGTGCAAGCCTTTTCGGCTAGCCCTTTATACGATCTATTTTCCCTTAACTGAGTAGCCTGAACAACAGGCATATAAACTAGGGATAACTCTAGTCCCAAAACAAGCCTTGCGGTTAGTTCAATCGAGTTAACCCGTTGCTTACTTAGTGAAGGCAATATTAGTATACGTGATCGGTGTTGTTTCTAGGTATGAAGCATCCCGCTACAATGATCATACAGCGTCAAGATGTCCTGGATTATTGCGTAAATAGAGATTTTCTTAAGTAGATCGAGAAATCTCTATCCCGATATTTGCTTGAAAACATGTGAGTTTCTTGACGATTTCTCAATTTTCAATTAAATTCTTGGATAAGTAATCCTTTTGTACTATATTTTCCCCTGATTCCAGGGAAGGTGGTTCGGAACACGTCCCCTTAGGGGCACAAGAGTTCATTTATAACGATGAGCTCTTTTTTGTTCAAACCGGAGCCCATATTGAAGGGATGATATTCGAGTCTCCGTGGGGGCACAAGTTTCAAGGAAACCGCCAACAACTGATGTTGAGCGGTTTTTGTCTGTGTTAAGGTTTGATTCAAGGGAAAAAGTGAATGCTTTGGGGCGTTATGCAGATCCGAAAGCAATCAAAATGGGTGTTTCGCGGTTCGAGTCTGGTTTCTAATAGGAAATCTCAATGGTCAAGAAAAGAGGTGAGCAGATTTACCTGCCCACCTCTTTGCATTAACCGAACTTGCTCAGACGGAATCGCTTGGTGAACTGCAACAACCCTGTCTGTTCGAAACCCGATCCAAAGGTTACTCGCTCGGCTCCGCTGATTTCAACCGTGACACCAAATCGCGCTTTTTGCGAGCGGACAGTAACTTTGTAAATGTGCATGCGCTCAAGATGGCTTCTGCAACACTTTGAACAGGGCCGACACTTCTTCGCGGCCATAGCCTGCGTCCATTGCCTGGTGGAAGAGACGGGCTACCAGTTGGGGGAATTCGGCGTGGATGTGGCTGTCCTGAGCATGCTGGGCGATTTGTTGTATGCCTCCGGCCCATAGTTCCAATGGGGAAGAAGTCTCTTGATAATTGCCTGACCGGATATTTTCGCACAACCATTTTTCGTAGCTCTTGCCCTGCGCATCCAGCAACGTGATGAACTGTTCCAGCGGAATGTTTTCGGCCTGGCAAATTTGCACGCTATGAAACAGGGACAAAAACATCCCGTAATAGTGCATGATATAGATCATTTCCCAAGCAGAAGCAAGTCCAATGGACTCACCTTTGTAATCTAGATTGCTAGCTAGTACCCGCAAGGTCGGTTCGGCTTTTTGGAACACGGCTTCTTTGCCCGCGACCAAGATATGGGCGCTGGGTGTTCCAATGGAGCTGGGACTTCCCGTAATCGCACAATCGAGGTATTCGGCTTCATGCTCATGTGCCCACGTTTCGCTCGCACGGGCTTCCTGCGGGGAGCCAGTGGTGAACTGAACCAATAACTTGCCTGGAAGAGCGGTTACAACTTCATCAAGAATGTGATTTGCCGCTGTATAGTTGGTCACACATACGATGATGATCGGGCTGTCCGTGATGGCCGCGGCTACGCTGGGAGCCAGTGCCGCACCCATATCCACCAGGGAAGCAGCTTTTTCTGGGCTGCGATTCCACACAGTGACAGCGCGCCCGTTCTCCAGTATTGCGCGTGCCAGTGCCGATCCCATGTTTCCCAAACCGATAACTGTCACTTCACTCATACTACAACCTCCGTGTGACTATAGATAATTCGCCCAGCAATGTGCATCATCGTCCCCGATGGTGTTCTTCCCGAGTGGGATGAGCTCAAGCGGATTCGCTCAAATCCGCTTGAGCCCAGTGTAATCCCTTTTTACGTGGCGGGTCCCACGAACCTGGCTCCCACTTTACGGCTCGAGAATCCAGCCACTGAGTGTGAACGGCCCAAAGGGGCTACTGCTATAGACGTTCCAATACCCGATCAGCCCTTCGTACCCTCC
>WNFU01010113.1_pt1 | contig 10510 bp, 11 predicted proteins | sample 5400121 | NCBI WGS metagenome assembly WNFU01 (sample SAMN13153360, study PRJNA577476) | soil metagenome | isolation source: 100 cm soil or saprolite under grassland replicate 1 | place: USA:California | collected 2016-06-15
CCCATGCCAGCGGCACCGGAACCGATGCTTGTGCTCCGCGGCAGCGGCGACATGGACACGCGGCTCACCGTGTCTCAGCCTGGCCTTTTACTGGACGACGTTCAGCTGCTCGATCACGTGAGAACGGGAGACGTGCTGGGACGCGTGATAGACCCATCTGATCGGTCCGAGCGTGAGATCGTGCGGGCTCCGCATGACGGAGTAGTAGGGATGGCGCGACGCACGGCGCGCGTCGAACCCGGCGACGGCGTGTACACGCTGACGTCTGTTTGGGCCGCTACTCGTTGAGCCGGAGCCGCGCGAGCCTGATGACACTCTGACACGCCTCCACGCACCAGAACACGACCACCACCTGCCCATCCGCCAGCTGACGTGGGCTGGGATAACCGAACCGTAGCGCAGCGAGTCCAGCCGCGGAGTTCTCGGACGGCATGACCGCCGCGCCCTCGCCCTGCCACACGACGATCTCCGCCAGGTTGCGCCAGCCCCCGTTGTCCAGAGTTGCGAGATTAGCCCACAGGCCGGGCTGATCCAGGCGGCGGTAGAAAGCCAGCAGCCGTCCGTCTTGCAGTTGCAGCAGCTTGCACGTTTGACCGTGGAGCCCGGTTGAATCAGGTTCCCCAAATGTTTCGCCATCATCGGAACTGACCGCGAACTGATTAGGATGATCTGCCTGCGTGCGCGGGTCGTGTACCCAGGCGACCGCCACGACCGAGCCATCCCGGACTTGGACGACGGATACCTCCCAGTGGATGAGTCCACTCGCGCGCCCATCGAAAATGCGTCCGTACCGTGGCCAGCTCCGGCCGTGATCGTCGCTGATCAGCGCGACCGTCTGTTCGCCTGCCGGGTGGTCGCCTTCCCAGCCGCGCCAGGTGGAGGTTGGTGCGAGCCAGCGCCCACTCCGCAACTCCACCACGTGATGGCACGTTTCCCATGCCGGGCTCTCCAGAGGCGGAAGGATGCGTTCGGCAGAGGACCAGGTCCGGCCGCGGTCCCGGCTGCGCATGAGGACGAGATCGGTCGGAACAAAGCCGAGTGTGGCACGATTGACGAGACCTTCGTCCTGGCGCTCGCGGTGGTGGATGTTGCCGAAGGCCACGATTTCGCCGTTAGCCCGACTCAACCGGAGGGAGTTGGTGGTCGGCGGTTGTACCGTCGGCGCGAGCAGTGGTCCTTCGAGTTGCCAGGTTAGGCCACCATCCTGCGAACGAGCGCGATGCGTGGCATAGTCGAGTGACTCATCTGACTGTCCGAGATCGAAACCGAGCAGCAGCTCGCCGTCGTCGAAGACCACGAGTGACGGATGGCGCGCCTGGAGACTTCGCAGATAGGGCTTGGGGTTGCGATACACCACCTCCGATCCGACTAGTTCGATAGGCTGCATGCCGCTCCCCAGTCTTCCAAGCCGGTGTAGCTGACGTCCTACAATACTTCTGTGATCGGGACCCAGCGGCGTTCCGCCGCGGCCTTGTGGGCCGCCTCGACAACCGCGACGGCCATCATGCCGTCTTCGGCGGTGATGAATGGCCGACGATGCTCGAGGCTCGCGCGCACGAATTCTCGAGCCATATTTGCAAACGCCTCCATTCGCAACAGCGAATAATGCCCATCCCAGATGGGCATAGCCGTCTGGAACTGCCAATCGGTCTCGGTACTCAGCCGGACTTCGCCGTACATGTCAACCGAGATGACGCCGCTCTCACCGGTCAACTCGGCGCCGAATCGAGCCACGCCCGATCCCGCTGTGGGCCGCGAAAGTCGCGGGATGACGGAATTCTGCATCGCCGCGTGTGTGCCGCTGGACAAAACCATGAGCAATTGACTGCCGTTTTCGACGTGCACCCCGCGGTACTTGCCGGTGAGCGCCGTCACTTCATCGATGTCGCCCAACCAGAAGCGCAGAAGATCGATAGCGTGTATACCGGAGCCGAGCAAGTAGCCTCCGTTCGCAGGCGTGTTCAGCCACGTCGTTTCGTCAGGCTCTGTCAACGTGATGGTCGCCATATCAACCTTGCCGACGGTGCCGCGCTGCAACATGAGTTTGACGGCCGTCTCGGTGCGACGATAACGATGCATGTGGCTCGGCATCAGGGTGACGCCGGCGGCGTTGGCGGCATCAATCATGGCGCGACACTCCGCCACGTTCATGCCCATCGGCTTTTCAACGAAAACGTGCTTGCCGGCGTTGGCGGCACGGATGACTTGCGGTGCATGAACCGGATTGGGCGAAGTGATCAGCACCGCGTCGATGTCATCGGAAACGAGCAACCCGTCGACGTCGGCTGTGGCGAGGGCACGTACCCCGTGCCGCGCGGCCACATCCGGCGCCTGGTGGCCGCCGGCGATGGCGACCAGCGCCGCCTCGGGTACGTAGCGGATCGCCTCGGCCATGGTAGTTCCGGCGAAGCCCGAGCCGATCACCGCGCAACGCAGCTTGTCTAACGACATGGCCCTCGCCTCGCTCCACCAGCTTTCGTGTTGGTTAATCCGAGGCGGCGGAGTCTACAGTGCTGTCGAATCATCGTCAAGTCGACGCCCTCGAGACCGTGCTGCAATTATCTTGCAGATGTGTGCAGTGCGTGTCTGCAAGCACCCGTCGTTCCATACAACACGGCGCGGCCTGGCCGACCTGCTGAAGGAACGCGTCGGCCATCTGAACGAACTGCAGCGCGCGGTAATACGGAAGCCGTCGCGGAGCGGTCCGTTCCCGCCCCCCGAGCATCACGTGCATGTGAAGGCCGAGCCCCTTGCCGAAGGATGGCTCGGTGCCCGGCGGAAGCAGCTCCTCGATGACCAGGAGTTTTCCTTGGGGGTGCATCACCCGGCGGCGCCCTCAGCGACGCTAACCGCCACGTCGGCGAGCTTCGTGAGTTGATCCGGTAGGGCAACACTGCGAAGAGTCGCGATAGATTCCGCCGAGAACGCTAGTGCAACAAGGAGTCGGCGCAGGGGAGCCTCCTGAAGGGTTCTCTTGCAGCGGAGTGGGGTCGCAAGCCGCGAATGGCCTCTAGCCGGGTGTTGAACGGCAACCCAAGGCGGATCGCATGACCTATCAGACAGCTCCGGCGAGTCGGCTCCAGGTCCAGGCGCACACCAGCCGCTGTGGAGCTACCTCAACGACCCGGTAGAAACCGCGGCGGATGTTGCGTATCAGCGCGTGTCCACGCGTGAAGATCGCCGCTGAAGCCTCAGACTTGAGGCCGCGCATCGGCCGCAGCCGCTCTTTGAGAAACCCGTGATCGCGCTCGATCCCATTCGTGCGATAGCGTCCACTCCGGTGTAGGACACCGGGAACGGCAACGGCGAGAGCCGGTGGATAGGTGGCGGCCTTGTCGGTGATGACCCGACGTGGCGTCGCTCCACTGGTCGCGATGGCCCGCTCGAAGAACAAACGTGCCGCGGCCACGTCTCGCGTCGGCGATACGTAGGCATCGACGATCTGACCGTTTCCGTCGAGCGCACGATAGATGTACTGCCAGCGTCCGCGAACGCGGGCGTTGGTCTCGTCCACACGCCAATCGGGACCGACCGGCTCACGATACCTGCGAGCCGCGTCCTCGAAAAGCGGCAAGAAGCGTTGCTCCCAGCAGTAGATGGTGCTCTGATCGACGAGGATGCCGCGCTCCGCGAGGCATTCACTGACTTCGGCGTAAATGAGCCGGTAGCGCACGTACCAGCGCACCGCCACGGCGATGGTGTCGTCGGGGAGCCACGACCGGAAAAGGCCGAACTCGAGCGCCGTGTGAAGCGCCGACCGCAGGGGCTGCAGCGGAAGCGTTGGCCGCCTAGCTCAGTGGTCCCGTCTTTCGTCACGATCACCGAGCTACATCGTGGGCACGACATCGACGTGTCCTCCTACGCCCTGAGCCTACCCGCCCCACTGCGCTGCAAGAGAACCGTAGCGACTTCTATGCCGTACTTGTTCGACCCATCCATTGGAAATTGCCTGCCGCCAGGCCGGCTAACGAGTCATAGGAGGAATCGAAGGCCGGCTTACGCAGCCATCGCTGTTCCCGGTGCCCCAGGATCATGGTTCTTCAGATTGCCACATGCCGGCGATGAGTAGATTCCGCCTGGCGGCTTGCTCAGGTTGACAACTCTGCGTCGCCGGCGTTCCCGCCGGCCCTGTCCATTGCTTTCGCGATGTGGTCCCACGGGTAACGGTAGGCTCGAAACAGTGAATTCTGCTGATCTCGCGCCGTCGGTCCGCTGAAGTAGGGGTTAATATATTCCCATACGAGCTCGCCTTCTGCGGTCACCTCGAAGAGTCGACCAGATGCTCCTTCGTTGATCAGCGTGTTGCCATTCCAGAGCCGCTGCGCATTCGAGATGATCGGACTGAAGAACGCGATTGGCGGTGTCTCCTCGTAGGACCAGACAACGTCACGCGTGGTCGGGTCAATCTCCATCACGCGCGAATAGGGCAGCCGCGCGCGGTGGGTCCCGTTATCGAAAATCAGCATGTTGCCATTCGGCAATATTGACGGTGCGTGCTGGTTGTGAAAAAGTGCCGGTCCCAACGTAAAGATCAGCCCTCCGCGACAGCGATCGACGATAACCACTGTCGACAAGTGTCGGAAGCTGAGCATCAAATTGCCGTCAGCCATCTCCACTACGGCGTTGGCGTGCGTCCACTCCGATCGTTCATCCTGGGAGTTAACAATGGGATAGCTTTCTGGCTCGAGGTGCTCCCAGCTGCGCCACTCCCACACTATTCGCCCATCCGTCGTCATTTCCACCAGGTAGTCGGCATACATCCGACCGTTGTGCTCAGTACCTGGTTGTCCGCCGGCTACCTGGTGCGCGATGTCGCCGCGGATCTCGGTCAGGCACAGCAACAGCGCATTCCCGCTTGCCAGGCGGATGCCGTCGTGGTGGTGGTCAGGGTGGCGCACCTCCCACAGCACCTCGCCTTGCCAGTCGACTTCCAGCAGAGCGCCGCCCTTCCAGGGCGTGGAACTCAGGAAGTCTCCGTCATGTCCGTCAACGCGTCCGTTGTAGACAAGCGTGCCGCGCTCAGTCAGATAGCCATACAGCCCAGGTGGGTACGGCACGCACCAGGTGTGGACGATCTCACCTCCGAGGTCGATCAGGTACACGGTCGAATCGGCGCCCATGGGTGCAAAGAGCGTCACGCCAGCACAAGCCTTGTCCGGATCGCAAGCGCGCAGGCCCACACCGGCGCGCTTCAGCTTGACCTGTTCGACCGGCGTCACTGATACGGAACGAGGTCGGTTACCGCGGCGTCGGCGAAGGACGGGTCGACACTCCTGCCCAGATCGACCGGGGAGCTCAGGTACCCCATCTTCACGTACCAAAGCATTAGCTCCTCCATCCTGGCCAGGTTGACTTTGCCGTCAGGGTGGATGTGCATGAAGCCCATGTCGTCAAACAAAGTCGGTTTGATTGAGAGGTCGCCGGCGAGGCCGTCGACGGTCTGGGGACGATGGATGTTCTTCCTGAAGGCGTCGTTGTAGTCGCGGACACCGCGCAGGTACGCCGCCATCCAGCGGGTTTGCCACGGGGGTCGCCGTTGGGGCGACGACCGCCAGAGGCGTAGGGGTACCGCCTGGCTGCTGCACGCAATAGTTGCGAATGACAGAATGCTGCACGCCAGGACGCACACGCGAGTGACTCTGCGGCTGATGTGCTGACATACCATGAACAGCCCTCCTTGCCGCGCACCACACTACCGTCGTGACGCAACGTTGGCTGTGTGCCAACGGCCCATTTCTGCACCAAGCAGTAGCACATTCACGCGTAAATCGGCGAGCCGGACTCCTCGTTCGCTGGCGCAATCCGCAACTTGCGTGCGGGACCGCAAGCCTAACTTCACCAGGATGTTTTCGACGTGCCGCTTGGCGGTGCCCTCGCTGATGACGAGCTCGGCCGCAATCTCGCGGTTCGTCGCGAACCGCGCCAGAAGCGCGGTTACCTCAATCTCACAAGGCGTCAGGCCCACGGCGGCCATCGTGGCAGCAGGCTGGGTCAAAGTGGCTTCCAAGGCGTACGCTACGGCCTGGTCGGTCGACATGGTCTGTCCGTCTGCCCAGGCATTCGCCGCAGCCACTTCTCCCAGTGCGCGCTGTGCCGGCTCGATCACAGTCTCGAGCCTTGCGGCATCGATTGGCAGCAGCCGCGCTCGATGTCTCTCGCGCAGGCCGGTGGCCGCGCCTGCGAGACGAATTGCACGCATGGGCTGATTCTCAGCCATCGCTAGTCCGGCCAGATGCGCAAGGGTGGGTGCAACGCCCCAGCCCACCCGAGCCTCGTGCGCAAGCACCAGGCTCTCATTGAGCAGAGTGCGAGCTGCAGCGAGGTCGCGTCGGTTCAAGGCCAGCTGGCCCAGATGACGAAGGATGACGAACCTGAATCGATCTTGTTGCCCGCGCGCCATCTCCAGAGTCTGCTCGTAGAACGATGTCGCCGCGTCCCAGTCGCCCTCGAGTTCCGCGATCTCGCCAAGGAGGCTAAGGACCCGCTGCCGCGGCCAGTACTGCGGGCAAGTCCGGGGCGTCCGCTGTCAGAGCGAGACTTTCTTCCACGGCGTGGCGTGCCCCGTCGAGGTCCCCCTCGTGCATGCGAACCTCCGCGACGTGGCTGAGCGATACGGCGACGAGACAGCTGTCGTCCTGCTGGCGGGCGATAGCCACCGCTTCTTCAAGGAGAGGATGCGCCCCCGAAGTATCCCCCCGCCGCAGCAGCAGGAAGCCCCTCTCGCTCAACGCCTCGACTTTGCCCGGGTCTGGCGACGCCCGCGCAAGCAAGTTATCCAGCCACTCGTTGCCCTCTACACCATACCCGCCATACCAGAAGCTCGAGCGGGCGAGCGCCGCGGCCAGCTTCAGGCCCGACTCGAGATCGGCAGACTCGAGCAGACTCGACTGTAGCGCCGCACGGAAGTTCTCCATCTCGGCCTCCAGGCGCTGGAACCACTCCCTCTGCCGCGGCCCAAACATCAACTCGCGCTGGGCCGTTCGGCCCAGGCGCACACACCAGGCCCGGTGCCGGGTCCGAGCGGCTCGTTCGGCGTGCGCCTCGCGCAGCTTCTCCATCTCGTACTGGCGCAGCGTCTCCAGCAGTCGATAGCGGCTCTGTCCCGCGCGCAGCTTCACCTGCACGAGCGATTTGTCTACGAGGCTTGGTAGGAGCCTCGACACATCCACTGTTTGCTCACACACAGCTTTGGCCGCCTCGAACGTCCAGCCGCCTGAAAAGACGCTCACTTGCTGGAGCAGCTGCTGTTCTTCAGCACTAAGCAGCTCGTAGCTCTAGTCGACGAGTGCGCGCAGCGTCTGGTGTCGCGTCGGCGAGGACCGGCGGCCGGCGGTTAGCAAGGCAAAGCGCTGGTCGAGTCGTTTTTCGATCTCTTCAACGGTGAATGCGTTCACGCGCGCGGCTGCCAGCTCGATTGCCAGCGGCAGACCGTCGAGCTGATGACAGACTCGGACAGCGGCAAATCGGGTGTCGGTGGTGATCTCGAACGACGGGTTTGCCGCGCTTGCACGATCGGCAAACAGCCGCAGCCCGTCAGGGTCTGCCAGCAGGGGCCCAACGCCAGACGACCTCACCAGCAATGTTGAGCGCTTCGCGGCTGCTGGCCAGGATGGTCAGACCCGATACGGCGCGCAGCAGCGCGTCGGCCGCGGCGGCGGAGGCTGCCAACAGGTGCTCGCAATTGTCAAGGATGAGCAGCACGTGACGGGCGTGCAGGCACCTGATTACTGTCTCGAGGAGGCAAAACACCTTGCCAGATCGTCGTACCAGTACTTCAGGTCCTTTCGAATGGAGATGGGCTCCACCTTAGCCAGGCACACGTCCGCTAGCCCTGCGCGAAACTGCCGTATTTTCTCGGTGCAAATGCCGTAATCGTTCAGCCCGCTGGTCACGGCCCAGAGGGAGACGCCCCGTGCAGAGGTGGAGCCGCTTGACGCCCGCGGACCGGCGTTCGAGCCACTCCAGCTGCCGGCCAGCGAAGCCGCGATCTGCCCGCGTCTGCACGGGCGGTGAAGCGGTCCTTGCCTGGCGCGGGCAGCTGAGGCGCAGATCGGCCTGCGCGGCGACGAATGGTGCAGCCAAAACGTGCACTTCCCTACCAGACAAGCCGCCTGCCTGCATCTACTCTGAGGGTCCCTCGCAGGAACGCCCGCGGCGGGTATGCACCCCAGAAAAGGAACCACGCTCCACATGACCATCACAGAGAATCCAGCGATCCGTAATGGCGTTGACACCGCGACCTTGTTCGCGACGCTCGATGCGATCAAAGCCGATCCCGAAATTGCCAAATTCCAGTTCCGTGCCAGCAACCGCTGGATCTCCGGGGCGCACAGTCGGTCAACCCTCGACGGCTTTTTCGGCGCCAAGCAGGAGATGAACCATGCTGTCGCGCACGTTGCGGACGCCGATCACCCGGCGATCCTCGTCGGCGAAGACAACGGCCCAACCCCAGTCGAGTACCTGCTGCACGCGCTGGCGGCCTGTTTGACGGCCGGCTTGGCCAACATTGCCGCCGCTCGTGGTGTGAACCTCACCGAGGTCACTTCCACCTTCGAGGGCGACATCGATCTGCTCGGCATCCTCGGGCTGTCCAAAGACGTCCGCAACGGCTATCAGCAGATCAAGGTCACCTTCAACGTGAAGGGCGACGATCCCGAGAAGCTGCGCCAGGTCGTCGAGCAGTCGCGCCAGCGGTCCGCCGTATACGACGTTCTCACCCACGGCGTGCCCATCTCGATCGACGTCGTGGCCGGCTGATCGAAAGTCACGACACGTGCGAGGGCTGGACCGCGCCGTCCGGCCCTCGAGGTGTGGTCATGCCGTTCATCGATACGCTCATCATCGGCGCCGGCCAAGCCGGACTCGCCGCCAGCCGTCTGCTCACTGAGGCCCGCCACGAGCACCTCGTGCTCGAGCGCGGGCGCGTGGGCGAGCGCTGGCTGTCCTCCACGTGGGACTCACTGCGACTGTTGACGCCCAATTGGATGACGCGTCTGCCGTACTGGCGGTACACGGGCACGCAGCCACATGCCTACATGACGGCTGCCGAAGTGGCGGGCTTTCTCGCAGCCTACGGCCAGGCGTTCGACGCGTCGATCCTCGCCCACACGGTGGTCCACCATGTGGGCTCCAGTGGCGGCGGCTTCGAGGTCACCACCAGCCGAGGCGACTGGAAAGCAAACAATGTGGTTATTGCCACCGGCTGGAGCGATCTGCCGGCGATTCCGCGACTGGCCGCGCGGCTCGGTCCGTCGATCGTGCAGCTTGCTCCGGCCAACTATCGCAATCCCACCCAGCTCGACGATGGCGCTGTGCTGATTGTCGGCGCCTCCGCCACCGGGGTCCAGCTCGCCGACGAGCTCGCGCGCGCCGGCCGAAGGGTCTACCTCGCCGTCGGTGGCCACACCCGTATGCCACGCCGCTACCGAGGCAAGGACATTTTCTGGTGGCTCGACCGCATCGGCACGCTCGATCGCACTGTCGACGAGCTGCCCTCCGGGGCGGCTGCCCGCCACGAGCCATCGCTGCAGCTTGTCGGCCGCACTGATCGCAGCGTCGACCTGACGACGCTCGCCGCGAGCGTCGTCACCCTCACCGGCCGGCTGGCTGGATTGGACGGACCGATTGCCACCTTCGCGGACGACCTGAGCGCGTCCATGCTCCGCGCCGACGACCGCTTGCAACGCGTAGTGACGCGCATCGAGGCGTACATCGCCGCGCACGACCTGGGCGAGACGGTTCGTCCGCCCGAATACATCAATCCCTCGATACCCATCGATGCACCGCTCCGAATGGATCTGCGCCGTGCCGGGGTGTCGACGGTCATCTGGGCGACGGGCCACCGCCGAAGGTATCCCTGGCTGCATCTCCCGGCACTGGACTCCAATGGCGAGTTGGCTCATCGCTACGGCGTGACGCCCATCCCCGGCGTGTATGTCCTCGGCCAGCGATTCCAGCGCACGCGGCGGTCCAACTTCCTGGATGGCGTGGGTGCCGACGCGGTAGCGGTCACTGGCCATCTGCTCGCGCGTAAGCGCGTGTTCCAGCCCAGCGGCATTGCCGCCTGAAGCACTGACAGACAGGACGGAATCACACATGCAGCGACAACTCACGATCGGCCTGGATCACACATACGACGTGGCCGTCGTCGGCGCTCGAATCGCCGGGGCGGCCACGGCGATGCTTCTGGCTCGCCGCGGCTTGCGGGTGGTACTGATCGAGCGGTCGCGTTTTGGCCTCGACACGCTCTCAACGCACGCACTTCTGCGGCCCGGCGTCCTGCAACTCCACCGCTGGGGCTTACTGGACGACGTCCGCGCGGCTGGAACGCCGCCAGTTCACCGCACGACGTTTACGTACCAGGACGAGGTCGTACCCGTTGACATCGAGCCGTCGCATTCCGTCGATGCCCTGTATGCGCCGCGGCGAACTGTGCTCGATCCGATCCTGGTCAACGCGGCGCGCGACGCGGGGGTTGACGTCCGATTCAACCTCTCGGTGACAGGCCTGT
>WNFU01010115.1_pt1 | contig 10507 bp, 2 predicted proteins | sample 5400121 | NCBI WGS metagenome assembly WNFU01 (sample SAMN13153360, study PRJNA577476) | soil metagenome | isolation source: 100 cm soil or saprolite under grassland replicate 1 | place: USA:California | collected 2016-06-15
AGTTGTTCGAGCGGGGGATGGCAGATTCTTACCTCCACTTACGTTTATTGTCAATGAACACGTGGCCTTGTAATTCGCTTTTGACCCGCTCCCGCGGTGTTGCGCTGTTATGACGATGCCGACTGACAGGAGGCGATGCTTTCGCACCGCCTCCAACAAGCAAATACGCTTACCTTTTGATCGTCGGTGTCGTTGTTGCCGTGAACTGTAATTGTCCAAGGCTTAGGTTCACGACCCTGACGACGTAGACGCCATCTTGCGTCACGGGCCTGCTAATCGTCGCTATTCCTGACACCGAATCCGCTGTTTGCAACGTTAATCCTGAAGGATCGACGAGCACCAACTTGAACGGCACCGCTAAGCTCGATTCGGCGACTACCGAAATCTCCTGTGAACCAGATGGCAGCTGGTAATTACTGCTCGAGGTTTGTCCTGCCGAGGCACTACCCGACTGATTCGAAGTGGTCCCCGGGCCTGACGAAGGCTGAGCATTCGAGCTGGAGCTTTCTAAACAGAAGCCGTCGAGATAGACCACACCGTTCATGTTCTTGATCTCCAGCTTATGCGCGCCCGCTGTCAGGTTGCCGAATTGCGCCTTGTATTCGGTTTTGAATTCAGGCGCCTGAGTTGAACCGGCGCTGCCGGCGTAGTTGACAGTCTGTTTGAAGACACCGTCGAGGTAGACGTCTGCGGTGCCTCCTTTCGGACTCTTCGCAAATGAGTAGGTGATCGAGCCCGTGCTGCCCGATGACACACTGAAGTCGAGGCTGGCGAAGTGTTGCGGACTATTGCCGGCGTGATACCGGAAGTGACCGCCGCTTGCACTCGCACTGTTAATGAGGTGCCACCCGCCCGAGTAAGCGATGTGTTCATTATCGTCGTCATAACAAACGATCACCGGAGGCGGAGGCGCATTGACCGTAATAGCCACCGTCGCCGTATTGCTTTCAAAGCCGCTCGAATCCTTCACCTTCAGGCTCGCGGTGAAAGTACCAACTTGATTGTATTGATGAGTGATCATTGGGCTGTCTTGCGTGTACGGTGCGGACCCATCACCGAAGTTGAACGTATAAGTGAGCCTGTCACCCGCATCAGGGTCGGTTGAAGCTGACCCATCGAAGTTGATGGTCAAGGGCACGATTCCCGAGGTCGGATTCGCACGCAAAACTGCTGTCGGTGGCGTGTCGATCGCATACTGGATACCGCCGCGCGCGATATCTGACTTGGCACGGTCGTTTCTATCCGCGGCGTTGTCATCGCCTGTGGTGAATGCGCCGCCGCGCAAACCCGCCAAAATAGAACCCGGCCCGAGCGGTGTATGCCCCGCCGCGAGCGTGGCGTTGAGTTTACTGAGGGCAACCTTGACGGTGATCGTGCCGGCCGCCGAGTCAAACGATCCACTATCGGCGGCGCCTCTATCGGTATAGGCGATTAGGCCGCGATGTTGGTGCTCCCTTACGGCAGTACCGTATGTGTAGGTGCGGGTCCCCAGCGCATCCGTCGTAGCACGAAGGAAGAACTGATCGCCGCGATCCGAAAGTCCGAAGCTGTAGTCTCCCGTCGGACTCGTACGCGAGTCCGGGGCATTCGCGGTGAAGTTCATGCGCCAATTTGAGAGTGGCGGCACTATCGAGAGATCGGAAACCTTCATCGTCGCGACCAGTACCGGCGCAGCCGCCGAGCCTTCGGTTGTGTACTTTACCGAGAGGATGTCGAGCGGATCGTTGACTGGCAAAACCGTCAGTAGACCATTCCGCTGATCCTGTGGGAAGTCGATAACTTGAGGTGCATTTGGATCTCTCGGGGAAGCTGGCGGCAGTGCGCTGCCTTCGACAGGCGGCGGAATTTGAAAGCCTGTCACACCAGATCCGCTAACCTGACGGGCTACATAAACGTGGCCGTCAAAATCATTGTGGTCGTCCGTGTAAGCGACAACTGCCGCGCCCGTCGGATCAAATCCGATTTGGAAATAATCGAGCAAATTGCGATTGGGCGCATTACCAGGAATTAATGGCAGGCCCTCCTCCGAGATGTTGCTGCCATGTATGAAGTGATCGCTCAAAGCAACCTGACGAAAGACAGGACTAGCATCCGTCGCGTTCAAACTCTGCGCAAAGAAGACCTTCCAATCTGCGTTATCATTGTTGGAACTTGCGGTTGTGCCATACCAGACAACGCCGATTGAACCTGGCGTCGGTCCGGTTTCCATCCACGGAACAATGCTTGTTGCCGTCTCTGGTCCATCGCTTACGCGAATGGCTTGACTCCAGGTGTTCCCCTTGTCTCTCGAGTATTTGATGAACACACTTGTGCCATTGGAATAGCAAGCATAAACGGTTCCATCTTTCGCCACTTTGACAGTGAAAAAGAGGTGCGCATTGCCGCTGCCAGCCACATTGTGGATCGTATAGTTTAGTGGCTCCATGCCGGGCGCGGACGGCACACCCACTGCCACGACGCCGTTAGCGCCACTAGCGTAAACCGTGCCGTCGTTCTGGTCGACGCTGATGCCGCCGACCTGTCCGATAGTTCCCACCTCGCGGGCTGGTCCATAAGTCAGGCCGCCATCGTTCGAGCGTTGCACCCAGGCGATGACCGGCTCGAGCGAGCGGTAGAGTAGATAGACAGAGTTATTACCGTAGAACTCCATCCATTGTCTGTCATCGGCAGGAACGCCGCCGGTGACATTACCTAGTGGATTCTTGGTAAACGTTGCACCACGGTCGGTGGAACGCGCCGTGGAGATATTTGCTGCAGTCAAACTACTAAACGCCAGAAAGGGCGGACTGCCTGGGCTCGCTTCATCAAAACCCACGGCGAGATCTACGTCCCCGCCACCATCGCCGCCGAGTTCGACGGATTCATCCGGCGAAAATTGATCCGGCTGCCCGCGATAGATCGGATTTCGCATCAATGGATCGTAAGTCGGGCTGTTGGGATTGAGATCAAAGTACCAGAGGTCCACGCCTGCCGGCACACCTCGGATCCCTGCGACGTAAGTATTACCAAACTTATCAACCCGCACTGAAGGTTCGCCATCTTTGCCGGCCACAGATGCTCGCAGTGCAACGTTAGGACTGAAAGTAATTCCGCCCTTTTCGTAAATCGGGACCGGTGTTGGTAATGGCGAGGGCGTTGGCGTCGGAGTCGCGCTGCCGGCTCCCGTGTCATCTGCCGTGAACGTTCCAATGTAGTCGTAGGGTGGGTTTTGAGGAACACCCTGCGGAGTAGGCGTTTGACAAATCTGAACCTGATACTCCCCGGCCGGCACACCATCTGCTGGTTGATATACCAAAGCCTCGCAACACGTTCCCGTGTCCTCCCGCTGAACCAGTACAGGATTCGGATCGGCACCGAACAACAGACTCACACTCAGATCGTTAGTAGGAACCGTAGCGTTAACCTGAACCACAATTCGGGCCTTGCCGCCTGGGACAATAAAATGGTGCCGCTGTGTCGCGCAGGGATACGGATTAGGATCATAGGTTCCCTGGAAAACTTGCGGACCATCTGAGTTTGGTGTTGGTGTCGGCGTTGGCGTTGGGTTCGGATTTGAATCGTAAGCAGCAAGCATGCGCCGCCCGCCCGATTGGCGAACGATGGCCGCTTTTTCAAGGCGACCTACATAGTTCGGTGCGGTGCATGTTCCAAGAGGAGGAGCGACGCAGCCATCGGCATAAGCCGCGAGCACTCGCCCTTCTCCATCGATGGTTATGTCGTTGAAGTCGAGAAGATTTCTGTCATCGCCGCAGGTTAGACCGCCAAGGCAGATCGATCCCTTCTGGACGGGATCGCCCGGCGTCGCGTTGACGGTGGTCCAGGTGTTTCCCCCGTCGTAGGTCGTAGATACGAAGAAGTACCAAACACCCTGATAGGTCGCCTGGTCTTGGTAGTTTCCACCAGTAGTACTGCCGAGAAAGCCAAACGCCGCCCGATCTTTATCGCCAGCCACTACAACCGGAAAGACTGCGCTCTTGATACGGCACGGCGCATAGGCGGGATTAGGATCCGCCGCGGCATTGCAATCGACCGGCACACCGACGTCCCAATCCTTTGCCCAGGTCGTGCCGTGATCCGAAGAAACAGCGATGTGCGGGCGTCCATCAGCGTTGACGTAGCCGATATACACCTTGTTGTCGGCATCGACACCAACTGACGGATCCCCGCTGCCGGTGCTTGTGGGAATGGTGAAATCCATCCAGGTTAGACCGTTGTCGCGAGAAACCGCGACTCCCTGGCTGCCACCGGTTCCAGAAGTGCACGAGGAGTTCGGCACGTAGACGGTACCGTCGGCACCCACCTTGACGTGACCGTGGATTCCGCCATAGCACTGGGTAAGAGGAAAAATATCGACTCCGGGACCAAAGGTGAGACCACCATCATCGCTGCGCGAACATTCCGCGCCGCCCACGATGTTCTGCGAGCAATAGTAAACAGCATTTTGATACAGCGGATGTGCAGGAGGTGATGGAAAAGCGGTATTGTTGTAAGGACCGCCGCCCAACGTTTCATGATCCGGGCCGGCCGGAGAGCCTCCACCCTGCATGGGCGTCCAGGAGTTACCATCGTCATCCGAGAAAGCCGCGAAGCTGTTGCCCTCGCCGCCGATCAAGTCAAGCGAGAAGACGCGTCCGGTTTGACGGTCGACGAAGCCGATCGGATCAGACAGCACAAACTGCTGCACCGTCGCCGCCGATTTATCGTCCCAACTTGCAGTGGAAGGCGTAGTGCGATCGTCGAAGCTCACGCGTAATGTGTTCGCGCCGGACTGAAAGAAGGCCACGCCGCCAGTGTTGATCTTATTGGCGTCGTTTCTGAGGCTCGACACCCGTGGGGCCCAGTCGACTCCAATGGATGGCTCACCTGCATTGTTGCCGAGCGTCGCCGGCGAGATATGGTTTGAGAAGCTGGGAGACAAACCGGGGTCCGGTGCTGCTGCCGTTGGAATATCGACGAGGCTGATCTTTCCATTTATGCTCTGTCCAAATGGAAGAAAGGGGACGATGCGAAGCGTGTAGATGCCGCTGGAAGCTGCCACCGCGGGAATGAGCGCAACGTCGGGCATCACGTAGGTCTGATTGCCAAGGGACTTTGCGATCAGCTTTCCTGATGTTGTGGTGCCGTCAAAGACGTAAAGGTCAAACTGCGCCTCACCAACCACGGGCCAGGCGATCTCAACACGGATGTACTTGCTGTGCGACGTGGAGCTGCTGACAGAAGCCGTAAATGTGTACTCATCACACGGCAGCGCAGCGTCGCAGATCGGATTACCATCAACCTGGGAAGAAGGGTTGGCAATGAGATACGGCCCACCGGTAAAGGTAAGCGGCCCGCTGCTATCGGTTAAGGTGCTGCCGCTGGTCGGGGTGATGGTCGCCCCTACCGGCAAGGTGATCACGCAAAACAGAACAATGGTAACCACAAGAGCGAGAGACGGCAGTGCAAGTCGAACTCGCGGCGCTCTCGAAAAGTCGTACGCGTCTCGTACCGCTTTAGACATGTTGATCTCCTTTATCGCCGTACCGGCTAAAACCCTGGACCCAACTAGAGACTTCATTTGGTTGCGTGAACTTCAGTTCGCGCCTCCAAAATCAAACTCAGGATGCGATGTTCGCACCGCATCCTGAGACAAGTAAGCTACCTCTGAACCGTTGGCGTGGTCGTTACCTTGAACTGCAATGGTCCAAGGCTCAGGTTCACTACCTTGATAACGTAGACACCACCTTGCGTCACCGGCTGACTGATCGTAGCTATGCCCGCAACCGAATCGGCGGTTTGCAGCGTCAATCCGGAAGGATCAACCAGCGCCACTTTGAAGGGCACATTCAAACTCGATTCAGCCGAGACAGAGATTTCCTTCGAACCAGACTGCGACTGGTAATTACTGCTCGACGTTTGTCCCGCCGAGGCACTACCGGACTGGTTCGAAGTTGTTCCCGGCCCTGACAACGGCTGAGCATTCGAGCTGGAGTTTTCCAAACAGATGCGGTCGATATAGACCACTCCGTTCATGTTCTTGATCTCCAGTTTGTGCGGGCCGGCTCCAAGGCTTCCATATTGCACCTTGTACGCAGGATTGAATTCCGGCGCTTGAGTTGAGCCGGCGCTGCCGTCGTAGTGGATTGTTGCTTTCAACGCGCCATCCAGATAGACGTCAGCAGTGCCTCCTTTCGAACTCTTCGCAAACGAGTAGGTAAGCGAGCCCGTGTTGCCTGCGGGCACGCTGAAGTCGAGGCTGGCGAAGTGTTGCACGCTATTGCCGGTGTGATACCGGAAGTGTCCGTCGCTTGCGCTCGTACTATTGACGAGGTGCCAACCGCCTGAGTACCCAATTCGCGAATCATTGTCTTCGATGCACGTCGGCGAAGGTGTCGGCGTTGGTGTTGGAGTTGGCGTCGGAGTTGGCTCCGCCTCTGCCTCGACGACAAACTGAGCGGTGTTGGAGCTGACCTTCCTGCGCGAGTCAGTGACCACGAGCCTGACGATGTATTCGCCTACTTGATTGAAGGTATGGCTGATAGTCGGCGCAGTCTGGTCAACATCGTCGCTACCGTCGCCAAAATTGAACGTATAGGTCGCAATGGCATCGATCGAGTCCGCGTCGTACGACCCACTGCCATCGAAAGTCACCGTCAGTGGCGCGATGCCCTCATCGGTATTGGCTGTGAGCACTGCCACGGGCGCCGTGTTAGGCAGGCACAAGTTGTCCGCCCGGAGCACATAAGTACCGGCCCCGGTCGTGTCGGGAATGGTCTCGTTAGTACCGCCGCTGCCCGGTACCGGCGAAGGTGGAGAGAAGCGCACGCTGCCTAGCGTCAGATTGATTGCCTGGCCCGGATTCAGCGGGCCGCACGTGCCGGTACAAACCGCGTGCGACCGAAGTGTTTCCTTCGGCAGGACCAGCGTGATGGTGCCGTCCGCCCTGAAATTACTCGCCGCATCGAGGTTGCCGACCGTGGTGAAGAAGCGCGCGGCGCCCTGAAATACGCCCGTAGTGCCGTAGGTGAACGTCGGGGCGGCGCCGTCCGATGAAATCATCGAGACGAACCAGTCCTCTTGCGGCCCTGTTAGTGTCGAGGCAGGCGGACCATATCCCGGCACGCCGAAACGCACCGACCAGCGCCAGCCCGGTGGAACCGTCGAAAGATCGGCCACCTTGATCGTGAAGACTACGTTGTTGGCGGCCCCGGTCGTGGCGTTGTCTATGGGCTCTGCCATCGAGATCGAGGTGATGTCGTGCTGCGGCAGAGTGTCTGTCTCGTCACCGACAGGGTCACTGATCGCCGTATTGCCAGGCTGGCTGCAGGAACCCGTGAATCCCACGCGTGGAGTAACCTGCAGCGACACGGTGTTGCTGGCATTACCTTCGCCCACCGCGGCGTTCACCGCCTTAATCTTGTAGGTATAAGTCGCCACCCCAGGGTCGACGCCGCGGTCGGTATAAGTAGTCTTGCCACCAACCTGCTGACCAATAAAGACCTCATTGCCCGGGGAAGTGCCTCGGTAAATTTTATAAGCGGTGATATCAGAGCCGCCGTTGTCTGGTGCCACCCAGCCAAGGTACGAAGCCATGTCGTCGCGTCGTCCGGACAAGCAGGCGCGCTGCGGCATCACTGGTTCCGCCGAATCAAAGGCGTTCAACAGTCCCTTGCCGCCCGACTGCCGGGCGATGGTCGCTTTCGAGCTGTACGAGTTTGGCCCTCCCGACGCGCAATCGCCGACACAGCCGTCAGCATAGGCGTAAAGCACGCGGCCTTTTTCATCCATCGTGATTTCGTTGAAGTCGAGCAGATTGCGACACGTATTGCTGCCGCCCTCATTCCAGATGCAGGCTTCGCGCTGCACGGGGTCATTGGGAGCGGCGTTGACGGTTGTCCAGGTGAGACCGCCATCATAGGTGTGGGCAATGAAGACGTACCATGTTCCATTGAAGTCAGCGGCTTCGTGGTCGCCGGTCTGGGTTGTGCCAAGGAAGCCGACCGCCGCACGGTCCGGGTTTCCGGCCACGGCTTCCACGAACACGGCGTTCTGGTTCCCCTGGCTAATGCCGATATCGCGATCGTTGATCCAAGTGTCGCCTCTGTTGTGGCTGACCGCGACATGCGCATGCCCGTCGCCGTTGATGTAAGAGAAATAGAGCGTGCCGTCGCTGGCGATGGCGACCGAAGGGTCAAGAATGCCCGGAGGCGGCAAAGCAGAGAATCCTGTGCCCTGGACCTGTTTCACCGTCCACGTGGTTCCCGCATCAGTGGAGACAGCCACCGCCTGTTTCCCGTTGCAGCCGCGGTCGGGTAGATAGACCGTTCCGTCCGGCGCCACCTTCACGTGGCCGTGAATGCCACCGCAGCCATTAGTAACCGAGTTATAAGCCGGCATCGCGCGGCCGAAGTTCAGTCCGCCATCGTCGCTGCGCGAGCAGAAAGCGGTGACGCCGGCCTGCGCACAGTAGTAGACCGCGTCACCTTTGTTGACTGGATTCCCCAGGGGAAGAGACGCTGGATACGGACCAGCGCCGACCGTCTGGTGGTCATAGCTGCCGTCGGGCGGGTTGATCTGCGCGGGCGTCCAGGTGACGCCATCATCATCTGAGTAGGCCATGAGGCTGTTCAGCCCGATCAGCACCGTCGGTGGTCCTGGTGGCACCACGCTGTTCAACTGCGACACAAATGTGCGACCGGTGTTTTGATCCGTGAAGAGAATGGGATCGAGCGACTTGGTGTGCGTGAGGGGCGTAGAGACATCCTCCCATAAGGCTTCACAGGCTTCGGGCATCGATCCCACCGGCGCGATGTCCTCTGGGAAGCTGATTCGCAAGGTCTGCAAACCAGCGATGTACATGGCCCGATGAGTGGTCAGGTTGTAGCCTATGGAAGGCTCGCCAGAGTTTTCGCCGACGGCCGGTGGCGGCGCATAGTTGTAATAGCGAGGCCCGCCCGGAACTGCCGGCGATGGCGTTGGCGTCGGCGGCGGCGGCGGGGGACCCAAGCTCGTATCGATCGTCAGTCTGCCCACGTAGGACTGCGGGCCGGGTCCGCTCAGGAAGCCGCAGGCAATCACTTTGTACGTGCCCGCACCGAGGTTGTTGCCGATCACGGTCTCGCTCGGGTTACCGCCGTCGCTCGAGTCGAGCTCGCTTCCATCGGGATTGAGGACCGTGAGGATCTCATCGTTTCCCGCAGTTCCATCCCAGGCGATGTTGAATGTGAATTTGGCCTTGAGCGTGCTGTAAACGCCTGCCGGCACATTCACCGTCGGCAGGTGCTGGTCGACGGCCACGGTGTCCGCGAGATTCGCGCAGTCGCTCGTCGCGTTCACCAGCGCTGGGATCGTGCCCGTCCAGGTGACGGTGACCGTCTGGCCGGTGCTCGAGGGCACGGTGATGTTGCTGGTAGCGGGGCTGGATGCCTCGGCCGTGCGCAAAAAAGACGAGCGTGTGATCGTCGCTATGATTGCAGCCACTATTACGCAAGCGACTGCGACCAGAATGAGGTTCGTCCGGAAACTCAGTGACCTAATGCGGGGCTTTAGCGAATCTTGTGACATGAGATGTCTCCTCCGAAGTCCAGAGTCGCAGCCAAAAAGAGCAAGTAGGATTGTTGTTCTAAGATTTCGTGGGCTTAATTTAGTGCTCAATTTTCGCATTCCGGTCCTCCTCATCGTCCAAACCCAACTTTCGGTTTACAACGGGTGACAGGTTACTGACGCAGGGTTGAGGAATCCTTGAGGAATTCTTGAGTAGACTCAGAGGGAATTTTCTCTGGTTTGTCGGACAATACTAACGAAGCAGCACTCTACTTGCCGCTAAGTAATTGACAAGCTTGGAGGAATTGCAGCGCTACAGGCCGAGTCAAATTCAACCTAACCGTAACTTCAGGTTGGGGTGGAGGACGACTTGAGGATTTGCCTCTAAAATGCAATGCAAATGTCGCTGACTGTGGCGATTTGTAGCGAGGACCGTAGAAGGTTGGTTATGAAATGGCTCGATGACCATGCTACTGAGTGCGCCGCTAATGGGGTAATTTGACAACTGCTCGACTGTAACTATAATTGTTACAGATAAATCTTTAGCGGAACTGGGGAATTGCGGCGTGGCAACAAGCGACTTTTAAGCGTGAATTGTCAGGCCCCTTGAAAACATTGAAAGTATCACAATTTATGCGACAAGAATTCGAACTATTGGAGAATCATTCCTTCGCTCAAGACGGAACAAATGCATCCGCGAATACCTCCTTTGCTACTGAAGACGAATTACTGGATGCGTATTCGCGAGCAGTAATCACTGCCGTAGAAAAGATCAGTCCGGCTGTTGTTTATATTGAGGTTCATCAGCGGACCAGAGCACGAGACAATGCGCGGCGGACTCCGCGTGAAGCCCGCGGTGGCGGCTCTGGTTTTATATTTACTCCTGACGGCTTCATTCTAACGAACAGCCACGTTGTCCGCGGTGCGGCGAAGATCGAGGTTACGCTTTCGGATGGGCACAAGTATGAGGCGGAACTAATTGGAG
>WNFU01010118.1_pt1 | contig 10506 bp, 12 predicted proteins | sample 5400121 | NCBI WGS metagenome assembly WNFU01 (sample SAMN13153360, study PRJNA577476) | soil metagenome | isolation source: 100 cm soil or saprolite under grassland replicate 1 | place: USA:California | collected 2016-06-15
CGGTGCCGGGCTCGAAGCCGACGCTCTCGACGAAGTCGACCGTCGCCCGCGCCGAGGCCGCCTGGGCCTCGACTACCGACGCGAGCAGCGAGCCGAGCAGCTGGCTCAGCTCCAACGCCTCCACAGCAGCGACCGTCATGTCCCTGTTCCGCCTCCCTCCAGGAAGAGCTCCAGGTCCTGGCCCCGAACCGTGATCCGGAATTCCTGCACGAGCCCGGGATCCTGGGGAAGATCCTCTGCCCTCACCGCCACGTCGAGCCTGGACGCGAGCGCGGCCCTGACGAGGGCCGCCTCGTGCTGGCGTTCGAGGAACACGTCGAGCTCCTCGCGAAGGTTCTGCTCAAGTTCGCGCCGGAAGGCGGTCTTCGTTCCGAGCGTCGTGCGGATCCCCGACGGCAGGGCGCTCCACGCGTCGATCACGGGCTTCGCCGTCGCGGTGGCCATCCCGAGACGCTCGCCGGCGATCGCCCGGCGGACCTGCGTGAGAGGAGGGACGCCGAGCGGTCTTCCCGCCGTTTCCGCGAACGTCTCGATGACCGCCGCGTGCTCGTCCCGGGGCACGCCCAGCCGGTCGAGGACGCGGGGCAGCACCGTGGCGACGGCGTGGGGAACCCACGCGTCGCGCACGGATCCCGCGTCCGGGGCAGGCTGCGGGGTCTCCTGGATGTCGGAGACGCCGAAGCGAAGCGTGAGCGCTGCCTCGTCCACGACGACGCGAGGGACGGTCATCGAGGACAGGATCGAATCCTCGCGGTACTCGCTGACGAGGTCTCTCGTCAGCTCGTCGGCGACGACGCGCGCCCGCGTCAGCTCGGCGAGAATGGCGCCGAGCACGGAACCGAGTCGGGCCATCGGCGACCGCTAGGTCTTCTGGTCCTGGATCGCGTCTTCTAGGATGTCCAGCACCTTAGAGAGACCGGCCGGCATCTCGTCCTGGACCGCCCGCACGTGGATGTCGAGACGGTATTCGCGCTTGGATTGGGCGGCCGTCGCCGTCTTGGTGTTGTAGGTGGCCGAGACGCGGAACTCGAGCTTGATCGGCGACCAGAAGGCGGAGTACTTCCCCGACACCGACGTGTTGAGCTGGAAGGACGCCTCCGTCTTTCGCTCGATCGCGTCGGTCAGCTTCGCTGAGAAGTCGATCGTCATCTCGTCGATCCTGAGGTACGGGATCGGCGCGATGGCGAGCAACGGCACCGTCAGCCGGAACTCCGCCACGGTGTCGGTCTCGTCCTTCTTGCTGTACGTGAACGTCACGCTCCGCAGCTCGCCCGCGTCGGCGTCCGCGCTCGTGTCCTCGAAGAGCATGTCCGTCGGCTCGAAGCCACCACCTGCGCCCGTCTTGAAGCCGACTTTCTGGATGAACTCGATAGTCGACTGTGCGGCAAGGGCCTGCGCCTCGATCGCGGCCTTCATCGGCCCGCCGATCAGCGACGAGAACGGGATCTGCCGAAGTTCCTCGACTGCGCGGCTCATACTTCCTCCCTTCGACTATGTCTTCCCGATTGCGTCGGCGACCTCCAGAGTCTCGACCGCAGGCTGCCGCACGTAGAGCGCCTTTCGTTCGAGCAGTGCAACCCGGCCCAACGTCTTCGCGTCGAGGTCCGCGACGAGCTTTTCTCCCGCGGACTGGGTGCCGACCACGCCCAGGAGCCTCAGCGTGGCACCGGGCTCCGCCGGCTCGGGCAACGCGACGACGAGAAACTCGCGAGGCGTCGACTTCTTTGCCTCCTCAGCCATACCCCCTCCTCACCGGCGGCCTGACGGAGCTACGTCGCGCCGTCGCCCTGAGCCTCGCATGGCCGCCATGGAATCGATCTCCCTGCGTCCAATGCGCTGGGGACCCCGGCATGACACGAACTCCTGAACCACCATCGCCTCCACCAATGACTAGCGACATCGAACGAAGGTCAGTCAGCTTGCCGCAGCGATGATGCTGTTACGGGCTCCCCGATGGAACTCCCGTCGTGGATTGCTCGTACTCGCCGACTCTACGACCTCGTGAACCGGGTGTCAACGGACGAGCGGCCTCTCTGTCCGCGAACCGACTCTGGTTCCCGAAACGTCGCAATCGCTGACGGCGCAAGAGTGGATGAGATCGGAGACGGTAATCCCAGGAGCACGCGGCCACCGTCGGATCGCGAGCGCCGTGCCCGAGAGCGCGCGCACCCTCTTCACGCGCCGACACCCACCTCGCATGCCCGCGAGACTCAGGGCTTCGTGTAATGAGCGCGCGCGCCGATCGACAGCACCTTGTAAGGCCCGTGTTTGCCGGGAAGAGAACCTCTCGTGCTTGAGCGACCTCGGCGGGGGATCGGTACAAGGTCCGGTTCTGCTGGTACGGGTCAGCTGCTCCAAGCGTTCGAGGACCACGGGGAGCACCGAGCGCACGCTACCGCCATGTGCGCGTCGAACTTCATCCCCGATGCGGCATCGATCCAGCAGAGACGGAATGACACGCAGAGACGGTGGCGAACAGGACGCGGCACCGCGAGTCATGTCAAGACTAGGTAGTCGAACTGTTCGGCAATAGATCGACCGCTCTGGCTCTCGCTGAACGCGATCCGGTGAAATGGGCCTGTCTCTGCTTTGAGAGGAGGGGGCGGGCGCAGGGGTATCGCCTCTCTACCGGTACTCCTCCGTAACGAGCGAAGCGACAGCTCCTCATCCCGTCCGAGCGGTCGGAACATCTGATCTCTGACAACGCATACTGAGGAAAGGCTCCAGCCAGCGTTCTCGACAATCTGCGCGGTCGTCGATTCCTTCCCGTACCAGGAAACACGTGATGCGTGGGCGGCTCCAACCTGCACGAGTCCTACAGCACCCTGGAGATCACTTCGCGCCTGAACGGCGTCTTTCAAGTGGCTGGCGATGACTGCGTTCCGGGCAAGTCCTTGCGCGGCTGTGCCGATGCCGATGATCGGGAGCCCATGCTTCTGAAGCCGACGGGCTAGTGCCAGAACTGGAGAATAACGATGCTCAACTACTCTTATCTTGTCCGGTGACAACAAGACGGGTGCAAAACGGAAGATCAACCTGAACACTTCCGCAGGCGTACGCGGGAAAAACCATTCTGTTGCCCAATATGTAAATCGACCCGTAGTAGCGAGTGCTTCAATCAGCTCGAGGGACGACTGTCCCGCTGGTCCGAAATGCCACTCACCGACAATAAGACCACGTTGCCTGCCGGTCCCCCAGCTGGTGAGAAAACTCGTCACATTTTGATGACTCCAATCGTGCACGTAGGCTCGTAGCGTCCGGACTAACCTGTCGCTTTCCGCCATTGTGCGAACCTCGAGCTAGCGCACCCCGGACCTAATGTCTTCCGGATCCATCACCGCTCAAGGTCGGATCCCTCGGCGTCCAATGCGCCGGGGACCCGCAATGACCCGGACTCCTGAACCACCATCGCCTCCCCCAAATGGCTAGCGACATCGAACGAGGGTCAGTCAGCTTGCCGCAGCGATGATGCTGTTACGGGCTCCCGTCGTGGATTGCTCGTACTCGCCGAATCTACGACCTCGCGAACCGGGTGTCAACGGACAAGCGGCCTCTCTCTCCGCGAACCGAATCTGGTTCCGGTTAACCCAACCGGGTGATCGCGACAATCGAGCGGCCGATCGCGAGCCTAGCGCCAGACGGGTTTCGTCGGGACCCTGCTTCTTCGAGCGCGTCTCCGACCTAGATGAATGGCCGGATGACAAAGCGGAACGGTTCGAGGTAGTCGTCCCACCACTGTCGGTACCCCCGGATTCAAGCGGTAGGAGAAATACAAGATGCCGCCCGCGAGGCCGAGCAGCGCGGTTAGAACGACCATGCCCACGAATAGCTCGCGCCGGATCACACAGGTCACCCAAGCCGCGATGATGGCGACCCAGACGGCCGCGGAGAGAATCATCTCGTAGCTCTCCTTCGCAAACTTATGGAGCATCACGGAGGCGTGCGCCGAACGACCGAGAGCGGCCCCGACGCCGGTCGGCGTTCCCGCGAGAACGAAGCCGGTGCCAATGAGGAAGAGCAGCAGCGCGAGTAGCTCACGTGGCAGAGGTGTTTCGGTCACCTCGGTCACATCTGACTCGCCGAAACCCTTGCGGTGGTAGTAGCCGATGATCCCGTAAAGCCAGACGAACGCGGACCACAAGAGGACCGCTGAGCCGATCCCGAGAAACGTGATCTGCTCGGTGTTGAGATCCCACGCGAGCCAAATTGTCAGGGCCGCCCAGCCGGTTCTGCCGCAAGCTCGCCGGCTGCTGCGCGCGGCGTCTCGCGCTCGTGCGGGGTTCGATGGTGATGTTCGGGAGCTTCGAGGTCAGGAATACAACCGGCCACGAGCTACCAGGCTTTCAGCGCGCTGACGGACAAGTGATCGCCTTCGATTGTGAAAACGCCGCTTCAAAGCTTTGTTGAAGCGCCGCTCAGCTCGGCCGATATGGCGATGGCTCTCCGTGTGTCGCAGAAGAGCCGGAAGGCGACGTCACGCCGCGCCGGGCGCGCGAGCGACGCCTTCAGACCGAAGGCATCGCCGGGACCTTTAAGGCCTGTGCGGAATCCGGCGCCTACACACACACCGTTAAACGTCTGCGCGTTGAGACGCTCAGGCTGCGAGCCGCCCGGTCGTGGGTGTCAGTCGTGAGGCGGCGGCAAGGACCGGCGTTGCTGTAATCCTCATGGAGCGTGCGGCCAGCTGTAGTGCGAGTTCGTGGAACGTGCTCCAGCGCAGTCCGTATTGGTCGCGGAGCCGCGGCGGCAGCAGGCCGGCCGTCGACAATCGGTGCGCGGGCACAAACACGCGCAAGGGCGCGGGTAGGCGCGCCTCCAGGATCACTGCCGCTACCTCCTTCGCTGGCGCGGTGACTGCGATCGTCTCCCCGCTGATCTGGGCGGCGAAGTACTCGCGAAAATCGGCGAGCGAGCGGGGGATCACGGAAGCGGGCGTCCCGAACAGACGGGCGACCAGCGCCATCTCCTGGTAGTAGCGCTCCTGATCTTCCCGCGAAAGAGGATGGACGAACCGCCCGTAAGCCGCCAAGGACGCCTGAACGAGCGTCGCGTGAACCCAAAGCATCAGCTCGGGATCGGAGGCGGAGTACGGCGTTCCGGGCTGGAAGCAACCGAGCTGCGTCCGCGTGGCGCCGTGAACGTGGGCGTGCACGGCCTGCACCAACTCGGCCGCCCGGTCGGCCTCCTCCTTCGTCCCGAAGGCGATCAGGTAGAGCGCGCGTAACGTGTGGACGAGGCGCCGCCAGAGATCACGTCGAACGTCGGAGTGATCGAAGACGCCGGCGGCCACGAGTGGATGGGCCACCTGCAGGAGCACCGCTGGTCCGCCCCCCAAAAACGGGACAAGTGGCGTGTTGCCGAGTCTCCTGATCACGCTCTCCGGCGCGAAGTAGCCATCCCGGCTTTTCAGTCGTTGCGCATGGGTAGTCGCGCGCGAATCTCCCCTGCTTGCCCAACTCTCTGCCACGCGGACAGAATGCCCAAGCTCGCGCGCACGCCGCAAACTCGGTTCCGGAAGCTCGATCGGGCGAAGCATCAACATCGCTTCCGATGATGCGATTCTGAAAAACGCCGCTTCAGCCTTGGTCGGTGCGGGTTTGGACGTTTAGTTTCAAGACGGATGTCGCCTTCCGGCTCTTCCGCGACAGCAGCGCCGGCGATGCTGGCGACAGCACTTCAGCAAAGCCTTGAAGCAGCGTCTTCACAATCAGCGATTCGGTCGACGCCCGCAAGACGCGCCGACGATGCGTCTGCCGGCGCCGGCGGCACGCTCGACGAAATATCGCATCCGGTCTGACGGCACCCTCGACAAGATCGGCGTCGTCACCGGCCTGCCCGTCGGCCCGGAAGGCATCGCCGCCAACTGACGACTCTTGAGGGAAGGGCCTTGACCGGGCTTCAGACCCTGGTCAGAGTGGCGGATGCGGCCGGCGTCGCGGCGTGATCACGGAAACGAATCCGAGGGTGCGGCGCCGTGGTTGGACGCAGTCGCCAGAGAAAGGACGATCATCATGGCCCAGCCCGGCCTGAACCCGGACGGTAGCCCGACCAAGGCGCTCGACGACCGCCGCAAGCGAAAGATCCGCGAGCGGGCGGACGGCGGTCAGATCACGCCCCACTTCCACCTGAACGAGTTCCACACCCACGACGCGCGCGGTTCCGCCGTGCCGGTGAAGTCGTGGCCCGCGATCATTCGGCTCTGCGAGGACTACCTGGAGCCCATGCGCGCGAAGTTCGGGGTGTGCACGGTGCTCTCCGGCTACCGTCATCGCGCGTACAACAGCATGCTCCCGGGCACTGCTCTCAACAGCCAGCACATCTACGATGAGACGCCCGCGTCGGTCGCCGCAGATACACGCTACGAGCGTGACGGCCCACAGGAGTGGGTGGCTCAGGCGCGGAGGCTGCGTACCCGGCTCGGGAACAAGGGAGGGATCGGCCGGTACGACCGCGACGGCTTCGTTCACATCGACAACCGCTCATCCGCCGCCGACTGGCACCCGAACTAGCGCCCTCGTCACCCCGCGAGCGGGACGTCGGCGAGGCCCCAGTTGCGGAGGACGAAGAGCCCTCCGTGCACCGTGCCGGCGCCGGTTGCGATTGCGAGCTTGCGGGAGCGGACGTCCTCCCGGAACTGGGGCAGCGACTGCTTCGCGACGGCGTTGCCGATGATCACCCGGCGCTCCTGCTCGCGCTCGATCGGATGCTGCGCCAACTGCCTCTTAATCTCCTCGCGCGCAGCGGTGGAGACGCCGCCGTTCTGCACGTGGATGTCGAAGGCGAGGGCGAGGCCGAGCTCGGTCTTCAGGCGCAGGCCGCGCGCCGTCCGCTTGGCCGGACGGAAGTAGTCACGGTCGGCGAGCTCGAGCTGAAGCGCCTGCACAGCCGGCAGCTCGCCGAATCTGCGGAAGGCGGAGCGCCACGGCTCGGCCAGCCGCACTTTGTTGGCCCCGAGACTGATCGCGTTCGAGAACGCCATCTGCCGCGTCTTCGGAGCACGCAGGATCTCGAGCAGCTGGTCCGTCTTCGCTCCGAACGCCTGCTTGACGAGGGCGGGATGCCGGTCCTGGATCCGGAGCACGATCCTGCCCAGCTCTCCGTGCTTGAGCGTGAAGCCGATGATGCCCCAGGTGATCCCGGCGCCGTCGAAGTTTCCCTGCGCCAGCGTGAAGTCATGTCCTTCGAAGGCAGCGGTCAGCTGAAGAGCGCGGTCTCTGACGGGCGGAATCGGGCGGTTCATGAGCTTCCGCCACGTCAGCACGCTCACTTCCCCGGTCGGTTGGAGCCCGTTCTGCTGCTGAAAGACGCGCACCGCTTTCCGCGTGTTCTTGCCGTAGCCGCCGTCGATGCCCTTCGGATCGAAGCCGCGCGCCGTCAGCCGCCGCTGGATCGTTCGGACGATCTCGCCGCGTACCCCCTGTGCGAACAGCACCCTCGCCATGGCTCAGGTATTACCTATTCCCGGTAGCCGACCACCGTCATCAGGCCGGCCGACGCGCTCTTACTGGCGCCGCACGCCAGTGCGCCATTGCGCCGGTCGGAGAGCGTGAGCCCGCACCACTTGCGGGATTGAGGCCTCCCGAGCATGCGCCAAGAGATGCGCCAACGTGAAGCCGCTAGCGCGGGGTTGCAGAAACACCGGGCCGGGTTTCGATCCGGCACGCGAAGTCGCCCGTTGGCGGAAGTGCGACACGCTTCCGGCTGGCCGCTGACCCACGGCGCCGGCGGGCCGCTCAGCTTGGCTTTCGAAAGACCACTGAGTCGATATCGCTCGCGACATCGCCTCCGCCAACGAGCGTGACTGCGGCGATCGACGCAGGGTGGAGCTTGCACCACACACGGAGCAGGCCCTCAATCTCCAACCTAGCGGCGGCGTCGAGAAGCGGCAGCCGCGGCGTGATCTCGAGGGCATGCTGGCCGAGATGCTCAACCGCACAGTCGCTGCGACGGAAGAACTCGGCCAGGTCGTCCCCGACCTGACGCTCGCTGAAGGTAATCCGCATGACCCTCTCCCCTACACCTCTTGTAGTGCAAAGCAGGACCGAATACAAGCCCCGCGTCTTGAACGCATGAACGCACTGCCCGGAGCTGGGAGCTCCGGCCGGGATGGGGCCGATCTTCGACGCGGGAACTTCGGCCAGACGTCAATCAACCGGCGACATGCGCGGCGCTCTCTCTCGGGATAGCACGACGTCGCTACCGCGGCGGGACGACGACCAAGCTCCGGGTGGCTCGGCCCCCAAACGAAGGGCTCGACGGCAGCGCCGCACTTGCCGACGACTCTCGACAGAGCGGGCTCACGCCCTTGTCGCCTTCCGGCTCATTCGCGACAGCAGTGTTGGCGATGCCCGGCGACACCGCTTCAGCAAAGCCTTGAAGCGGCGCTTTTCACAAATCAGCGAACCGGATGACGCCCGCCGGACGCGCCGACGACGAGGATGGTCGGCCCGGTTTCCGGAATGACGGGCAGCCCCACCCTGCGGATCCAATCGCCGGCTGAGGAGCAATCACGGTCCACCAGTACACGAGTAGCGGCCGGATTCCGGGCTACGGGCACCGTCTCGACCTGAACCTTCTTCCGAGCGCCGACCTGAGGTTGATCACGATTGGTGCGGAAACGGAGCCAAAAACTGAGTACGGCCCACCCTGGTCTGTCGTCGCCGGCGGAAGCGTCGTTGCCTCGGGGAACACCTGGCTCGACCCGAAGCTCGCTTCCGCCGCCGTCACGGCCGTCCGTCAAAATGCGCAGATCACGCTCAGGGGGACCAAGAAGCAACGAGCGTGAGCGGATCTAGTCTCTGCCTTGTCACTTCAACGATTGCTGGTCCACTCGCTCTAGTGCATGTTGGCGTAGACAGTCGGTTTAATGCTCCGCCCCTAGTCGGACTCCTCCATCTTTTGCCTAACCTCCTCGTCCACCGGACGACCACACCAGCAGACATCGGTAGGAGGAGAATTCCGCGAAAGCAGCTCGAAATGACAAGTCGCGCGTCTAGCGAGGGTTTCGGGTGCGGTGCTTACCAGCTCGAACCGACGACTTCCTGGGTGCGATGCAGGAGGCTGCCAACCTATTTCCTCAATCGCAACCTCGAGATGCCGCGAGAGTGGAGTCACGGACTGCTCTTAACTCAGTTCACTTTCGTTGCCTTGGCGCCGGTCGCGTTGCGCTTTGGTCAGCCGCTTGGCCGCCCCCCGCGTCTGCTTTCGATGCCGGGCCGCCAAACTGATGCTATGCAAGACCGAACGCTGTCTCCGCGACTCCAGATCCTCGGTGAGTGCGGTACGGAGCGCGCTGCACGCCTCCATGAGTCCGCCATAGACATCGTCAGGTAGGGCGCCGCTCGACTGCGCAGGCATCGCCTGGCCCTCAGGCACTCCGAGATGCACAGCCATCAGCTCCTGCACCTCTCCGTAGCGAGCGCGGCTGTTTTCGGAGAGATGGAGACCGCCAGCCTCATAGTACCAGCTCCGAAACCACCGGTGGAACTCCTCGAGATCGGCGTAGGTGTTCGTCATCCGCGGCCACCGTGAGAAACCTGAGGTCAGCTGCCAAAGCAATGGGTAGGAGTTGAGCCGCAGCTGTCGCATCTCTTCGCTCACCTTTGCGCGCGTCGCAAGCGCGCCGTTGACAGCCGCTCCGAGGACTGTGCCGGCGATACCGATTAGCGCGATGAGGAGCGGGGTGCTAACGGCTGCGGCTCCCTACTCGGAGGATCATCGGAGCTGCCATGCCGGATGAGATACCAGACGGCCTGCCAAAGCGCCAGCGCCTGAGCCGCCATTCGCTTACCTCGTTCAAGGGTGCCAGCGCAGTGCGTTTCAGGCAGACGAGGAGGCGGGCGTCGAGCGCTCGCCTCCTCGCGTTTCTCAGATAACAGCGGGCTCAGCGCCGAACTGCGTGCCGCCCAGCCCGCTGGCGGCGTTGCAACCGCTCCAGCGGCGTCCATCGAACGTCGAACTGTTCGACGGGCCTTAACCGACTTCTTCCGGAATAGAAGTGCGCTAACAGCGGAACACGCAAACAGACGGCGACCGGGCCGGGCAGCTAACCAAGCATCCCGGCGCCCCGGCGCAGTTCGCTTCGACCGCTAGCACCACGCCCTGCGGTGCCTCCGCCCCCGCGCTTCCGGGCTCCTTGACCTCGGCCTCCTCGTTGTCGGCAGGCAACACCGCGACAACGCGACAACGCGCGCCTCGAAGCCCTATAGGCAAGCCGCTGCGCGGCGATCAGGAGACCGACAACCCGAGCGATACTTGAGTTCCGCACTCGGCGGCGCGAAGGAAACCCGGTCAGGCTTCTTGGAGCCGCGCTTGGTTCGGCGAGGCTCAGCTCTCGTGCCTTCGCCTTGAGCGGCGCGGTCGCTGTTTGTTGGAAGTGCGACAGCCGGCGAGAGATGGCTGCCGCTCCTGCGCGGCGATCATTCGTCGTCGGCTGGAAGGCGTTGCGTTGCTTCGACGACGAGCTGGGGATCATCCCCCCTCCGCGATCCGGAGCTCCCTCACCAT
>WNFU01024768.1_pt1 | contig 10504 bp, 7 predicted proteins | sample 5400121 | NCBI WGS metagenome assembly WNFU01 (sample SAMN13153360, study PRJNA577476) | soil metagenome | isolation source: 100 cm soil or saprolite under grassland replicate 1 | place: USA:California | collected 2016-06-15
ACCACGAGGCCCCGCTCCACGTTCTCCGCGAAGAAACGCACCGCGTGCTGCGGCAGCACCGCGGCCAGAACGCCGGGCTGGAGGATGATCTCCTTCAACCCGAGCACGGCGATCACGAGAAACCACACGAGCATCACCCGTCCGAAAACGGCCCCGATCCGGGCGGTGCCCCGACTCTGGAAGAAGAACAGGGCGACGAGAATCACCAGCGTGAGTGGGACGACCAGGTGTGCCAGCGTTGGTGTGGCAACTTCGAGCCCCTCGACCGCGCTCATCACCGAGATCGCCGGCGTCAGTGCACCGTCGGCGTAGATCAGCGCTGCGCCAAAAATCCCCAGCACGATCATGATGCGCCGCGGCGAGAGGTTCCGGGCCAGCCGGCTGCCGTTCACGAGGGCCATCAGCGCCAGCACCCCGCCCTCGCCCTTGTTGTCGGCGCGGATGATCACGATGTGGTACTTGATGGTGACCACGAGCACCAGCGCCCAGAATACCAGGGACAGCACTCCCAGCACGTTGTTCTGCGTGGCTGGGATGCCGTGCTCGCCATAAAACGCCTGGCGGATGGCGTACAACGGGCTCGTGCCGATATCCCCGTACACCACGCCGAGCGCAGCGACCGCCATCATGGCGAGGTAGCGGCCGCGCGGCTCGCTGCTCCTGGAACCGTGCTCCACTGGCTGCGTCATAGGGGCTGAATATTAGCGAGGAGCGGTTTGCCGTGCGGCGAGCGGCCACAGCAGCGCCAGCGCGCCCGCGCCGGCCGCGCTGGCCGCGAACGCAACCCCCGCACCGCGGCCCTGATACAACACGCCCAGCGCCACACCGCCCACCAGCGCCGTCAGGCCCGTTACGCCGTGATACGATCCGAAGCCGCTGCCCTGTTTGCTCCCCGCGAGCCGCGCCACGAGCGCGCGCTCGGGGCTCTCGGTCAGGCCCGCGACACTCCCCAACGCGAGGAACAACATCCACGCCTGCCCTGACGTCCGCGCCAACGCCAGTCCCACGGCGAGCGCCGCGTAGCACACCCACCCGATCCACATCGTGGGGCCGGCGCCGAAGCGGTCGCTCCAGGCGCCGCCCACGAAGCTGGTCGCCGATTTCACGACGTGCACCGCCGCCCACAGCAGCGGCACCGTCGCCACTGCGACGCCGAGCTGCTGGGAGCGGAGGATGACGAGGGTCTCGGGCATGCGGAGAAGATAGAAGGCGGAGATGGCCCAAAGGGCGGTATGGCGGTAGGTCGGTAGGGCGGTAGTGTCAGCGGGAGGGTCGAGCGTTTCACTTTTGCTCGCGGCCTTGCCTACCGCCCTACCGCCTGACCGCCCTACCGCCATGACAGCAAGCCCCAGCACCAGCACTCCCGGCACAATGCTCGCGGCAATCACCGTCCGCAGCTCCGCCACGTGCGTCGTCAACAGCCACCACGCGACCAGGGGACCCAGCACCGCACCCGCGTGGTCCATACCGCGCTGCAGGCCGAACGCCCGGCCGCGCAGCTCGGCGGGCGTCACGTCGGCGATCAGGGCATCGCGCGGCGGCGTGCGCAGCCCCTTGCCGATGCGGTCCACGACGCGCAGGCCGATGACCTGCCACGCGGCCGCGGTGACCGCGATGACCGGCCGCACCAGCACCGCGATGGCGTACCCCGCCACGATCAGGGGGCCCCGCCGCCTGGCCCGATCGGCCAGCCGACCGGCGCCGAACTTGACGAACGCCGCCGCGAAATCAGCCGCGCCGTCCAGGGCGCCGAGCGCGGCGGCGCCACCGCCCAGGACGCCCGTCACGAGCGCCGGCAGCAGGGGGTAGATCATCTCGCTGGCGAAGTCGTTGAGCAGCGAGACCGCGCCGAGCAGCCGGACCTCTTTGGGAAGCTTATTCACCCAGATCGAGACCCCAGCGGATCAACGACACTGGCAGGCCGCCGTACGGCAGGATCGCGTCGTGGAAGGCACGCAGCGAGAACGTCTTGCCGTGCGCGGCCTTGAAGGCGTCGCGCAGGCGTAGGAGCTCGCGCCGCCCGACCGCGTAGCTCAGGGGATACGCAGGCTCGGCGCAATAGCGCCGCACCTCGGCCTCGGCGTTGGCGCGGTCCACATGCAGCTCGTCCACCATCGTCTGCACGCCCTGCTCGTACGTCATGCCGCGCGTGTGCAGCCCCACGTCGAGCAGCACCCGCACCGCCCGCCACAACAGGTGCACGCGCTGGAAGAAGCGCTCCTCCTCCGTGGCGTAGAAACCCTCCTCCCCCATCATGTCCTCGCAGTACAGCGCCCAGCCCTCGACGGTGAGCGGCGTCCACAGGTTCTTGCGCACGTCGCTCGTCTGGGCCTGCGCGGTCACGAGCTGGAGGTGGTGGCCGGGATAGCCCTCGTGCAGGGCCGTGGCCGCGAGCTCGTGGCGGCAGTGATCGCGCAACATGCGCTCGCGCTGCGCCGCCGGCAGCTCCGGGCTGGGGATCGTCACGTAGAACCAGCCGTTGCGGTCCGGAGAGTACGCGCCCGGGCTGTCGTAGGCGGCGAACGGGATGATGGGGCGCAGGAACGCCGGCGTGGGCACGACGTTGAGGGGCGCATCGGGGATCGGGGCGAGCCGCCGCGCCGCGACGAACTCTCGGGCCCGCTCCATCTCCTTGGCGTACGCGGCGACGAGCGATTCCGCGGGCGGGTGGTCCTGCCGCAGCCGGTCCGCGACGTCCGGCCACGGTCGCTTGCCGTCGAGCCGGTTGGCCCGCTCGGCCAGGTCGGCGAGGATCTCGTCCTTCAGGCCGTGCCCGTAGCGCCACAGCTCCGGCGCCGTGTCCCGCAGCGCGTGGTCGTAGTGCAGCCGGAAGTTGAACGCGTCCTCGCCCACGGCGAACAGGTCCGAGCCCGTTTCCGACCAGCGCTCCAGGCTGTGGGTGAAGTCGGTGAGCGCAGCCGCGGCGGCAGCGGCCGCGGCGGTGACCCGTTCCGTCTCACCCGGCACGTCGGCGGCGACGGCCGCGGGGATCTCCTTGATGAGCACCAGGCCGGCTTCGGCCATCCGCAGCGCCGTTTCGGCGTGCAGCCGCACCGGCTCGCCCAGCGAGTCGCGCGCGTCGTTGAGCAGGCCCGGCACGTCTTCCAACCGGCCGCACAGCGCGGTGGCCTTCGCTTCGGGGGTCCGGTCGCGGCGCAGCAACAGGTGGTGGAGACCGCCGAGAAGATGACTGATCCAGAACTCGGGGTTCTTCGCCTGCGGCCGCTCCTTCTCGAAGCGGTGCAGCGTGACCCGCACCTCGTTCAGCAGCGCGGTCCGGTCGATTTCGTCCTGGAGCGCGTCGGCGCCGGATTCCTCGAGCGCGGTGCCCAGCGCCTTCAGCGCGGCGAGATGGGGGCGCAGCGCCTCGGGGCTGAAGCGGCCGTAGCGCTGATCGTGGGTGAACACGCCCGCCTGCGAGGCGGCGACGGGATCCAAATGCCAGCGCAGGTCGAAGTACGACCGCTCGACCGCGCGAAAACCGGCGGCCTTTACCGCCATGCCGCCTGCTTGAGCAGGCGACGACACTCGTCGTCGCTGAGCACCCGGTCGGTCCGTTTCGCGGCGTCGAACAGCGTCCGGCACGAGGCCTCATCCTCCGGGTCGTAGCCGTGGGTCTGGAGCCAGTACTTCACGTTGGAGAGCCCCGAGACGGGGGAGATCTCGATCTTCTGCTCCAGGCCGAACCCGGCGGCGGGCACCGAGCTGTACACGCGGTCGGCGAGCCAGTCGTGCCCCTTCTTTTTCGCCTTGATGATCGCCGCCGCGTGTACGCCCGTGCCGGTGCGGAACGCGTCGGTGCCGAGCACGGGGTAATTCACGGGGATCGGCACGCCCACCGCCTCGGCGGCGGTGTGGCAGTACTCGGGGAGCTTGGAGAGGTCCCCGCGGTGGGCGCCGAGCAGCTTCAGGTTGACGATGAGGAGGTCCATCTCGGCATTCCCTACGCGCTCCCCCACCCCCAGCGCTGTGGCGTGCACGCGGTCCACCCCGGCCTCGATCGCCGCGAGGCAGTTGATCAGCCCCATGCCGCGGTCGCGGTGCCCGTGCCAGTCAACCCGCACGTTCTTGTCCCCTACGATTTCTCTCTTTACGAATTGGACCAGGGCACGGACGCCGTCGGGCGTTGCGTGCCCGACCGTATCAGCGAGACAGATGCGCGTCGCCCCGCAGTCGATCGCCGCGCCGTACAGCGCCTTGAGCGTCTCCGGCCGGGCGCGCGTCGTGTCCTCGGTCACGTACATCACGGGGAGCCCGGCCTTCACCGCGAACGTCACCGCCTCCTCGGTGGATGCGAGGATCTTGTCCAGCGTCCAGTCCTCGGTGTACTGGCGGATCGGCGAGGAGCCGATGAACGTGGCGGCTTCGATCTTGATCCCCACCTCTTCGGCGATGCGCACGATTGGCTCGACGTCGGCGATCACCGTGCGGGCGGCGCAGTTCGGGAAGAGGGGAAGCTTGTGGTCGCGGATCTCCTTCGCGAGGGCGCGCACCTGCTCCACCACCCGCGGTCCCGCGCCGGGCAGGCCGATGTCGGCCGCCACGATCCCCAGGTCCGCCATGAGGTGCAGCAGCCGCCGCTTGACCTCGATCGGGGGATCCTTCACGGACGGCGACTGCAGCCCGTCGCGCAGGGTCTCGTCGTTCAGGTCCACGCGGGCCCGGGACCAGTCGAAGACGGCCGACCCTTCGGCGCGGTTCCAGTCGTAAATCAGGTCGCGTTCCTCCACACCGAAAACATAGGGTATCTTTACCCTCTACGCCTCTATGCCACTAAGCCTCTCACACCCCAGCCTCCAAGCCGCCCGCCGCCACCTCGAGCGCACGGACGCCGTCACCCTCGCCCGGCAGGCCGAGTTGTCGGCGCTCCCGGCCCCGACGGGGTCGGAGGGCCGGCGGGCCGCGCGCGTCGCCGAGCTGTTCCGGGAAGTGGGGCTCCGGGACGTGTTCGTGGACGAGGTGGGCAACGTGCACGGCTGGCACGGAAACGGGGGCGAGGCGGCCGTCGTGGTGGCGGCGCACCTCGATACCGCGTTCTCCCGCGACGTGAACGCGCGGGTGACGCGCCGCGGCGACCGGTTCGAGGGTCCCGGGATCAGCGACAACGCGCGCGGGCTGGCGGCGCTGGTGACCGTGGCGGAAGCGCTGCGGGTTGCCGCCATTCCCCTGCTGCGACCGGTGTTATTCGTCGCCACCGTGGGCGAGGAGGGCGCCGGGGACCTGAAGGGGATGCGTCACCTGTTCGCGCGCGACGGCCTCCGGGCGCACGCGGTGATCGCCCTCGATGGCGCCGGGCTCGAGCGCATCGTGCATCGGGCGCTGGGGTCGCGGCGCTACCGCATCACGTATCGGGGGCCGGGCGGCCACTCGTGGGCTGCGTTCGGCGTGGCGAATCCGGCGTCGGCGGTAGGGCGCGCGGCGCAGCGGCTCGCGACGCGGGCGCGCGACGAGGAGAACGCGCGGCGCGCGCCCGGCACCGCCCCGCTCACCCTGGACTGCCGCATCGTCGGCGACCGGCCGGGCGGCGAGACGCGCGCCGATCACCCGCTGGTCAAGGCGGCGGTGGCGGCGACGCGGGCGCTGGGCAAAGTGCCCGAGCTGGCGGCGGCGTCGACCGACGCCAACGTGCCGATCGCGCGCCGCATCCCCGCCATCGCGCTCGGCGCCGGCGGCCGCTCCGGCGACGCGCACCTGCCGAGTGAGTGGTATGAGAACGAGGAAGGGGTGCTGGGGTTGGTGCGGGCAGTGATGGTCGTGGCGGCAGTGGGGGGAGCAGACCCTCTCAGATCGGCTTGAACAGCTCCACCATCTCCAACACGAACGGCTGTCCCGCTCCCTCGGGCTCCCAGGTCACGCGCTCCCGCTCCACCGTCGGGAACCGCGCGTCCGGCGTCCACACCTCCACCGCCTTCGCCTCGGCGTCCACGACCCAATAAGTCGGCACGCCCGCTTCCTGGTACCGGCGGCGCTTGAGGAATCGGTCGGAGCGCACGGAGGATGGGCTCAACACCTCCGCGACGAGCAAGAGGCCCTTGAACCGGGCCCAATCGAGTGTGCGAGCTTCGACGGTGGGCACCACGAAGACATCCGGCTGCACCAGCGTGTCAGGCGTCCAAGAGATGTCCGCGCGGGACCCCAAGACGATGCCGACGGGCTCACGGCGCAGGTACCGGCCCAGCTCGAACATCAGACGTTCCACAATCACTTCGTGCCACGGGCGCGGGGCCGGCGTCACCAGCAGCTCCCCGTACACGACTTCGTACCGGTTGCCGTCGTCCGGCAGCGCGCGCACCATGTCGGCGGTCCAGTAGTTCGGGGCGGCCATGCCCATACGATGCCCTCCTCGGCAGTCGAGAAGCAAGACGGGGCCATCCCCGAAATTCGAGCGGCCTGACTGGACAACCGTCATCATTTGTCTGCGGGAGTAAGCGATTCTCTGCCGGGCGAACTCCTCCTGGTGGGTTAACCCCGGGGCCCCCTCGCTGCGCTCGGGGCAGGCTCCCTCGCTGCGCCCAGGGCAGGCTCTGCCCCGAGGTTAATGGACCTGCTTCTCCGACTCTCTGAGTAGCGCGGCCAGCTCATCCTTCCACAACGCCGCCAGCGTATGCGTCCCGTGTCCCCGCGTCTTGTCACTGATCGGAATCAGCACGTACCGGCCTCGCTTCACCCGCCGGATCTCGCGCTCCATGATCCCCAGCTCCGGCGGATTGATCTCGTCGTCGGCGGAGTTGACGGCGACGAGCGGCGCCACGATGCGCTCGAGATTGGGCGCCGGGTTGTAGAGGCGTGATGCATCGAAGTAATACAGCATGTCGTTGGCGTCGGTCTGCGCCAGCTTGGCCCGCACGTAATCGTCCAGGATGCTGTCCGCCACGACTCGCGTTGGCGCCACCTTCTGCCACTGCAGCGGCGCGCTCCCCATGATCATCAGGATGTAAAGCGCAGTGGTCACCCCGCGCGGCTGGGACGAATACTCGCCGTTCTGCCACGCGGGGTCGGTGCGGATCGCGTCCAAGATCATCTTGCGCTGCGTGCGGTTGCGGCCCGCGATCTCGACCGGCAGGCTCGCTAGCGGCATGAGGGCGTCCATGAAGTCGGGATACGTCTCTCCCCACACCCACGTCTGCATCCCGCCCATCGACGTTCCCATCACCAGGCGCAGATGGTTCACGCCCAGATGCTCGGTGAGCAGGCGATACTGCGCCCGCACCATGTCGTCGTAGGTGTAGTGCGGGAACCGCGCGTGCAGCCCGTCGCTCGGCTTGCTGGAGCGCCCGTGGCCGATGCCGTCGGGCAGGATGACGTAATAGCGCGCCGTGTCGAGCAGCTGGCCGGGCCCGAACAGCTCCCCCGCGAACGCGTCGCGCAGGAACTGGCGGCCGCTGCCGCCGGTGCCGTGGAGAATCAAGACCGCGTTCCTGGCCGACCCGCGCGCGTCGCGCTCCAGGCGACCAAACGTCGCGTAGTGCAGCCGCAGCTCGGGCAGCGATTCCCCGCTCGCGAACCGGAAGTCCTTGATGACGTAGTCGCCTTCGGCGGGCGTGAACACGGGCGCCTGTTGTGCGCGCAGCCCAGGGACGCTGACCAGCGCGAACGCGAGCAGCAACAAACCGCGATTTTTCATGGGGGGAATCTACCGCCTGACAGTCCGACTGTCCGGCGGTCCGACCGTCATGCAGCCGTCAGCTCGATCAGTGTGATCTCCGATGGCGCCAGGAGGCGCAGCGGCGGTCCCCAGTAGCCCGTCCCGCGGCTCACGTACAACCACATCGCCTCGAGGCGGTGTAGCCCCGCCACGAACGGCTGGAACAGCCGTACCAGCAGGTTGAACGGGAAGTACTGGCCACCGTGCGTGTGACCGGACAGCTGCAGGTCGAACCCCGCGTCGCGGGCCGCGAACGCGCTCCGCGGTTGATGGGCGAGCAGCACCCGCACGTCGCTCGCGGGCGCGCCGCGCAGGGCGGCCGCCGGATCGGACGGCACCGAGAGGTCCGGGACCCCGGCGAACAGCAGCCGGGCGCTGCCGCGCCGCACCACCTGGTGCGAGTTCTGGAGCACCGACAGCCCCAGCCGCTCCACTTCGCGGCCCCACCCCGGCGCATCCCAGTAGTACTCGTGGTTGCCGGTCACGTAGAACTTGCCGAGCCGGGCCGCGAGCCGGCCCAGCGGCGCCACCTCGTCCTTCAGGTCCGGGACGAAGCCGTCCGCCATGTCGCCCGTGAACGCGACGACGTCGGGATCGAGGGCGTTGGCCGTCGCCACCACCCGCTCCACGAAGCGGCGCTTCAGGGTCGGGCCGACGTGCAGGTCGGAGAGCTGCACGATGCGGAACCCCTCGAGGTCCGGGGGCAGCCCCAGGATCGGCACGCTCACCCGCACCACTGACGAGCATCGTAGGCGGCGCGAGATGCAGCCGGAACACGTCGACCACCGCGAAGCCCACGACGAGCAGTGACGAGAGGCCCAGCACGGTGAATCCGGTCCACCCCAGCGCCGGTCCGAGCGGGGCGCGCCGGCCCGCGACGAGCGTCGCGATCGGCAGCCCCGCCAGCGCCAGGGCGCCGATCCAGGCGAGCACCCGTCCCAGCCCCGACGTGCCGGCGGCGAGGTGCGTGCCGACGTAAACGTTGAGCAGCGCCCAGACGGTAAACACGATGGCGACGCGAATCCGCATTTGCCGGGAAGTCATTGCATCGCCTCGAGTGCGCTTAAGGCTTCATCGACGTGCTTCGTGGCCTCGAGCTGCGACGCGAACACGTGACGCACGACCCCGTCGCCGTCGATCACGAACGTGGCCCGCCCGGGAATGAGCCCCAGCGTCTTCTCGACGCCGAAGAGCTTGCGCACTTCCCCGCCGGCGTCGCTGAGCAGCGGGAACGGCAGCCGGAGCTTGCCGGCGAAGCGTTGGTGCGATTCGATCGAATCCGAGCTCACGCCGATGATCTCCGCGCCCGCGGCGGCGAACGTCTCATAGCGGTCGCGGAACGCCCGCGCCTCGGCCGTGCAGCCGGGGGTGTGATCCCTGGGATAGAAGTACAACACGACCGGTCGCCCCTTGTTCTCGCTCAGACGGAAGGTCCCTCCGCCAAGCGCAGGAAGTGCGAAGTCCGGTGCCCGCTCACCGATCTTGGTCATCCGACCGCCTGACAACGAGAGCACGAAGACCGCGGCGAACAGCAGGAACAGCTGCTCGAACGACAGCATCATCGCCTGCCTGGTGACCTGCAGGTCGAGAATCCTGAGCGCCTTCGCGTCCACGAGGCCCGGCGGCGTGCCGGTGGCGGCGAGGCGCGCGCCGATCAGCGCCAGCCGCTCGCGCGCCGCTTCCGCGTACGGCGTCACGTTGGCGATCAGGTCGACGCGGTGGATCGCCTGGAAACGCTGCACCAGCGTCGCCGACAGCGCGATCCCCACGCTGCCCCCCAGCTGGCGCATCAGGTTGAACAGCCCCGTGCCGTTGGGGATCTTGCTCATCGGCAGGTCGGCGAGCGCGAGGTTCGTGAGCGGCACGAAAATCAACCCCAGCCCCACGCCCCGGAGAATCAGCGGCCAGAAGAAATCCGGCATGCCGCTGTCGGTCGTGAAGTGGGCGTGTTTCCACATCGATAGCGCGAACAACCCCACGCCCGCCAGGATGGAGAGCCGTCCATCGAACTTGCCGGCGGTGCGCCCCATCACGGCCATCGTGAATGCGCTCGCCAGCGCCCCCGGCAGAATCACGAAGCCCGTTTGTTCGGCGGTGAACCCCTGGAGGCTCTGCAAGTACACCGGCAGTACGAAAATCGTCGCGTACAGGCACACCCCCAGCGTCATCCCGAACACCACGCCCACGGCGAGCTGCCGGCTCTTGAGGATCCGCAGGTCCACCACTGGATCCTCGGTCGTCAGCTCGTGCCAGACGAACGCGACGAGGCACAGGGCGCTGATGATGGCCAGGGTCGTGACTTCGCCCGACTCGAACCAGTCGAGGCGCTCGCCGCGCTCCAGCATCGTCTGCAGCGACCCGATGCCGACCGCGAGGAGCCCGAGCCCCAGATAGTCCACCTTTGAGGCTTTCTCCTGATGGCGCGAATCGTTGATGAACGACAGCGTCAGCGCCAGCGCCAGCATGCCGAAGGGAATGTTGATGTAGAAGATCCACGGCCAGCCGAACGCATCGGTGATGTAGCCGCCGAGGGTGGGGCCCAAGGTCGGGCCCACCATCACGCCCACGCCGAAGATCGCCATCGCGGTGCCGTACTCCGAGCGCGGGAACTCCTCGTAGAGGATCGCCTGGGAGGTGGACAGCAGCGCGCCGCCGCCCAGCCCCTGCACGATGCGCCAGAACACCAGCGTCTCGAGCGAGTGCGCGTTGCCGCAGAAGAAGGAGGCGATGGTGAACAGCGTGATCGACGCCGCGAAGTAGCGGCGCCGCCCGAAGTACGCCGACAGCCACCCCGTGATCGGCAGCACGATCACGTTGGCGACGATGTAGCCGGTCGAGACCCAGGCGATCTGGTCCAGC
>WNFU01010123.1_pt1 | contig 10503 bp, 7 predicted proteins | sample 5400121 | NCBI WGS metagenome assembly WNFU01 (sample SAMN13153360, study PRJNA577476) | soil metagenome | isolation source: 100 cm soil or saprolite under grassland replicate 1 | place: USA:California | collected 2016-06-15
GGCGAACAGGCCCCGGCGCCGCAGCTCCCGGTAGGCGGCCATGTTCTCGATGCCGTGCTCGGCGAACAGCCGCTCCCGGCGGGCCAGCACCACCTGCACCTCCGCCACCGTGCGGCCGAGCCGGTCGGCGTCCATCCGGCCGGCGACGCCGCCGACGTGCGGCAGGCCGGCCAGCGTGGCCAGCGTGCCGCCGCCGAGGTCCACGCAGTAGAACTGCACCTCGGCGGGCGTGTGGGTAAGGGCGAGGGCGGCGATCAGGGTCCGCAGCAGCGTGCTCTTGCCGGCCTGGGTGCCCCCGGCGATGCCGACGTGGCCGCCGACGCCGGACAGGTCGGCGACGAGCAGGTCGCGGGCCTGCTCCACCGGCTCGTCCACGATCGCGACCGGCACGGCCAGCCCGCCGCGTCCCGCCCAGTCCGGCGGGCACAGACCCAGGCCGGCGACGGGCACCAGCGGCGGGAGGATGTCGTCCAGGGTGGGCGGCTGCGCCAGCGGCGGCAGCCACACCTGGTGCGCCGGCGGGCCCTGGCCGCGCAGCCGGGCGACCGCCACCTGCAGCAGCGTGTCGACCCGCTCGTCCGCGGTGTCCACTGTGGAGAGCGTGGCGTCCACTCTGGAGGGTGATCCGTCCACTGTGGAGGGTTTCAGCGCGGGCGCGGTGTCCGGGCGGGCCAGCCGGCCGGCACCGAACCGGACCACCTGGCGGCGCACCTCCTCGCGGCGCTGCTCCACGGTCCGCCGGCGGTACCGCCCGGAGACGTACGCCGCCTTGAACCGGACCAGCGTGGACACGTCGCAGCGCAGGAAGCCGTTGCCCGGTGCGCTCGGAAGCTGGTACGCGTCCGGCACGCCGATCGCCGCGCGGCTCTCCATCGCCGAGAACGTGCGCAGGCCGATGCGGTAGGACAGGTGGCTCTCCAGCTTGTGCATGCGGCCGTCGTCGATGCGCTGGCTGGCCAGCAGCAGGTGCACGCCGAGGGAGCGGCCGAGCCGGCCGATCATCACGAACAGCTCGCTGAAGTCGGGGTGCGCGGCCAGCAGCTCGCTGAACTCGTCCACCACCACGAACAGCGTCGGCAGCGGGTCCAGCGCGACACCGCCGGCCCGCGCCTTCTCATAGTCCAGCAGCGAGCTGTAGTTGCCGGCACTGCGCAACAGCTCCTGCCGGCGCATCATCTCGCCCTGCAGCGCCTCCTGCATGCGGGAGACCAGGGATGCCTCGTCGGCCAGGTTGGTGATCACCGCGGAGGTGTGCGGCAGCGCGTCCAGGCCGAGGAACGTGGCGCCGCCCTTGAAGTCGACGAGCACCAGGTTGAGGATCTCGGGGGAGTGGGTGATGGCCAGCGCCAGCACCAGGGTCCGCAGCAGCTCGCTCTTGCCGGATCCGGTCGCGCCGATCAGCAGCCCGTGCGGGCCCATCCCGCCCTGCGCGGACTCCTTCAGGTCCAACTCGACCCGGCTGCCGTCCTCCGCGATGCCGATCGGCACCCGCAGCCGGTCCGGGCCGGCGGTCCGCGGCCAGGTCCGGGCCGGGTCGAGCGCTTCGATCTCGCCGACGCCGAGCAGGGTGGCCAGGTCGAAGTCGGTCACCATCGGCTCGACCACGTCGGAGGTGGCCGCGAGCCGGAAGGGCGACAGGGTACGGGCCAGCGCGGCCGCCTTCGCCGTGGACAGCCCGTCCGGGCGGCCGAGCAGGGTGCGGCTCTCGGTGCCGGTCCGGTCGAAGCGGACCATCTCGATCCGCTCGGCGGTCACGTCCAGGCGCAGCGTCGTGCGGCCGGCGCCGGCCGGTGCCGGGGAGGTGAGGTCCAGGATGATGGCGTTGTGGTAGCCGGTGCCGGCCAGCCTGGACCCGGGCGGCACGGTAACCCCGTCGACCACCACGACCAGGTACGGCTCGTCCCGGCTCGGCGTGGCCCCCGCCTCGAAGCGGCCACGACCGTCCAGCTCGGACGCGAGCAAGGCCTCGATCCCCTCGACGTCGCCGGCCACCAGCCGCGCCTGGCCGGCACCGTCCTGCTCGGCGGAGTGCTGCGCGTGCGGCAGCCACTTCACCCAGTCCCAGCCCGCCGCGTGCGTGCCGGTGGTGCACACCGCCACCCGCAGGTCCTCCGGTGAGTGGAACGTGACGAGCTGCGCCAGCAGCGCGCGCACCACGGACCGGGTGGAGTCCTTGTCGCCGCGCAGGTGCACGTGGCCGAAACCGCGCAGGAACACGGCCATCGGCTGGTCGGCCAGGGTCGTGTAGCCGTGGATGAAGCGCCGCAGCGCGCGGGCGCTCAGCGGCTCCAGGTCCTCCACCGGCTTGGTCTGCATCGGGGTGATCGTGACCGCCAGCCGCTGCACCCCGGTCGCGATCCGCACCTCCGCGAAGTCGGGATGCGAGGTACGCCGCTCCCACAGCCGGCTGCTCATCGCCACCGCCCACAGCCCGTCCGGGTCGGGATGCCGCCAGGCCAGCGACGTGCGCTGCTCCCCGGCGATGGCGCGGACCGTCTTCCGGCTCTGCGCCAGGTACCGGAGGTAGTCGCGGCGCTCGCCCCGCATCCGCCGCTTGCGGTCGCTGGTGGAGCGGCCCATCTGGCCGAACACCATCGTCAGCGAGGTCATCGCCAGCAGCCCCACGGCGATCATGGACATGCCGCCCTTGGCCGGCGACATGAACAGCATGAGCAGCGCGCCCGACCCCAGCGCCATCGGCAGGTACATCAGCATCATCCCGAGGTTGCCGGTGGGCGCCTCGGGCAGCACCGGCGGTTCCTGCAGGGACAGCTCTCCGGTGGGCATCTCCGGCGGGGTCTGCCGGGTGGGTCGGCGGAACACCATCGTGCTCACCGCGATCGCCTCCTCGTGTGCGCTCTTCCCTGGCCCTACGTACCGGACCCGCCCCGCGGACCGAATCGGGTCCGGTGAACTGCCCCGGCACCGCGGGCCGTAGGGCGGTCATGGCTACTGCGACAGCGGTTGTGGGTTCCGGCGAGGTATGCCGGCTGGTGTTGGTCGGCCCGGCTTCCCGGGTCGAGGTGGCGGTGCCGGCGCACGTCCCGCTCGCGGACCTGATGCCCACCCTGATAGGCCTTCTCGGCCCCGAACTGACCAGCGTCGGGCACGAACACGGCGGCTGGGTGCTGCAGCGCCTGGGCGACCCCCCGCTCGCGGAGGACCTCGGTACCGCCGCGCTCGGCCTCTACGACGGCGACCTGGTGTACCTGCGCGCCCGCAGCGACCAGCTACCGCCGGTGGACTTCGACGACCTCGTCGACGGCGTGGCCACCGGCATCGCCACCCGCACCGACCGGTGGCGGCCGGAGCTGACCCGCCGGCTGCTGCTGGCGCTGGTCGGTACCGCGCTCGCGGTGGGCGCCCTGGTGGTGCCCGCAACGGGGCCCGGCACCCTGGCGGCACCGGCGGGCGGGCTGCTGGCGCTGGTGCTGCTGATCGGGGCCACCGCGGCCTCCCGGGCCTGGGGGGACGGCTCGGCCGGCGCGGTGCTGGCCGCAGGCGCCGTCGGGTTCGCCGCGACGGCAGGGCTCGCGCTGCCGGCCGGCGACCGGCCAGTCCACTGGGGCCCGGGGCTGCTCACCGGGCCGGGCGTGCTCGCCGCTGCCACGGCCGCGGTCGCGGCGGCGGTACTGGCCCGGTTCGCGCTCGGCAGCAGTTACCGCGGTTTCCTGGCGGCGGCCGGCGGCGCGCTCCTCGTCGCCTGCGGGGGGTTGCTGGCCACGGTGGCCGGGATCAACGCGGCCGGCGCCGCCGCGATCACCCTGGCCTGCGCGCTGCTGCTCGGCGTCGCCGTCCCGATGCTCGCCGCGCGGCTGGCCGGGCTGCGGATCAAGCCGCTGCCGACCAGCGCCGCGGAGTTCCAGCAGGACATCGACCCCGAACCCAGCCGTACCGTCCTGGCCGGCACGGAACTCGCCAACTCGCACGTGGCGGCGATGTACCTGGGCCTGGGCGCCGTCGCCGCCGGCTGCCTGGCCGTGCTCGCCTCGACGCCGGGCCCGGCCGCGCAGACGCTGGCCGCGGTGGCGTCGTTCCTGCTGCTGCTGCACGGCCGCGAGCTGACCGGGGCGTGGCAGCGGATGGCCACGCTCGTGCCCGGCCTGTTCGGCGCGGCGGCGCTGGTCGTGGCTCAGGCGGTGGCGGCGAGCCCCGGCCGCCGGCTCGGGTTCGCCGTGGCTCTGGTGGTACTGGCCTGCGTGCTCGTCGCCGCGTCCCGGACGCTGCCCACCCGCCGGTTGCTGCCGTACTGGGGCCGGCTGGCCGACCTGGGCCACACCGCCGCCGCCATCGCGGTGGTGCCGCTGGTGCTGGCGGTGCTCCAGCTATACGGCCGGGTGCGTGCCGGATGGGCGTGACCTCGATGTCCGTTCCGATCCGGTCGGCCCGACGGCCACGCAGGGAGGTGTTCCGTGCACGCGCGACGTGACCAGGTACAGGCGCACACGTTCATGGTCGGCCGGCTGATCTCCGCGTTGCTGCGCGGGGAGCCGGACCTGCCGGTGACCCCGATGCGCCGTACCCCGACCGGGCTGATCATCGGCCTCATCCTCGCCGCGCTCGCGGTCGGCGGGCTGGTGGTGTTCGCGCTGCTGGTCCCGGGCGGCGCCACCGCGTGGCGCAAGCCCGGCACTCTCATCGTCGAGAAGCAGACCGGCAACCGGTACGTGCTGCTGGACGGCCGGCTCCGGCCGGTACTCAACTACGCCTCCGCCCGGCTGCTGCTCGGCCCCAAACTCGTGATCGACTCGGTATCCGCCAAGTCGCTGGCCGGCGTGCCCCGCGGCGGCGCGGTGGGCATCGTCGGGGCGCCGGACGTGCTGCCGGGCTCCGCAGCCTCCGACGCGCCCTGGCTGGTGTGCGCGACGTCCACCGTGGACACCAGCGGTACCGGCCACCCGGCGCTGGCGCTGCGCGTCGGCACCGGCACCGGCACCGGCACCGGCGCGCAGCCGCTGCCCGACCGGCTGGCCGTGCTGGTCCGCACCGCGGAGGGCACGCGGTACCTGGCCTGGCGGGACAGGCGGATGCGGCTGTCCGCCCCGTGGGTCGCGCAGGCGCTCGGGCTCGACGACAGCGCGGCATTGCCGGTGCGCGACTCCTGGATCGACGCGCTGCCGGCCGGCCCCGACCTCGGACCGCGCCCGGTGCCCGGCCAGGGCCTGGCCGGCCCGCAGTTCGACGGCCAGCCCAGCAAGGTCGGGCAGGTGTTCGTGGTGCACGGCACGGGCGTGCTGCAGCGCTTCTACCAACTCTCCGCCGGCGGCCTGGTGCCGATGACGGCGACCGGGGTGGCGCTGGCCCTCGGCGACCCGGCGATCGCGCAGTCCTACGGCGGCCAGCCACCGCAGCCGCGCGAACTCAGCCCGGCGGCGCTGGGCGCGGCCACCGTGCTCCCGGCGCCGGACTGGCAGGCGCAGGCACCGCCGTCCCCGCCGACCCTGGCCTCCGGCGCCGAGCGGGTGCCCTGCGTCCAGGTGATCCCCGGCGCGGACAACCCGACCGTCTCGGTGATGACGGCCGCCGCCGGCGCGATCGGCGGGGCCGGCGGCAACGGGCCGGCGCAGAGCCGCGACGCGCGGGTCGCCGACCAGATCGCCGTCCAGCCGGGTGGCGGCCTGCTCGCCCGCACGCAGCCGGCGCCCGGCCAGCCGGGTATCGGGCTGTACCTGGTCACCGAGGAGGGCGCCAAGTACCCGGTGGCGGATCCGGCATCGGCGGAGGCCCTCGGGGTGGCCGCCACCTCGGCGGTGCCGGTGCCGGCCGACCTGCTGGCGCTGCTGCCGACCGGACCGGTGCTCGAGCGGCCCGCCGACGGAGGTGGTGCCACAGGACCCTAGCAGATCCGGTACACACGCAACTCCCACCCAACGATGTCAGGAGGAAACAATGGCGCTTCCCTACGGGATGGACGACGGGCAGCTCTTGTCGATCATCAACGCCACCCGCGACGCGATCGACCGGATGAACTCGGTGAATGGCGGCGTCCAGAGCCAGGCCGGGACGTACACGAGCGTCAACAACTCGGACTCCGGCCGGACCATGCAACAGCGACTCCACACCTGGAACGATGAATTCAGCCGGCTCGTCGCGGACCTGGACAACCTCAACACCAAGGTCACCAATGTCCGGGCCAACAACAACGACACCAGCGGCGCCGCCGGCGGCGCTGCCCGCAACTAGTGAGCCGGCCCCTACCGGCTACTGAAAGGAGCACGCGATGACGTCATTCCTCTTCCATCACGGGGAGCACGAGGAGGTGGTCGACCAGCTGAGCTCGGCGGTCAACAACCTCGGCACGATCCTGGACGACCTGAACGGTTTCCTCCGCCACATGAACGAGGCGGCCCAGGGCCAGGCGGCGCCGCTCTGGCAGGACCAGCAGACCAAGTGGGGCAACGACTACAGCCAGATGCAGCTCGACCTGGGCTCCGGCACGAAAACCGCCATCCGCATCGGCGAGCTCTTCCGCGACGGCGACAACAGGGGCGGCCAGATCATGGCAGGGTGACACCCCGCCGGTAGCGCACCCATGGCATCCGCTCCCGGGGCTCCGGCACCGCCGGCGCCCCGGGCAGCGGAGCCGACACTACCAAGAATGGAGGACAGACTCATGCCGGATAACGGAAAGGTCCCTCCCGGCAAGGTGACCGCCTTCGACCGGGGCCAGTACGACAACCTGATCGCCTATGTGGACGGCGTGGACCACGATCTCAACACGAATCTCGCGAAACCCAAAGCGGGCGTGCGACTCGACGGGACGCTCGGCAGCGGGATCTTCCCCGGGTCGGGGAGCTGGCCGCCGGCCGCGCTGCTGTACAACAACGGGAAGGCGTTCGGGGCATCGGTCGCGGCACGCTACGCCGACCTCAGCAAGGACTGGGAACAGTTCATCACCGCGCTCAAGGGCGCGCGGGACGTCTTCGAGAACACCAACGACCTCGTCAACTACGATGCCTCGAAGTTCGTGACCGAGTTCCCCGGAGTGATACAGCCGGGTAGCAGCGGCACCAACACGCCGCCCCCGGCGTAACCAAACCGACCGTTCTCAACAGTTGTCCGGGGTGGCCGGCGTGACGGCCGATACCTGGTAGGAGAAGACCGTGGCAGACTCGAATGCGCCTCAATTCCCGGTGAATGACGCCGACTGGACCTTCGACCTGGCCCTGAAGGCCCTCACGGAGGGGGATTTCGACCTGCACACGCCGACCACCCCGACCAACGGCTGGATTACATTCGACCCCAACTACGACAAGTCGAAGGGGTCCGACATCTGGTTCGAGGGGGCGGTCGGGCTCAAGTACCACACCTACTACGCGGCCAAGGTGAACACCGATGCACTGACCGCCTGGACCACCGCGGTCGGCAACATCAACACGGCCATGGCGGAGATCGGCGGCGGTAACTACGGCACCATGAACGTGGTGTCGCTGAACGAGTTCATGCACATGGTCAACACACTGGATAGCTGGCTCAAGGACAGGTCCGGCGAATTCCACAAGTTCAACGAAGACCTCAACTCGAAGGACTCGGGGTTCAAGGGGACCGCGGCGTTCGTGATCTCCGACCGGCTCAAGCACATCGGTGACGCGCTGGCGGACCTGGACCAGCAGATGACCACCAAGAACGGCGTCGGCGTCCCCGCGGCGGCCGCCGGCGCGCAAAGCGCGCTGCACGATTACGGCGTCCGGATGGCCAATACGTGGTACGGCGTGGTGAACTACCTGTCCGACTTCCCGCGGGCCCACGTCAACTGGTGGCAGGACCGCATCGACAACTATGTGAACACGCCCGGCCTGTTCACCGGCGGCGGATTTCACACCAGCAAGTACTACCAGGACCGGTTGGCGCAGTTTCCCATGCCGGATGGCACGCGGGGCGACCTCGGGTCGAAGCCCACCTGGGACGCCATGAACCTGGACATCACGACCAGGCTCAAGGCCGAGATCAAGACCTACCTGGACGGGCCGGCCGCGGACATCATGGGAAAGCTGCGTACCGCATACGAGGGCAGCGCCAGCGCGATCGTCCCGTTGGTCGCGCCGACCGTGCTCCCGACGGTGCTGCCCCAGGACGACAAGAACGGCAACAACCCGCCGCCGGACACCAACACCCCGCCGCCACCACTGAACGACTCGGGGAACACGCCGCCCCCCGGTGGTGACCCGAACACCAACACGCCGCCTCCCGGCGGCCCGGACCTGGCGAACACCCCACCGCCCGGCGGCCTCCCGAACCTCACCAACACCCCACCCCCCGGCGACCCCGCGAACACGGGGAACTCGCGGTTCCCGAATGTGTCTCCCTTCATCTCCCCGCCACTGCCGAAGGGGCCGAACTCCACGAACCAGCCGCTGCCGAAGGGGCCTAGCTTCACCAACCAGCCGCTGTCGAAGGGGCCGAACTTCGCCAACCAGCCGGTACCGAAGGGTCTGGATGGCGGCCTCCCAGGGGCGGCGGGCGGCGGGCCCGTCGACCAGGCCCGTTCTTCGTCCGGGCTGCACATACCGGCGCTGAAGGTCCCGCCCGGGTCCCCGTTCGCCGGCGTCCCCGGGGCCGACCCCAGCGCTGCCGGGGCTAACACCGGCGGTCTCGGGGCCAACACTGGCGGTCTCGGGGCCAACACTGGCGGTCTCGGGGCCAACACCGGCGGTCTCCGGGCCAACACCAGCGGTCTCGGGGCCAACACCAGTGGGCTCGACGGGACGGGTGGGCTGCCCGGCTCCGCGCTGACCGGCACGCCGGGGGGGACGCCAGGAGACGGGCAGAACAACGGTGGCGTCCCGTTCTTCCCGCCGATGATGGGCGGGATGGGCGGCATGGGCGGCGCCGGCGAGAAACCCCAGGAGCGCGAGCGTCAGACCTGGCTGGCGGAGGACGAGTCGGTCTGGGGTACGGACGTCGCCGCCGGGTCCGGCGTGATCGGCCGCCTGGAGGACGAGGAGGGCTCCGAGGAGATCCTGATCGCCTCGCTGCCCGGCCAGGAACGGCTCCACCCGGCCATCCACCGCCGCCGGCGCCGCACCGAGGAATCCGAGAAGCGGTCCGCGGCGCACGCCGGGGAGCTACCCGGGGCAGAGGCCCAGGAGCCGCCGCAGACCGGGCAGTGGCCCGGAGCGCACGCCCAGGAACGGCCCGGTCCGCAAGAGCGGCCCGCGGAGAGCGCCGCCCCGGCCACGACCTGATCGCGTACTGAGCCTGATCGCGTACCGAGGAGGAGAGCCAATGTCCACACCGTTGAGCCAGCAACTGGAGACCGCGCTCGCGGACCTGCGCGTCCAGCAGACCCGGATCCGGGCCGCGAGCGAGCAGTTGTCGAAGGCGACCGGTACCGCGACATCGAAGGACCGGACCATCGGGGCCACCGTCGACAGCCGGGGGAAGCTGACGGGACTGTCCCTGAAGGGCACCGGCTACCGGAAGCTGGCGCCGGCCGAGTTCGCCGCCCGCATCGTCGAGACGGTCCGGTCGGCCCAGGACGCCGTCGCCAGCCGGGCCGCCGAGGCGCTGACCGGCCTGATGCCCGCCGGTCTCGGGCTCAACATCGGACCCACCGTGTCCGCCGACGGCAGTTGGGACATCGACGCGATGTTCGAAGCGGCGGCGCGCACCGTCCGGGAACCGCTCCTGGGCGAGAGCGCGTCGCCCCAGCGCAACGGCGCCGGCCATGGCTGACGGCCGGGACGACAGCCTCACACTCGCCCGCCCGGCACACGAGCCGGCCGCGGAGCCGCCCAAGCGCGGCCACCGGAAGCCGCCGCCCGATCCCAGGTCGTCGGATCCCAGGGCGTCGGATCTCAACTCGCCTGATTCCGACTCGCCTGAGTCCAAGCCGCCTGAGCCCACACCGTCTGGGCCCACACCGTCTGGGCCAACGTCGCCCGACTCCAAGCTGGCGGAACCCAGGTCCTCCGAGCCCAAGTCGGAGCCAGGTCCGCCCAAGCCAAAGTCGCCTGAATCCATGCTGGCGGAGCCGAAGTCGTCTGAGCCCAAATCGGCTGAGCCCAAATCGGCTGAGCCAAGGTCGGCTGATTCCAAGCCGGCGGAGCCGAAGTCGTCGGATCCGAAGCCGTCGGAGTCCACGCCGTCTGAGCCCAGATCGGCCGAGTCCGAGCCGCCGGAATCCCTGCCGGCGACGCATGGTCCGGAGCCGGATGGCTGGACTCCGAAGGCGGGCCGGAAGCCGCGGGCCTCCGCTCCGGGGGCCGAGCCGGGCGAGGGCCCGCCGGAGGAGAACGTGGCGCCACCGGCCCGCGGTAAGGGCTCGGGTGGTCGGCCGTCGAGGGCGACCGGCCCGCCGCCCTCGAAGGGGGGCGGGGAGCCGCCGGGCCCCGGTCGCGGGTCGGGTGGGCCGCGCAGGACCGCCGGACCGCCGGCCGGTGGCGCGCCGCCGAAGGCAACCGGCGCGCCGCGCGGAGGGCGGTCAAATCCGAGCGGCCCACCCGCGTCCCGTCCAGGCCCGAACGGCGGCCCACCCGCGTCCCGTCCAGGCCCGAACGGCGG
>WNFU01017704.1_pt1 | contig 10503 bp, 10 predicted proteins | sample 5400121 | NCBI WGS metagenome assembly WNFU01 (sample SAMN13153360, study PRJNA577476) | soil metagenome | isolation source: 100 cm soil or saprolite under grassland replicate 1 | place: USA:California | collected 2016-06-15
ATGAGGTACAGACCGAAGGGGCTGAGCAGGGACGGGAGGATCACCGCCAGCGGCGTGTCGGTCAGGTGCACCTTGCTGAGCAGCAGGTAGGTGGGGATGACCAGAGCGGTGCTGGGCACCATGATCGAGCCGAGGATAAGGGCGAAGAGCGCGTCCCTGCCGCGGAACCGGAACTTGGCGAAGGCGTAGCCACCGATGGTCGCGACCAGGGCCGCGCCGACGGCGCTGACCACCGAGTAGTAGGCCGTGTTTCCGAGCCACCGCAGGTAGACCCCGTCGCCGTGGCTGAAGACGTCGCGGAGGTTGGCGATCAGGTTGAAGTCCGGGGCGAACCAGAGCCCGAAGGTGGAGAGCAGGTCCTGGTTGCTCTTGGTGGCCGACACGATCACCCAGAACAGCGGCAGGAGGAAGTACACCAGGAAGGCCAGCAGCACGATGGTGGTCAGGGAGCGCGTGCGGGCCTGCCGGGGCCGGCGGGCCAGGGCGGTCTGGGCGGCCACCATCACGCCCGCCTCCTTCGCGTGGCGAGGAGCATGAACAGGTACGAGCCGACGAACGTCACGGCGCCGAGCAGGAACGAGATCGCCGCCGCGTAGTTGAACTGCTGGTTGCGGAAGGACAGGGAGAACGCGTAGAGGTTGGGCGTGTAGTCCGAGCCGATCACCTCGGGCGCCACCTTGCTCATGACCTGCGGCTCGTTGAAGAGCTGCAGCGTCCCGATGATCGAGAAGACGGTGGTGAGCACCAGCGCCGGTGCGATCAGCGGGATCTTCACCCGGCGGGCGATCTGCCAGCCCGAGGCGCCGTCGATCGCGGCCGCCTCGTAGAGCTCCCGCGGCACCGCTTGGAGCGCGGCGTACATGATGATCATGTTGTAGCCGGTGTATTCCCAGGTGACGACGTTGGCGACCGACGCGAGCATCCACTGGGGCGTCAGGAAGCCGGGCGCCGAGAAGCCGAAGTGGTCGGCGAGCTGGGCGAAGGGCCCGAACGTGCCACCGTACAGGTAGCCCCACATGAGCACGGCCACCACGCTCGGCACGGCGTAGGGGAGGAAGAAGGCGAGCCGGAACAGCCGGCGCAGCCAGGTGGTCCCGGCGTCCAGGACGAGCGCGAACGTCAGCGCGAGCCCCAGCATCAAGGGGACCTGGAAGGCGCCGAACACCAGCATCCGCTTGGCGCCGTTCCAGAACGAGGGATCGTGGACCGCGCGGCGGAAGTTGTCCAGGCCCACGAACACCTGCCCGCCCACCAGCCGGTCCGCGAACAGGCTCAGGCCGAGCGCGTACAGCAGCGGGACGAAAAGGAAGAACACGAACAGCACGAGGAACGGGCTCAGGAACAGGTACGGCGTGAGCCGCCCGCGCAGCGCCCCAAGGCGCGGGCCGCGCCTGTGGGCCGGTGCCGGCGACCGTGCGTACTGGTCGACCGGCACCGCCCGCAGCGAGGGATCGATCGTGTCTCGTCGTGCCATGAGGTCCCTTCTGGCGGTTACTGGGCGACGGTGAAGCCCTGGGACCGTGCGTAGTCCGTCGTCTTGCGCTGGGTCGCGCGAAGGGCGTCGGGCAGGCTCTGGCTCCCGCTGACGGCCTTACCGAACTCGTCGTTCATGGTGGTGTACACGAAGTCCTGGAAGGGGCTCCACTGGAAGCCGGTGTCCACCTCGCTGGCCGCCTTCACGAAGACCTGGTTCACCGGCTGGTCCCCGTAGAAGTCGAACTTCTGGCCCACGAACTCCGGGCTGTTCAGCAGACTCTTCAGGACCGGGAAGAGGAACTGCTTGGTGGTGTACAGCTTGGTCGCCTGCGGGTCGTGCATCAGCCAGATCGCCAGCTCCGCCGCCTGCTTGGCGTGCTTGCTCTGCTTGGTGACGGCCAGGGTGGACCCGCCCCAGTTCGCCGACACGGCCTGGCCGGCGCTCCACTGCGGCAGCGGCGCCGCACGCCACTTGCCCTTCGTCTTCTCGGCGGACCCGGAGAGGAAGAGCGGGCCCCAGGCCGCCGTGACCCAGGCCGCGTACCGGCCGGTGTTCAGGCCCCGGTACCACTCGTCGGTGAAGTCCGGATCGGCGCTGACCACGCCCTCCTTGATCAGCCCGTCCCAGTACTGCGCCATCTTCATCGCCGCGGGATCGTCCAGGCGGACCGCCACCGAGGTGTCGCCCTTGCTCTCGAACGGCCGGGCCCCGGCTTGCCAGGCCAGCGCGGTGATGACGCCACCCTCGTTGGGCGGGAAGTTGGTCAGGTAGACCTTCGGGTCGGCGGCGTGCAGCTTGCGCGCCGCCGCGGCGAACTCGTCCCAGGTCGTTGGGACCTGGATGCCGTACTTGCGGAAGATGTCCTCGCGGTAGAGCAGGCCCATCGGGCCAGAGTCCCATGGGACGGCGTACACGGCCGAGCCGTCGGACACCTGCGACCACGCCCAGTCGACGTAGTCGGCCTTGATCTCGGCCGCGCCGTACTTGGAGATGTCCACCAGGTCGCCGGTCACCCGGAACGACGGGACGAACTGGAACTCCATCTGCGTGACGTCGGGGGCGCCGCTGCCCGCCTTGAGCGAGGTGCGCAGCTTGGTGTACTCCTCCGACCCCTGCCCGGCGTTGACGAGCTTCACCTTGATGTTGGGGTGGGCCCGCTGGAACATGTCGACCTGCTGTTGCAGGTCCGGCACCCACGACCAGAGCGTCAGGGTCACCGGACCCTGCTCGCGCTCGGTGGATTTGTTGCCGCCACCACCACAGGCCGACAGCGTCAGCATCGCGGCGGTGACCAGGACGAACGCGTTGCGCCACAGCAGACGGCGCGTGAGGCTCCTCGTGCCGTTCATCTCACCCTCTCCCATCGTGAGAGATCCCTGGCTGTTCCAGAGCTTGGAGCAGGCGAGCGTCCCAGCCGCCGAGCGAGAGCTGCTCGCCCTTTGGGACCTCGCCGCCGTCGTGCAGGTCCCGCACGGCCTGCGGGACGGTGATCGTCGCGGGTTGCCATGACCAGTTGCCGACAAACCAGAGCCGCTCACCCGCCCGCGTACGCGTGCCGTTCACTCGCACCGCCTCGGGCAGGTCCGCCCAGGAGGGCGCCAGGCCCGAAGCCGCCCCGACCCACCCCGCCAGCGCCCGGCCCAGCCGGGCGTTGGGCAGCGTGCCGACATAGGTGAGCCGGCCGGAGCCGTACCGGTTGGTGCAGATGGCAGGGAACCGGCCGAAGTGCGGGTGCTCGTAGCGGACGAGGGCCTCGGCGCCCTCCAGCTCGAGGCCGTCCGCCCATGCCTCGGCGGCGGCACCGGCCGGCACGTCCAGGGTTGCGCCGTCCGCCGCGCGCAGCGGGAGCGGCCCCGTCAAGTTGGAGCACTCCTGGTAGCTCGCTCCGATGGCCTCGCGCAGCGGCCCTGGCGCGCGCTCCCACCGGGCACGCCCGTGCTCGTCGGCGTACCCGGTCGCGAGCGTCGACCAGCGCTCGGTAGAACGCGTTGACGATGCGCTGGTAGGAGCCGCGGTCCCCAAGCCGTGACCCGGGCACCGGCAGCGGGGGCTGGAATTCCAGTGCCCACTTGTTCTCGGTCGAGTAGAGGAGCCCGACGTCCTCGTCCGGCTCCAGACCGGTCAGCGTCTCGTCGAGCTCGCGGAGCTCGGCGCCGATCCGGCTGATCTCTCGGTAGCAGCGGTTCGGCTCCAGGTCGTGACCGAGGATGCCGCCCCAGTACATCTCGTGGCCGTAGTGCAGGGTGTGCCAGTGCCAGTACTCCACCGCCTCGGCGCCCCGGGAGATCAGCGAGTACGCCGCCAGGCGCCACTGCCCGTCGTAGGCCGGATAGTTGGTGTGCGAGCCGCCGATGCTCAGCGCGTTGGTCTCGGTCACCAGGAAGCCGGACCGGCGAGCGCTGCGGCCCAGGTCGGCCTGGAAGAGTAGCGACCACGGGCCGCTCTCGTCGGCGCCCGTCCATTCCGGTGCCCCCAGCAGCGAGCCGGGGGCTGGCGGCAGCGCGAGCGCGTCCTGCATTGCGTAGTAGGGGTTCTCGCCGACGACGTCCAGCGCCTGCGCGATGTCGTGGCGGTCGACGGCCGGCGCGCCATGCCCGCCGGCCAGGCAATGCGTGACGAACTGGCCGGGGCGGGCGTGCTCGCGCACGATCGCCGCCTGCCAGGCCAGGAAGTCAGCGACGGTCCTGGCCTGGAAGCGCCGCCATGCCAGGGCGTAGCCGGGGTTGGTGTTGCCGTCCGGCGTCCACAGGTCCTCCCAGGAGCCCAGCCGCTGCGACCAGTAGGTCAGCCCCCACAGCTCGTTCAGGACGTCCACCGACCCGTAGGTGGTGCGCAGCCAGTCGCGGAAGTGCTCGACCACGGTCCGGTTGTGCGGCAGCTCGACGCCGGTCTCGTTGTCGACCTGGTAGCCGATGACCGCGGGGTGGCCGGCGAAGTGCCCGACCACGGCCCGGATGACCCGCTCGGCGTGGAAGCGGTAGGCGGCATGCGTGAGGTCGACGTTCTGGCGGCCGCCGTACCAGACCCGCTCTCCACGGGCCCGGACCGCCATGATCTCGGGGTACTTGCGGTGCAGCCACGGCGGGATGGCGTAGGTCGGGGTGCCCAAGAGCACCTCGATCCCGGCCTCGTGCAGGGCATCGACGACCTTCTCCATCCACCCGAACTCGAAGCGGCCGTCGGCCGGCTCCCAGTTGCTCCAGGTCGACTCGCCGAGCCGCACGAAGGTGAGGTTGGCCTCGCGCATCAGCGCGATGTCGCGCTCCAGCCGGTCGTATGGCTGGTACTCCGGGTAGTACGCGGCTCCGTAGCGCATCAGCCGGCCCCCTGCCCCGCCGTCATGCCGTCGTCTCACGCGCCGAGACGGCGCCGCCTTCCTGGTGCCGCGTCTCCCAGCCGTCCCGGAACAGCTCGATGCGTGCGCCGGTGGGCGGGTGCGCCAGGCACGCCTCGCGGTCCAGCCGCACGCCGAGGCCCGGCGCGGACGGCACCGCGAAGCACCCGTCGGCAGGATCGACCGCCGGTGCCTGGTCGACCAGCTCGGCCACCCAGGGATCGGCGAAGTCGTTGAAATGCTCGAGCACCTTGTAGTTGGGGATAGTGGCCGCGAGCTGCAGGTTGGCGGCGGTCGCCACCGGTCCGCCGACGTTGTGCGGCGCCAGCAGCGTGGAGTAGGCGTCCGCCCAGCCGGCGAGCCGTTTCATCGCCAGGAAGCCCCCGAAGTGGGTCAGGTCGGCCTGGACGATGTCGACGAGCCCACGCTCGAACAGCTCGCGGAACTCCGCCAGCACGTGCACCCGCTCCCCGGTCGCGATGGGGATGCGGGTGGCGCGGCGCACCGGCCCCAGTCCCAACGGGTTCTCCGGCGGCACCGGTTCCTCGATCCACTCGGGGTCGTATGGAGCCACGAGCTCGGCCACGCGCGCCGCCTCGGCGGCAGTGAAGCGGCCGTGCATCTCAACCATGACCTGCACGTCCGGGCCCACCGCGTCGCGGACCGCCGCGACGATGGCCACCGAGCGGCGGCGCTCCGCCGCGGACAGCTCGGCGCTGGCCGCGCCGAACGGGTCGAGCTTGAGCGCCCGGTAGCCACGCTCGACCACGGCGCGGGCCCGCTCGGCGATCCTGTCCGGCTCGCGTGCGGTGGTGTACCAGCCGTTGGCGTATGCCGGAACCCGGTCGCGGACGCGGCCGCCGAGCAGCTTCCACACCGGCACGTGCAGGGATTGTCCGACCAGGTCCCAGCAGGCCATGTCGAACAGCGACAGCGCTGACTGGGCGACCTCACCGGGCCGGCCGTACTCAGCACGCTGCACGTTCCACGCGAGCCGCTCAACGTCGAACGGGTCGGCGCCAAGCACGTAGCGGGGCGCGAGCTCCTGCACGCACGCGAGCAGGGTGCGGGTCTTGTTGACCATCCGCACCTCGCCGACGCCGGCCAGGCCGTCGTCGGTGACGAGCTCCAGGAAGGTGAGCTCGCGCCACGGCGCGCCGACGACCGTCGTACGGAACTCGGTGATCTTCACGGCCCAGGCACCTCCGCAGGCCGTTTGGGCCGGTGCCGGTGGATGACGTTCGCTAGAGCGCCGGTCATGTATCGGTGCCGCGCATCGGTGACCTGCGGTGACAGGAGGCGGCGGCGGCGCGCACCGCGGATACGTGACCGGCGCTCTAGGAGGTCCGCTGTGGTGGGACGACGCTGGCGCGCACCACCAGTCGCACCGGCAGCAGGTGCAGCCCGCCGTTGCCGGCGCCCGCGATGGCCCCGAGGAGCAGGCTCGCCGCCCGCTCGCCGACCTCGCGCATCGGCTGGCTGACCGTGGTGAGCGGCGGCTCCAGGAAGGCGGCCACGGGAATGTCGTCGTAGCCGACCACCGAAACGTCCTCCGGGACGCGCAGCCTGGCGGCCCGCAGCTCCCTGATCGCCCCGATCGCGATCAGGTCGCTGTAGGCGAACAGCGCCGTGAACCGGGCCCTGCGCGCGAGCAGGCGAGTCATTGCCGCCTGGCCGTCCTCCAGACCCCAGCCGGACGCCTGCTCGACCAGCGAGGGCTCGACCACGATGCCCGCCTGGCCCAGGGCGTCCCGGTAGCCCTCGAGCCGGGCACGGCCGGACGGCCACACGGTTGGCCCGGTGATCGTGGCGATCCGGGTATGGCCCCGCGCCACCAGGAACGAGACCGCGTCCAGGCCGCCGCGGCGGTTGTCCACGTCGACCACGGTCAGGCCGGGCGACTCGCTGGACGCGATCGCCACCAGCGGGACCTCGAGCGGCGGGCCCACCTGGTCGGTGCTGATCGGCAGCCGCGGCCGGGCGACGATCAGGCCCTCGACCCGCCGTTCGAGCATGAGGCGCAGGTACGCCCGCTCGTCGGCCTCGGTGTGCTCCTCGACGCTGGCGATCACCAGGTAGTAGCCGTGCCGCCGCGCCTCGATCTCGGCCCCGGCCGCCACCTCGGCGAAGAAGTGGTCGGAGATGTTCGTGCTCACCAGCCCGATGCTGTGCGTGCGGTTCGAGTTCAGCCCGCGGGCGATCGGGCTCGGCACGTAGTTGAGCTCGCGGATGGCCTCCTCCACCCGCCGCCGCGTCTCCGCGCTGACCAGGTCGTGACCGTTGATGACGCGCGAGACGGTCTGGTGCGACACCCCAGCCCGCTCGGCGACGTCGCGAATGGTGGGTTGCCTGGACATGCGGTCCTGTTCCACTCCACTGGAGGTCGCCTGTTCGTGCTACGAGCTGCATGTTACCGCTCACACCTCCATCATGACGCGGCAAAGCGGCCGAACCTTGCGAACCTGGCGAACCTTGACGACTCCGTCCGCAGTGCTTAGTCTCGCGAATGTTATCGGTCACTGTGACCGGTAACAAGACCCGAAACCAGGGTCATTCGAGCGCCAGGAGGAGGTCGGCCATGGGAGGCCCAGGGCACACCGGGCGCACGAGACGGTCGGCGCTGAGCCGCGCCAGTGCGGCGGCGCTGGCGTCACTCGTCCTGCCGCTGGCGCTGATCGCCGCGGGGAGACCCGACCGCGCCGCGACCATCGCCGTCTCCGGCACACAATGGGGCACGAGCACGTGCTACTTCGGGGCAACCGAGGGCAACGTCCGGTTCGCCGTGGCGGACCTGCAGGACGCGGGTGTGTCGACGTACCGCGTGTACGGCGGCATGTCGCGCTGGGAGTGGCAGGACGACGACGGCGCCTACGGCGCGCCGTCGACCGACCAGATCAAGGCGGACCCGAACCTTCGGCCCGCCGCGTGCTGCTCCTGGGCGAGCGCGGCCGCGGTCCTCAGCATCGCCTCCATGGCGAGCGCTGGCCGAGTCTCCACCGCCAGGCGGGCGGTGCCGGGACCCGCATTGGCGAAGTGATGCACCGTGTCGGGCGGGACGGTCACCGCCTCGCCAGGGCCGACCGCCATCGGCCGCCCCGCGACCCGGAACCGCATGCGGCCGTCGAGCACCCTGAGGTGTTCCTCCTGCGACGGGTGGGCGTGGGCGCTCGGCACCCGCCCGCCAGGGGCCAGCGACAGCTCCCAGGTCAGCAGCCTGCTGCCGGTCTCGGCGCCCGTCTCGCGGATGACGATTCGCTCACCGCTCAGCGGGTTTTCGATGACCGGCCCGGCGGTGGTTACGGGCCGGGACATTGGCGGCTACCTCCAGGAGGACGAAGCATCCAGGACCATGGGGCCGGGTCGGCCCATAGGGACGAGTGACGGCTCCGCGGGAGGGTCACGCTCCCACTGGTGGGGAGGCTGTGGGACCCGCCCGCAGGAGGACGATCAGGCTGCCGATGAGCACGGGCAGCATGGTGATGTGGTAGGCGACGTCGGGAAGATGGCCGCCTCGCGCGGTGAAGTTCAAGCCGACGAGGAAGCCGACGATCGCAAAGCCGGTGGTTGCGAGCCCGACCGTCCGCGCCCGGGCAGGGGCTCGAAACATGACGACCGCACCAGCGGCGAGAACAGCGCCGATGATCGCCTCGGCGACGCCCGCATGATCGGCGTTGAACGGTGTCGAACGGCCCTGAACGCTGCCCGACAAGTGCAGGGCCGAGGCGACCGCGAGCGTGGCCGCCTCCAAGACCATCAACGCCGCGACCCTTCGGATGACGGTGCGGTCGGCAAGCTGCCCTCTCCGCGTGAGGACGCTCACGGTCGTGCTCCTGCGGCGTTGTCCATGTCCCCCATTGTGTTGGCCAGCCTGTGAGCTGTCGTCAGCCAGGTGTGGGTTGTGCGCCTGCGCCCGGCGCTGTAGACGACCTCATCCGGCTACCGCACCCGTGGTACGCGCCAGGGTCGGGGTGGCGGGTACGCACCATTCGAAGACGAGATCACCAGTGTCATAGAGCGAACCAGCTGAGCACCGCGGCTTCAGCTCAGCCCGAGCATGCGGCAGACCTTCGGCGACCGACCGGACTGGTTGCCGACGCCATCGCCGACGTCAAGGCTGTGCGCGACGACCAGCACGCCGGCCGGCGTCAGCCACGAAGCGCACCGCCTCGTCGATCAGCCGGCGCCCAGCGAGCAACTCGAGGTCGTTGTGATCAGCCCCCGGGACGAGCACGAACCGCTTCGGCTCGGGAATCGCCTCGGCCAGCCGTCTGCTCTGCTCCCAAGGGACGATTCCGTCCCGATCACCAGCCACGACCAGCACCGGGCAGCGCAGCCCACCGACCTGCTCGATCGAAGCATAGCGGTCCCTGAGCAGCAATCGAACCGGCAGGAACGGGTAATGGACCCGGCCGATGTCCGCCAGCGAGGTGAACGGCGAGCGCAGCACCAACGCCATCGGGGGCCGCTCGAGCGCGAGCCGGACCGCCACGGCGGCCCCAAGTGACTCGCCGAAGTAGACCAGCCGGGTCAGGTCGACGTCGCCCCGCGCCGCCAGGTAGGCACGCGCGGCGCGCGCGTCGGCCAGCAGCCCCGACTCCGACGGGCTGCCTGGGTTGTCGCCGTAGCCGCGGTAGTCCACGAGCAGCACCGACAGCCCGGCGCGGGACAGCTCGGCGGCCAGCGGTGCCCGCGCCGCCCGGTTGCCCGCGTTGCCGTTGAGCACCAGCACCGTCGCTCGGCCCTGACCGGCGGCCGGTACGAACCAGCCCGCAAGCCGTAGCCCGTCGGCGGTGTCGAAGGCAACGTCCTGGGCGGCGTGCAGGATGGCCGCGGCGGGCGGCACCCTCCCGGGCGTAGGCAGGTAGATGAGGCGCCGCTGGAACAGCCATGCCAGCGCGACCAAGACCAGCACCACCGCCACCATGGCACTGACGCCGATCGCTATCCGCCCACCGTGCATCGTGTATCGGCCCCGCTCAGCCCGACCGTCACGTCACATCTTGCCGTCCGCTGTGTCACCGTGCGCGACGACCCAGCAGCCGCGAGCATCCAGCCGCCAGCCTGGCGGCGCCAGCCGATCGGCCGCGCACCCACACTTCCGTGGTTTGCATCTCCGCGGACCAGGAGAGGCACAGTGCTGCTGCAGCTCAAGGTCCAAGACCATGGCTACGCCGAGTTCGTCACCGAGGGGACGAAGTTCGGGCTCTTCGAGCGCGCGAAGCTGCCGGAGCTCATCGGACGGGACGCGCGTGCTGGCGGACCGGGCCAGTGTGGAGGACCTGCGGGACCTCGATGAGACTACCGCCGACACCGAGCACTGGGCTCGGCACCGACACGCTCTTCAGCAACTGACAGCCCTCGCTCAGCTGGGCACACCTGCTGCGGTTGCCGCCGTCGAGCGGATCGCGGCGCACTTCCCCGAGCGGCCGGGGCTTCGTCAGGTGCTTCTGGATGCCGAGGAGCGGATGCGGCAAAACACCTGGATACCGCTGCAACCCGCCTCGCGTTGAGCGTTTCCCTGCCTGGGGAGCAGCGTTCAACGGACGGCAGCGCTCAGGCGTCGTGATATGCTCGGCGGCCTCATCCACGGGCATCACGGGGTCGCAGCATGATCAATCCGCATATCCGCGCCCCACAGGCTCGAATGGCGTTCGAAGCGCACCCGGTCACGAAGGAGCGGTGGCCCGACCTG